>ERZ1026921.835-NODE-835-length-13167-cov-4.531650_pt1 | contig 13167 bp, 10 predicted proteins | sample MGYA00519571_ERZ1026921 | MGnify/ENA primary metagenome ERZ1026921 (study PRJEB26926, sample SAMN06164877) | human gut metagenome | biome: ENVO:00009003; feature: ENVO:2100002; material: ENVO:00002003 | host: Homo sapiens | place: USA | collected 2012 ... | reverse complement strand
GCTATTCGTCGGCAGCGTCAGATGTGTATAAGAGACAGACCACCGGCAGCTTTCGGTTCTATCACATTCGTAAAACCCTGGCGCCGGAAAGCGACATATCCCATTTGCAAAAGCTGGCTGTGCGCTTAAAGTACAAGATCAGAAAAATGGCAGGCTCGCCGGACAAATGGTACGGCCTGGAAAACTCAAACTTAGTGATTGAATATGTGCCGTTGTTTATTCGCAGCAAGCATTTTAATCCCTTTGTGAAAACAAAATAAACAAAATAAGGCAAATAAAAAAACGAACACCGTGCGGTGTTCGTCTTTTTATTTGCCTGTGTTTAGTCTTTCAGCAAAGAGCGGTACATACGGATATACTCGTTGGCAGATTTGCCCCAACTCATATCGCAGTTCAGCGCCCGCTGTACCAGCACCTTCCAGTCCTTGGGTTGGTTATAGACTTCCACTGCCCGGTAAATGGCGCCCAGCATATCGTAGGCGTCATAGGTCTTAAAGGTAAAGCCGTTGCCCTCGCCGTCACCGCTGTCGGTGATAGAGTCTTTCAGCCCGCCGGTCTCCCGCACGATGGGCACGGTGCCGTAGCGCAGCGCCACCATCTGGGACAGGCCGCAGGGCTCGCTTTTGCTGGGCATTAAGAACATATCCGCACCGGCGTAGATTTTGTGTGCCAGATCCGGCACAAAGCCCAGGGTCAGGCCCACTTTATCCGGGTACTTGTCGTGCAACTCACGGAAGAAGCTCTCATACTGCCACTCGCCGCTGCCCAGTATCACATACTGCACATCCCGCTCCCACAGGCTCTTTTCCAGCACTGCCTGCATCAGGTCCACGCCCTTGTGCCCTACCAGGCGGGTAACGATGCCGATAACCGGCACATCCGGCCGCACGGCCAAGCCCATTTTCTTTTGCAGCTCTTCTTTATTCTTGGCCTTGTTGGCAAAGTTTGCACTGCTGTAATTGGCCCAAATCATTTTATCCGTCTCCGGGTTGTACAGCTCGGTGTCAATACCGTTTAAGATGCCGCACAGCTTCCAGCTGCGTTGATTCAAAATGGGATCCAGCCCGTAACTGTACCAGGGATCCAGGATTTCTTTGGCGTAGGTGGGGGACACGGTGGTCACTTTATTGGCGCACTCAATGCCCGCCTTCATAAAGTTCACCAGTCCGTCGTAGAGAATGAGATTGTTGTCCTCCGGGGCGATGCCCAGCACATCCTCCAGCAGCTCGTCGCCGTACTTGCCCTGGTACTGAATGTTGTGAATGGTGAATACGGTTTTAATGTTCTCATACCCCATTCGGTTGGCATAATAGCAACTGTAATACAGGGGCGTTAAAGCGCTTTGCCAGTCGTTGCAGTGAATAATGTCCGGCTTCCAGTCAATGGCGGGAATGATCTCCAGTACCGCACGGGCAAAGAACGCAAAGCGCTCTGCATCGTCATAATGGCCGTAAATACCGTCCCGCTTAAAGTAATACTGGTTATCCAGCAGATAGTAGATCACGCCGTTGTGCTTGGCCTCAAAAATACCGCAATACTGGCGGCGCCAGGCCACCGGCACGGAGATGGAGGTGATGAACTGCATTTGGTCCTTCAGCTCCTGAGGAATGCTGTCATACAGGGGCATAACGACCCGGCAGCCGATCAGCCGCTTGCGCAGGGCGGCAGGCAGCGAGCCGGCCACATCGCCCAGCCCACCGGAGGCCATAAACGGCAGTGCCTCCGAGGCAACAAAAAGAACTTTCATAATATTTGCCTCCTTAAATTCTGGTTTTTTTGCTCAGGTACACCGGGAAGTTGGGCGCGCCGCTCAGCTCTACCGAGTGCTTAATGGATACATCTTTGTCTGCGATCACGCAGTTGACCTTAGCGTTGTCACCGATTACCGTGTCCTGCATCAGGATGGAGTCCTTGACCACGGCGCCCTTGCCGATCTTGACGCCCTTAAAGATAATGCAGTTCTCTACCGTGCCGTCAATGATGCAGCCGTCGGCCACCAAAGAGTTCTTGGTGGCGGAATCCGGGCCGTACAGGGAGGGCATATCGTCCCGCTCCTTGGTTGAAATGGGCTTGTTCGGATTGAACAGACGGCGGCGGCTCTCCTTCTCCAGCACCCGCATGGAGATGTCGTAATAGCTTTGCAGGGACTGAATGGTGCCTACAAAGCAGTCGCTGGCGTCGTAAGCGTGGATTTTTAAATGATCTACATTCTTCAGCAGCACATTGCGCTGGAAAGAAATTTCGTTTTTGCTGTGGGCGGCAGTGACCAAAGACTCAAACAGCACCTTTTGCATCAGCACGATGTTGCAGCTGTAAAAGACTTCGCCCCGGCCCTCCGGGCACAGGCTCATGCCGGTAATGCGGCCGTCCTCTGCCACCTGGTCAAACACCAAAACAGAGCCAACATGCGTGGGCATTTCACCGTGCACGCCGACAATGGTCACATCGGCGCCGCTTTGCTCGTGGGCGTCAAACAGCTTTTCGTAGTCCATATTCAGCACTTGGTTGCAGTCGCTCATCAGCACATAGTCCTGGTTGGACTGGTTCAGGAACTGAATGTTGCCGAAAATGGCGTCAATTCGGTTCCCCCACATGGTAGCGGAGTTAACGGAGAACGGTGGCAGCAGATACAGTCCGTCGTTCTTGCGGCTCAGGTCCCAGGGCTTGCCGGTGCCTACATGATCCATCAGAGAGCGAAAGTTGGCGTTGGTGATCACGCCGATTTTGGTAATGCCGCTCTCCACCATGTTGGACAGGGGAAAGTCAATGAGCCGGTAGCGGGAGCAGAAGGGCACGGAGCCCATGGTGCGCTGTGCCGTTAGGGTATCCAGCGCCTCCTCATGAATATTGGCAAAGATAATGCCCAGTACAGATTTTCCGTTCATGCTTATACCTCCTCGCCGCTTTTGATCATTTCACCGGGGGCAATGTCCCTCTTGCCGGTGACGGTAGCGCCTGCACCGATAACGGCAATGCCCCAGTCTGCCGGGTTTTGCAGTTGCTCGGGAATTTCGCCGACCTTGGCGTCCGCCTGAATGACCGCGTTCTCGGCCACGATGGAATAATACACCTTGGCACCCTTTTTAATATGCGCGCCGGGCATCACCACGCTGTAACGCACATCGGCACCGGTCTCAATGGCCACATTGGAGGAGACCACGCTGTAATCCACGTTGCCCTCGATCTCGCAGCCCTCGCTGATGGAACTGTTCTCCACCACCGCGTTTTTGCCGATGTAGTGGGGCGGCGCCATAGGGTTGCGGCTGTAAATGCGCCAGCTTTTGTCGGACAGATCCAGATCTACATTAGGATTGATAATATCCAGGTTGGCCTCCCACAGGCTGTCAATGGTACCCACATCTTTCCAGTAGCCGGAGAAGGGATAGGCAAACAGCCGCTCGCCGGCATTCAGCATGGCGGGAATCACATTCTTGCCAAAGTCGTTGGCAGAGTTGGGGTCTGCCTCGTCCAACTCCAGGTACTGGCGAAGCTTGCTCCAGCTGAATACATACACGCCCATAGAGGCTTTGTTGCTCTTGGGCTGGGCCGGCTTCTCGGCAAATTCGTAAATACGGTCGTCCTCGTCGGTAGCCAGAATACCAAAGCGAGAGGCCTCCTCCCACGGCACCTCCAGCACAGCGATGGTACAGTCCGCATTGTGCTTTTTGTGGAAGTCGATCATCTTGGCGTAGTTCATCTTGTAGATGTGGTCGCCGGAGAGCACCACTACATATTCCGGGTCGTACTTCTCAATAAAATTGATGTTTTGGTAAATGGCGTTCGCCGTGCCCTTATACCACTCGGCGCCGCCGATGGCCTCATAAGGGGAGAGAATATGTACGCCGCCGTTTTGGCGGTCCAGATCCCAGGGCTGACCGTTGCCCAAATAGTCGTTCAATTCCAGCGGCTGATATTGGGTCAGTACGCCAACGGTGTAAATACCGCTGTTGACGCAGTTGGATAGCGGAAAGTCGATGATGCGGTAGTTGCCGCCGTAGGGTACGGCAGGCTTGGCAATGTTTTTGGTGAGCACGCCCAGTCTGCTGCCCTGGCCGCCGGCCAGCAGCATTGCAACAACATTTGTTTTGTGTGCCATAGTGGTTCTCCTTACTTTATTTTTTCAAGATACAAGGCAGACAGTCCGCTGAGTTTCAGGCTGATGCTTTGCTCCATATTGTGCATAGGTATTTTTTTCGTTTTGTAGGTGCCGCACAGCCGGGGTTTGGTGCCACCGTATTTTTTCAGCGCCGTGTCCATGACCACTTTATAAGTGCCCTTTTCCGGCACACCGATGCGGTAGTCCTCGTGATCGTTGGGGGTGAAGTTAAATACCGTGATCAGATCCTTGCCGTCTCGGTCTATGCGGCGGAAGGCGATCACCGAGTTGCTGTTGTCATCGGAGCTGATCCACTGGAATCCCTCCCAGCTGTAATCAATCTGCCACAGCGCCGGGTGCGCGGTATAAAAGTGGTTCAGTTCCTTAGAGAAGGCTTGCAGCTGGCGGTGCTTTTCGTAATCCAGCAGCAGCCAGTCCAGTCCCTCTTTGTACGCCCATTCCTTGAATTGGCCGAATTCGCTGCCCATAAACAGCAGCTTCTTGCCCGGGTGGGCCATCATATAGGCAAAGAACAGGCGCATACTGCTGAATTTATCGTCGTATTCGCCGGGCATTTTGCCGATTAGGGAGCACTTGCCGTGCACCACCTCGTCGTGGCTGATGGGCAGCACAAAGTTTTCGCTAAAGGCGTAGAAAAAGCTAAAGGTAATGCAGTCGTGGTTGCCCTTGCGGAACAGTGGATCCAGGCTCATATACCGGAGCATATCGTTCATCCAGCCCATATTCCACTTAAAGTTGAAGCCCAGGCCGCCTACATCCGGGGGCATGGTGATCATTGGCCAAGCCGTGGACTCCTCGGCGATCATCATCATGGACGGGTGGCGGGTGAGTACCGCACTGTTCAGCTGGCGGAAGAAGTCCACCGCCTCGTAGTTCTCGTTGCCGCCGTCCTTATTGGGGACCCATTCTCCCGGCTCTCTGCCGTAATCCAGGTACAGCATACTGGCCACTGCGTCCACCCGAATACCGTCAAAGTGGAACAGATCGGCCCAGTACATGGCAGAGCTGATGAGAAAAGAACGCACTTCATTTTTGCCGTAGTCAAAGACCCGGGTGCCCCATTCCTTGTGCTCGCCTTTTTTCAGGTCGCTGTACTCGTAGGTGCATTCCCCATCAAATGCGTACAGCCCGTGCGCGTCCTTGGGAAAGTGGGCGGGCACCCAGTCCAGGATCACGCCGATCCCCGCCTTGTGGCAGGTGTCCATAAAGTACATTAAGTCCTCCGGTACCCCATAGCGTGAGGTGGGGGCAAAGTACCCGGTAACCTGATAGCCCCAGGAGCCGTCAAAGGGATACTCCATAATGGGCATCATCTCAATATGGGTGTAGCCCATATCCTTTACATAGGGCACCAGCGTGTCTGCCATTTCCCGGTAGGTAAGGAATGTGCCGTCCTCGTGCTGCTTCCAGGAGCCAAAGTGAATTTCATAAATATTCACCGGTTTGTCCAGCACAGAGACTTCTTTTTGCCGGGCAAACCAGTCGCTGTCCGTCCACTTGTAGCTGGGCAGGTCATAGACCTTGGAGGCGGTGCCCGGTCGGGTCTCTTGGTGCACGGCGTAGGGGTCCGCTTTCATCAGCAGGCGACCGTCCGCCGTTTGAATGGCGTATTTGTAGCAGTCATACTTGGAAACATCGTCCACCACCGCTTCCCAGATCTCCGGTGCAATGAGGGTCATAGGGTTGGCTGTCTCGGACCAATCGTTAAAGTCACCGGCCACAGCCACACCCACGGCGTGGGGCGCCCACACGCGAAATGCGTAGGTGCCTTTTTTTATTTTATGAACACCGAAGAAACGGTATGCTTCATAGTTTTTGCCCTCGTGGAAGAGGTAGACCGGCAGCTGATATTCTTCTTTAAGTTGTTCCATTCTATCATCTCCCTTTTCAGTTCGGTTGTAGTCATCTTCATTTTACCACATCGGCACCGGTCAATCAAGGGATTTTCGTATAGTTTGTTACAAGAATTTGTAAAATTTGTCGCATTTTTGTGTATATTGTTACAAATCTTTCGGACTGTAAAGAATAGACAAAAATTTTTCTCCCCACAGGGCGCAACTGTGCACATTTTGTATTGAACCCAGGCGTATTTATATGGTATAATAACTCTTATCTAATGGGGGAACGGGAGCGGAAGATGAAGGACATCATTATTGCGTACCCGAACAAAGAGGTGGCACTGCGCCTGCGTGCCTTGCTGGTTGGCGAGGGGTTCCGGGTGTCGCATATTTGTGCCCTGGGTTCCAGCGCGTTGGGCGCTGCCGGTGAGAAAGACGCCGGCGTGATCATCTGTGCCTCTTTGCTGCGGGATATGGGTGCCGGTACTTTGGCAGAGCAGTTGCCTGCGGACTTTGATGTGGTAGCGCTGTCGAAGAACGGCAAAACAGAATATATGGGCAACCTGATTACCCTGACCCTGCCCTTGGATCGGCAGGAGTTTTTGCAAACGGTGGCGGTGCTGGCCGCCAGCAAAAGCAGCTTTACCCGCCGTAAGGAGGCGGATGAGGACTTGATCTCTAATGCCAAGCTGGTGCTGATGAACACCCAGGATATGACGGAGTTGCAGGCCCACCGTTTTCTCCAAAAGGAGAGTATGCGCACCGGGCTGAAGATTACGGACCTGGCGCAAAAGATCATCAACGATTTTCGCTAACGAAAGGACGGCTTTCTGATGGAATTTACCAAGATGCACGGCTGCGGCAACGACTATATTTACTTTGACTGCACCCGGCAGCCCATGGACCGGGACCTGGCTTCTCAGCTGGCGGTGCGGCTCTCCGACCGGCACTTTGGCATCGGCGGCGACGGCATCATTCTCATTGAGAAGGGGCAGAACGCCGATTTTGAAATGGTGATGTACAATGCGGACGGCTCCCGGGGCGCTATGTGCGGCAACGGGATTCGCTGCGTGGCAAAATATGTGTACGACCACAAGCTGACGGACAAGACCACCGTGACCATTGCGTCCATGGGTGCGGTTAAGACCATTGACATTCAGGTGCAGGACGGCGTGGCCGTGGGCGCCAGTGTGGATATGGGTGCGCCGATTTTGGATCCGGCGGCCATTCCGGTGGTGACGGACTGCAAACCGCCGGTGGATGTACCTATTACCGTACACGACACAGTGTATAAAATGACTTGTGTCTCCATGGGCAACCCTCACGCGGTGGTGTTTATTGACCACTCGCCCCGGGAGTTCCCGCTGGAGCAGGTGGGGCCGCTGTTTGAGCACCATCCCTGCTTCCCGGATCGGACCAACACAGAGTTTGCCTTTGTACAGGACCGGCAGAACATTGAAATGCGGGTGTGGGAGCGCGGTTCCGGGGAGACTCTGGCCTGCGGCACCGGCGCCTGTGCCACCGCCGTGGCGGCGATTCTGGGCGGTTATGTAGACCACCGGGTGACGGTTCATCTGCTGGGCGGCGACTTGCAGATCAGCTGGAGCGGTAAGGCCGAGGACAGCGTCATGATGACCGGCCCGGCCACTACTGTCTTTAGCGGCAAGATAGATCTATAAAACACAGGAGGTTTTTTAGAATAATGAAGATCAACCAAAACTTTTTTAAGATTGAAAGCTCTTATCTGTTTTCAACGGTAGCCAGAAAGCAGCGGGAGTACCAGGAGGCGCACCCGGAGGCAGATATTATCCGTCTGTCTATCGGCGATGTGACCCGTCCGCTGGTGCCCAGTGTGATCGACGCCATGCACAAGGCGGTGGATGAGATGGCCAACGAGGCCACTTTCCGCGGCTATCCGCCGGAGCACGGTTACGAATTTATCCTGGACGCCATTCAGCAGCACGATTACGCTGCCCGCGGGGTCAAGATTGAGAAAGACGAGATCTTTTTGTCCGACGGCGCCAAGTCCGACTGCGGCAATATCGGCGACCTGTTCAGCGTAGACAACAAGATCGCTGTGTGTGATCCGGTGTACCCGGTGTATGTAGACGCCAACACCATGGACGGCCGTAGCGGCGACAAGAACGCCGACGGCTTTTACAGCAACTTTATCTATATGCCCTGCACAGAGGAGAACGGCTTTATGCCCGATCTGCCGAAGGAGACTCCGGATGTGATCTACCTGTGCTTTCCCAACAACCCCACTGGTATGTGCGCCACCAAAGCGCAGCTGAAAAAGTGGGTAGACTATGCGCTGGCCAATGACGCTTTGATCATTTTTGACAGTGCCTATGAAGCCTTTATTGTAGAGGACGATGTGCCCCATTCCATTTATGAGATTGAGGGCGCCGAGAAGTGCGCCATTGAGCTGCGTTCTTTCTCCAAGACTGCTGGCTTTACCGGCGTGCGCTGCGGTTATACCGTGGTGCCCAAGGCCTGTGTGTTTGAGGGCAAGAGCCTGAACCCCATGTGGGCACGCCGCCAGGCCACCAAGTTTAACGGCGTTAGCTACATTACCCAGCGGGCGGCCGAAGCGGTTTACACGGAGCAGGGGCAAAAGGAGATCAAGGAAACCCTGGCCTATTATCAGAAGAATGCCAAGGTGATCTTTGAGGGTATGCAGGCTGCCGGGTTTACTTGCTACGGCGCGGTGAACTCCCCCTATGTGTGGCTGAAGGTGCCGGAAGGCATGACCAGCTGGGAGTTCTTTGATCTGCTGCTGGACAAGACCCATGTGGTGGGCACCCCCGGTTCCGGCTTCGGTCCCTCCGGTGAGGGCTTTTTCCGGCTCACTGCTTTCGGCAATGCGGACAAGACCGTAGAGGCTGTGGAGCGGATCAAGGCTTACTTTGCCCAAAACAAATAAGAACACACACCCTTTAATTTACCAATCTTTTTGCAGAGGAGAATGCGTTATGAATAAGACAGAACAGCTTTATGAAGGCAAGGCCAAGAAGGTATGGGCTACTGAGGACCCCACCATCGTGATTGTGGACTACAAGGACGATGCCACCGCCTTTAACGGCCTGAAGAAGGGCACCATCGTAGGTAAGGGCGTGGTGAACAACAAAATGTCCAACTACTTAATGCAGCTTTTAGAGAAGCACGGCGTGCCCACCCACTTTGTGGAGGAGCTTTCCGATCGGGAGACCGCTGTGAAGAAAGTGACCATTGTGCCGTTGGAAGTGATTATCCGCAACCGGGCTGCTGGCTCTATCTGCAAGCGCCTGGGTCTGGAAGAGGGTATGGACTTTACCCAGCCGTCTATTGAGTTCTCTTATAAGGATGACGACCTGGGCGACCCGCTGATCAACGGCTACCACGCAGTCAGCTGCGGCTTTGCCACCCAGGCGGATGTGGACACCATTAAGGCGATGGCTTTTAAGGTGAACGATGTGCTGAAAGAATACTTTGCCTCCATCGGCGTGGAGCTGATTGACTTTAAGCTGGAGTTCGGCAAGACCGCAGACGGCCAGATCGTGCTGGCAGACGAGATTAGCCCGGACACCTGCCGTTTTTGGGACATTAAGACCCATGAGAAGCTGGACAAGGACCGCTTCCGTCGGGACCTGGGCGGCGTTGAGGACGCATACAAAGAGATGATGAAGAGAGTAGGGCTGGACTAATGCAGACAGATACTTATAATTCTCCCTTTAACGCGCGCTATGCCAGCAAGGAAATGCAGTATATCTACTCCCCGGATTTTAAGTTTAAAACCTGGCGGAAGCTGTGGATCGCTCTGGCAGAAGCGGAGCACGAGCTGGGGCTGAATGTGACCCAGGCACAGATCGACGAGTTGAAAGCGCACGCTGAGGACATTAACTACGATGTGGCTCGGGAACGGGAGAAGCAGGTGCGCCATGATGTAATGAGCCATGTATACGCCTATGGGGTGCAGTGCCCCACGGCTAAGCCCATTATCCACCTGGGCGCCACCTCTTGCTATGTGGGCGATAATACAGATGTGATCACCATGCGGGAGGCCTTGCTGCTGATCAAGAAAAAGCTGGTGAACGCCATTGCCAGTGTGGCCAAGTTTGCCGACCAGTATAAGGATATGCCCTGTCTGGGCTTTACCCACTTTCAGCCTGCCCAGCCCACCACCGTGGGCAAGCGTGCCACTTTGTGGCTGATGGATCTGGTCATGGATTATGAAGAGGTGTGCCATGTGCTGGACACCTTGATGCTGCTGGGCTCTAAGGGCACCACCGGCACCCAGGCCAGTTTCCTGGAGCTGTTTGACGGCGACCACGAGAAGTGCAAGGCACTGGATCGTAAGATCGCAGAGAAGATGGGCTTCAAGGCCTGCTTCCCGGTCAGCGGCCAAACCTATGCCCGCAAGCTGGACACCATTGTGTGCAACTGCCTGGGGCTGATCGCTCAGAGCTGCTGCAAGTTTTCCAACGACCTGCGGCTGCTGCAAAATCTGAAAGAGATCGAGGAGCCCTTTGAGAAGAACCAGATCGGTTCCTCCGCCATGGCTTATAAGCGCAATCCCATGCGCAGTGAGCGGATCGCTTCTCTGTCCCGCTATGTGATGATCGACGCTTTGAACCCGGCATGGACAGCGTCGGCCCAGTGGTTTGAACGCACATTGGACGACTCCGCCAACAAGCGGGTTAGCGTGGCCGAGGCATTCCTGGCTACGGATGGAATTTTGGACCTGTATATCAACGTGACCTCCGGGTTGGTGGTGTATCCCAAGGTGATCCACGCCCGCCTGATGAGCGAACTGCCCTTTATGGCTACCGAGAACATTATGATGGACGCGGTGAAGAAGGGCGGCGACCGTCAGGAGCTGCATGAGAAAATTCGCCAGCACTCTATGGCCGCCGGTGCGGTGGTGAAGGTTGAGGGCGGCAAAAACGATCTGGTGGATCGCATTGCTGCGGATCCGGCCTTTATGACCACCAAAGAGGAAATTTTGGCAATTCTGAAGCCGGAGAACTTTGTGGGCCGTGCTCCGGAGCAGACCGCCGACTTCTTAAACGAAGTGGTGAGTCCCATTCTGGCTAAGGAAAAAGACCTGCTGGGCGTAGATGTGGAGATCAATGTGTAACTTCTGCGCTGCATGCAAATAGCAAAACAAAAACGCATCCTAATTACAGGATGCGTTTTTTCTATGGATTTGGCGGTTCAATGTGGGTATAAAACCCGTCAAACGGCGTTTATTTCTCTTGTGCCAGGACTGCTTTGGCTTGGGGCGTGTTGGGACCGACGGTGACCAGGTCAATGTCCGGGTCAATGTGGTAGAACATTTTGTACCGCTCCTCCCAAACAGAGCCGTCCTTGGGGGTGCTGCCTCGAATATAATCGCCGGTATAGGCCGGGTACATGGGCAGGTAAATCTTTTTTTCGCCCCGGTCAATCTGTGCCTGCACATAGGCCTCTCGACCGACGGAATAGTCCTTGATCTGAACAAAGACGGTGGCATAGAACACGCCCAGCGCAATCAGACAGGCGGCAAATACGGTGCCTGCGGTGCGGGTGGCCTTTGTCTTGTCAGCAGTATCTCGATAGATCAGGTCAAACAGCAGCGCTGCCAGCAGCATAAACATGGCATAGCAGGGGAGAAAGCAGCGAGCGGTCAGGGGGGTTACGATAAACAGTGGCGTGCAGAACACATACACACTGACCAGCGCAAAGAGCATCTGCCCCTTGCGGCGACGGCTTTGGATGCCTAAGAGAATGCACAGCAGTAGCGCAATGGAAAACAACAGTGTAAAGGTAAAGCGCCACGCAGGGTCGATGGCATCCCGGGCGTCATTGGTGCCTGCGATCTTGGCCCATACGGTAAGCACGCAGCTATAAGCAGCATAGGCGACCAATATTCCTGCACTGACGGTGAGCCACACCCGGCGCCCCTTGGTGACGCCGCCCTTCTTAAACAGGCGGTGCAGCACAATGCAAAACAGCGCAGCCAGCAGCACATTCATCAGAGCGTTGCACTCGGTCAGGTAGTTGGAAATACGAATGATATTGCCGCCGATGGTGTCAAAATACCGCTGTACGGTGCCGCCTACCGCCATGGAGCGATAGGTGAATTGGTCTTTACCGGAAGAAATAAAGCCATAGGCGCTGTTGGTAAACATAATTCCGGCTCCGATGACAGCGCCGGCCAGGAAGCACCAGTGGGTGGCATAGGTCTTGTGGTGCTTGACCTTGGAAAAGATCAGCACCGCCACTGCCAGCGCCAGGTTGTATAGGGTCACATGCTCCATAAACAGCGCACCGCACCCGCCGATGAGCAGGGCACAGAACGGCGACCATTTGCTCTGTACCGGCGCTGTGTCATCCCACAGATCCCATACCAGCAGCAGATAGCACAAGGTGAGCAGCACCGGCGGCATATAGTTGGAAAAACCGCTGGCCCACACCACCGTTTGGCGGAACAGATCGGCGGGCATCACAGCTACACCCAGTAGGCTCAGTGGGAACAATAAAAATAGCTTTTTGTTGGCCAAGCGGCTGACCAGCAACGGCAGCGCCAGAACCCCGGCGGTCATCAAAATGATTTTCACCGGCAGGGAGCGGGTGAGGACCATGACCAGCAGATTGCCCAGATACCGGCCGTTGTAACCTGTGAAGTGGCTTTGCAGTCGATCCAGTCCCACCTGGCTGCCCCAGGCCCAATCGTCCTTAAAGTATGGCGCGCACCACAACATGGCAGCTACGGCCGCCACAGACAGCAGCACCGTCAGCAGGCGCAGGGACTTGCTCTTTTTTGTTTCTTCCATCATCGTTATTCTCCACTTGGCGATTCTCGCCGTTTTTTCTTTCTATAATAAGTATAACAAATATACAACGCCTAAGTAAAATAGTCAATACTTTTTTATTTTTGCCGTAGGGTGGAAATGGAACGCCGGCTTGTGTATAATAGGTAGGGAGAACATACTGCGGAGGAAGATTATGAGAAAATTTTTGCGGCGCTTTTTTTGCGCCCTGCTGTCGCTGGTTCTGGTGGCAACAGTGAGTACGGCTATTGCCGTGCCGGCGGTGATTCGCAGCCGAGGTGATCTGTCGGATTATATGGTTAGCGAGGAGTTTCAGGAGAGCATCGGCAAGGCGAACGCCAAGCGTGCCAAGGATACATCCGCCCGCATTATGACTGTCTCTTTATACACATCTGACGCTGCCGACGAATAGCCTTGT
>ERZ1026921.833-NODE-833-length-13209-cov-4.991638_pt1 | contig 13209 bp, 12 predicted proteins | sample MGYA00519571_ERZ1026921 | MGnify/ENA primary metagenome ERZ1026921 (study PRJEB26926, sample SAMN06164877) | human gut metagenome | biome: ENVO:00009003; feature: ENVO:2100002; material: ENVO:00002003 | host: Homo sapiens | place: USA | collected 2012 ... | reverse complement strand
CCTGTCTCGTGGGCTCGGAGATGTGTATAAGAGACAGCCCGTACCGCAGCCCATGTCGAGTCCGCGTTTCCCCTCCAGCGGCAGGTCGCACAGCGCCGACGCGACCAGGCAGGTCGTGGCGTGGTGTCCCGAGCCGAAAGCCATGCGGGGCATTACCACCACCTCCAGTTCGTAGCCCTGCTGCGGCGCATGGAACGGTGCCCGGATCAGGATGCGTCCATCGACATCGACCGGCGTGAAATTCTGTTCCCACAAGGCGTTCCAGTTCTGGGACTCGATGGCGATATAACGCCGGTCGGCGATGCCGTAGCGGGCCAGCAGGTCGTCGGTTTGCTGCATGCAGTCCGCCAGCCGCTCGCGGGGGATGTAGGCTTTCAGCACCTCGCCCTCCGTCTGGAAGCTCTCATAGGGCAGCTCGGCTAATTCGGCCGTCAGAATTTCGGCCAACTCGGGATCCGTGACCCGGACGTTCAACTCCACATAATCCATATCGGTATATCGTTTTTCGGTCGAAAGAACCGGCAAAAAGTCTTTCGAAATAATATTATGTAAAATTTTTTTGTATCTTCGCCTCTGAGAAGACAATCGGGCCGGGCGCAGTGCCGAATTTATGCGGACTTTGCCGGGGCGAAGTTTATCTTCTGCAAAGATAATGATAGGCAAGCGGCAAGCCAAACTTAACTTTCTGTTTTCCTCCTCCTTGCAGACAGAGTTCACAAGTGTCCTCTGCGTATGCTTCGGGCGTCGGTCGTTCGAGCTTGTCCGAGCCACGTCTTATCTTTGAAAGCCGAGAAGAAAACGGGAGTTTGCTCGCAGTTTTCCGAGGCGTATCCTATCTTCTACAAAGTTAAATAAAAATGGCAGAAACTCTCAAAAAATGGGAAGAAATCGGCCGCAGTTACCGCGTTTATATCAAACTGGAAAAACGGCTCTCGGAGAATACCGTCGAATCCTACATGCGCGATCTGCGTCAGTTCGCCCACTTCATCCTCCGGTTCTACGACGTGCCGCCCCGCAAGGTCGAAGCTCCGATGATCGAGCGCTACCTGGCCCTTTTGTACGATCAAGGACGGGAGAAAACCTCGCAGGCGCGGGCTTTGAGCGGTATCCGCAGCTTTTACAACTACCTGATGCTGACCGACGTGGTCGATTCTACCCCGACCCAGTTCATCGATACGCCCAAATTCGGCCGTCACCTCCCGGACATTCTTACGGTCGAAGAGATCGATCGCATCATCGCCGCCGTAGATACCTCTACGGTCAAGGGACGGCGGGACAGCGCGATGCTCGAAGTCCTCTATTCGTGCGGGCTGCGCGTTTCGGAGCTCACCTCGCTGCGGTTGGGCGACCTTTTTTTCGGAGAAGGTTATATCCGCGTGACGGGCAAGGGCGACAAACAGCGCCTCGTACCGGTCAGCGGGGCGGCTCGTGAAAAGATTCAGCGTTACCTCGACGACCGGGCGACTAAAACGTCCGCATCGGACGTCGTGTTCCTCAACAATCGCGGGACGCAACTTACCCGTGTGATGGTCTTTACGATCCTGCGCGAAGCCGTTCACCGGGCCGGAATCGACAAGCACATCAGTCCCCACACCTTCCGTCATTCGTTCGCCACGCATCTGCTCGAAGGGGGCGCTTCGATCCGTCAGGTGCAGGAGATGCTGGGACACGAAAGCATCCTGACCACCGAAATCTATACCCATCTCGAAGGCGATCACCTGCGCGATACGGTCGAAAAGTACTTGCCGTTGTAATCGACGGGCAGCAATAACGACAAAGGACGGAATTCCGTCCTTTGTCGTTATTGTCTTTTTTCGGGAACCGCTCTCTTTCCCGGTCTGGTCCGGAGCGTTTGCCGACGGAAATAGCGGCCTGCATTCGCCCGATCAGAGAATCCGTGCGATGCACGATGCGGGCGTGAGCGTCATCGAGTCGTAATCCAATCCGGACAGCACCGCCAGCCCTGGCCGTTTGCCCGCAGCGACCTCGCCCAGCTCGGAAAAACCCAGCGCACGCGCTCCGTTCGGTGCGGCCCAGGTCAGGAGTTCCGCAAGAGGTATCTTCCCGAGATGCTGCATCTCGCCGAGCAGCGAAAGCGCCGTATTGGATGCCAGCGAATCGGTTCCGAGGCAGATATTCAGCCCGTTGCGGCGAAACAGTTCCACCGGGGGAACCAACCGCGAAATGTAACGGTTCGAGCCGGGACACAGGCACCACCAGACCGGAGCCGTGAAATGATTCATTATCAAATCGATATCTTGCTGATTCACGCAGCAGTTGTGAACCAGGATAACGCTCCGGTCGGCCGGAACGCTCTCCACGATCCGCCTTGCCGGGGAGCCGTAATGCAGGAAATCGCACGTAAAACCCGCCTTTCGGTACCACTCCCACAACTCGCCGCGCTGTTCGAAGAGTTCGGCTTCAGCCGGCGTTTCCATGAAATGGATCGAAAGCGGTTCGTCGCCCTCCGCGCAAATCTCCCGGAAAAGGGCATCCTGCACGGAGTAGATCGAGTGAGGGGTCAGCGAGGTTTCGGGATAGCGGAGCAGACGCCGCTGCTCGTCCGTCGAGTCAGTATGCAGCCCGAAGACTTCGGCGAAAGTACGGTACGACAGGCGGCTGCGGGCTTTTACGGCAAAGGCCGAATCCCCGTTGGCTACATCGCCTACGGCCTGCATCCCCTCCGCCCACATCCGGGCGTCGGCCGCAGCGATGGCCGCAGTCCGCTCCTGTTCGCTGAACTGTCCCCGCACCCGGCCCATCGACCGGGCGAAAGCGGCGAAGCCGCCGCCCTGGGCAATAGCGCCCCGCAGGTAGGAGAGTTCCAGGTGGCAATGGACATTGATAAGTCCCGGAACCAAGACTCCCGCGTAAAATTCGACACCGGGTCTGCCGTCCGGCGCGGCGCACGTTTCGACGGATTCGATGCGTCCGTCGGCCCGAACCGTCACCAGCGGGTGTTTAACGAGCTGCCTCCCCGTGAAGAGGTAGTTGGAGGCTATCCGGCGAAAAGACGGAGAAGAATTCATCGGCGAAGATTTTAAGACCCAACTGGTCGATGTAGAGGCTGTCCACGGCCTCTGCGGTTTCGGGCGTATAGGATACTTTCAGGTCGTATATCGTCACGTCGGGACGCCTGAACTTTTCGCGGGTCCCGTACAGGGAGAGTACGAGCGAACGGGCCGAACTGTCCGCCTGGAGTATCCGGGAAACACGCTCCCGGCTCGACTTCCGCAGGATCGAGGAGGATTCGCCCTTACGGGAACTGTCGGCCTCCACCAGCCATACCCGCATACGGGGCGCGAGGTTCTCATCGAGCGAGTCGATCAGGTAGTCGAACGACACACGGTATTCGCCGGGACGTGTGTCGGGAATCCGAACCCGAAGCCGTGCGGTGTCCTTGATCCGGGTGACCCGGATCAGCGAGTCGGAATAGACCGTGCGGGTGAAACGGCGACGGGCCACGTTGTCGATCGTATCGAGTACGCCGACTTCGTACTTGTAGTAGGCGCTCTCCTCTTCGAGCAGCCGGATGGATTGTTCGACCACGTCGCTCAGCTTGGCGCTTTTGCGCCGTGAGAAGTTGCCGATAGTATAGCGGACATCTTCGGCCGTGTAACCGTAACGGCTGAAAACCGGTTCGTAAAGTTCGAGCGAGTCGAGCTTCACTCCCCGGTCCGAAACGTAGGCGTTGATGAGGTAGGCATCCCGGAAAATCCGGGCCAGCTCCTCGTCGGGGATCACCTTGTCCCGGGCGCAGGAACCGAGGGCGGTTGCCGCCGCGATCAGACAAAACAGACGGATCAATCGTTTCATATCATAGTTTGTTGTTTTTCATCACACTCCGCACGGTCAGCTCCGAAATCGCCAGAATTACCGCCCCGAAAGCCGCCGCAACGATCAGCAAATCGCTCCAGCGCATCTCTACGGGATAGCTGTATAACAACAACGTATCGACCGGGATGCGAATCATTCCGAAATGTTGCTGTGCCAGGCAGAAGCCTACGCCCAGCACGGCTCCTATCGACGCCCCCAGACCGCCGATCAGGAGTCCTTCGCCGACGAAGATCGAACGAATGAGCTTCGTATCGGCGCCCAGGGCACGCAGCGTGGCCACATCGTCCCGTTTCTCGATCATCAGCATCACGAGGGTCCCGACCACCGAGAACGAGGCGAGCACCAGGACCAGCAGCGAAATGAAGAAAACGCCCCATTTCTCGTAGGCAACCAGTCGGAAGAAGAGGGCGTTCATCTCGTCGCGGGTGCGCACCGTGAAATCGTCGCCGACGATTCCGGCGATTTCACGCCGGACCTTTTCCGCGTCCGCACCGTCGGCTACGCGCACCGAGATCGCCGATATGCGTCCCGGACGGTCGAAAAGGTCCTGGGCTGCACGCAGGGAGGTAAGTGCGTATTCATTCTCGCTTTCCAAATCGAGAAAGAAGAGTCCTCCGACGTCGAGCCGCCGCACCGAATATCCATCGACGGGAAGCAACGACGAGAAACTGCCGCGCCGCAGGGCATAGACGGTGACTTCGGCACGGACCAAAGACCGGATTCCGAGCGTGCGGGCCATGTCGCGTCCCAGCACCAGTCGGTCGAGATCGCCCGTGCGAACGCTCCAACTGCCCAGCGGGATCGTTTCCTCGATCGGGAACACTTCTGTATAACGGTCGTCCACGCCTCGCAAAGTGGCCATTGTCTGCAAACCGTCCCGTTCGAGCAAAACCTGCTGTTCGAGCAGGTACGAAACGGCCCCGACCCCTTTCACGCGGGTCAGCGCCAGACTGTCGATTTCCGCAGATGCGAAGGTCTGCCCTTCACGGGGGGCAACGGTCAGATCGGCATCGAAGGCCGAAGACATGGACTTGGCGAAATCTCCGAAACCGTTCAGCACGGACAGCAGCACGATCATCGCCGCAACGGGCATGGCGAACGAAAGAACGCTCACACCCGCAATAACGTTGATCACCGAACGGGATTTCGGTGAAAATAGATAGCGGCGGGCAAAGAATCGGGAGAGCATCGGCCTTCGGCGGATCGCAGGTTACTCCTCGCGGTGCATCACCCGGTCGATCTGCTCGATGTACTCCAGCGAATCGTCCAGGAAGAACTGGATTTCGGGGACCGTCTTGAGCTGGTTCCGAATCCGCTGACCCAATGCCCGGCGCAGGAACCAGTTGTGCTGCTCCAGCGTGGCCATGACAGCGGCATTCTGTTCGAAGGGAAAGACGCTGACGTAGATCTTGGCGTATGAAAAATCGGGCGAAACCCGCACGGCGGTTACCGTCACGAGCACTCCCCGTACGATTTCGGCCCCCTCCTTCTGGAAGATTTCGGCCATGTCGCGCTGAATCTGTTTGGCGATCTTTTGCTGGCGTGTAGTTTCCATATTTCGGTTATTTTGTGACTCCTTTGTAATTGAAAACCTCCTTGTTCTTGTCCCGCTTGGGCGGACGGTTGTTCCACTCCGTGAAACCGGACTTGTTGAAACGGTAGCTGACGCCGATGCTGAAGGTCAGGTTATCGAGCGGGGATCGCTGGGGGGTAGTATAGAATGGATTTTCGTAGCCGTCCGTCGTATTTCCCGCATACTTGTTGTGATTGCGCAGCAGGTCCGAATAGCCGAAGTAGTAACGCACCCGAACGCTGAACTCCAGTTGCTTCACCAGTACGGCGACACCGCCGCCGCCCGCCAGACCGTACCCCCACCGGTTGTCGCGGACCACTTTGAAATCATATTCTCCCCGCCAAGGACCTTTGGACTGCTCCGGAGATACCGTCGAACCTTGTTCGTTGATGAATGTCGAGGAGATGTTGTAGGAGAAAAAGACCGCCGCATCGAGATAGACGCGCATCCGGTTTTTGAACAGGTAGATGTGCGGCTGCCAGACGATCGGCAGCATCAGCGACTTGACGCGGCGCGTGTACCATTGGTATTTGGCCGGGTCCTCTTCGGTCGGATTCTGAAGAAACGAGAATCCCCGTTGCAGATATTCGAAATCGATGCCGAAACCGCCTACGAAACGCTGGGGTCCGTAATAGCGCCACGTTACGCCCGCCGTGTAGCATCCCCAGACCGCCCGGGTTTCCTGGTCGGGATAAAACCGGGCATTGCCGTAGCCGTAACCGCCCGTTACGCCCAGCGTATGCTGTGCCGCCGCTGTGCCGCCGCACAGCACCGCTCCGAGGAACAGGCATATCATTCCTAAACGCCTCATCATCTCAATCCGTTCATCATCGTGTTCATACCGCTGTTGAATCCTCCGCCCATGGTGCTCGTCGTGTTCGAGGTATTGCTGTTGGTGTTCCGCCTGGGATTCTTGGCCCGCTCTTCCAGCACCTTTTGCAAGCGCAGGGCTTCGCGTTTTTCGAGCAGCTCGGCGAGGGATTGCATCGTTACCGGCGCGAATACCTTGTTCATATCGATAGTAAGTTCCACTTCCCAGTTCTCCTTCGCCGCGAAGGTATCGATATTTTTATCGTCCATATAGTATTCGGCCCGCTCGGGCTGCCGCCGTTCCACCAGATTGCCCGTGTCCCAGCGGCCGTTATCGTTCATGTCCTCGATGATGCGGAACTTCACGTTGCCGGCCGGTACGTAATTGAAACGGCATACTCCGCTGTGCACGCCGGTTTTTTCCTGAAGGAGTTTTCCCGATTCGTTCAGCAACTGCACGATGTAGCTCGCCTCGTCGCTTTTACCGACCACATTGACGATGAACGTAGCGAATTTCTCGGGATCGACACCCGTGTAATTGACTGCGATCGAATCGTTTTGCTGCTCCGCCACATCCGCCAACGCTCCTTTGGGGATGGTCAGGGCATAATTGTTTTTCAATTGCCAGGGAACATCCAGCCACCAGCGCCGCATGTTGGCCGTATCCTGCTGCCATCGGATCCGGATCGGACGCGGTTCCTCCTTGTCCATCTGTTCGGTCAGCACGACGGCAGCCGAGTCGAACCGGACCAGCGGATAGTCGAATTCGACGTACAGCTTGGTTTCGGGGGTAACGGAACCGGTCGTGGAAAACTTGTAGGTAAACGTACTCGGCTTCTCCGGTTCGACCCACTCTTCGCCGGCAGCCAGTGTCTTCTCTTTCTCCTTTTCGAGCTGCTCGCGCTCTTTAGCCTCCTCTTTCGATTCGATATACCGCCAGGCCAGTTTCAACTTCTCGGTCGAGGGAAGCAGCCGGTCGAGGGAGTCGTGCTTCATGTAGGTAATTTCTCCCCGGATGGTATCGGGCAGACTGGCCGAAGGAACGTCGAACCACAACGCGATCGTATCGCGGTTGCGTGATTGAGGCTCAATGATTACGCGGTCGGCAGGGATGCTGTCGAACACGATGCTGTCGATCCGGGGATGGCCCGCATTGAAATAGAGGAGCGCCTTGTGCTGCACCGGACGTTCCGATTCGCGCAGGTATTGCCGGCCGAATGCCTCGTCGGTGAACATTCGGAAGTAAAGCTGCGGGTCGGCCGTCACGTAGCGGCGGATCGAGTCGTACCAGATGCCGAAGTCGGGCAGCTCGGCGGGGTTGTACGTCCCCGTGAGGAAGCCTACCTGATCGACCGAAGGTTCGTAAATCTGGTTGTTGTTCTTATCTTCGAAGGCATAGACCCGGTAGGGGATCGGCTTGAGGTTCTGGGCGATGAAAATACCGTTGGTTTCCGCACGGGCGATCACCGCAGGTTGGTATTTGAGCATCGTCGAGTCGTATTCGGGAACATCCTCCACCGAATCGGCCGGAAAGAAGCAAATGAAACTCTTGGCTACGCTGTCGGCCGTGTAGCTGTCGGCCGTATATCCCGAAACGACCATCGAATCCACCTCCGGGCCGGTCGAGAAGACGTAACGCATCGAGTAGAGCGGATTGCCCTCGTTGTTGTCGCGCACGGCACTGCCGAAATTCAGCGCGTAGGTCGTGTTCTCCTTGAGCGTATCCTTGATCTGGATCAGGATGCCCCGGCCCCGGATCGAAAGCTGGGGTTTCTTCTTCATCTGGGGCGACGTGAAAAACTCTTTTTGCTGGTCCTTGAGCTGCACGAATTCGTCGAAAGTGACGTAAATCTTCCTGGCGGTGAAGTTGGTCGTGAAGTTGTCCGGCAACATCGACACGATCACCGGGGGAAGGGTGTCGATCGGGCCGCCTTCGAGGTTCATGACGGTTGCACAGCGCCACAGGAACGCCGGGCAGAACATCGCAAGGACGCAGACCCGAAGCCAGACGATCGCTTTATGGTTTTGTCGTTTCATATCGTTTTTCTGTTATCGAAACAAGGACGACCGGGCGCCGGAAACCGCCGGTTCGTCGGGAGTGTCCGGATTCGGATTATCGGGCACATCCGGGCTTTCCGGGTTGTCGGGATTTTCGGGCGTATCGGGGTCGTCCGGAGCCGGTGTGTCCGGGGTATCCGGGTCGTCAGGCGTACCGGGATCGTCGGGATTCGGGTCTTCCGTTCCCGGATTGTCCGGGTTATCGGGCGTGTCGGGATTTTCAGGATCAGGATCCGGTTCCGGCTCGGGTTCCGTATAAAAGTCGTTGCACATGATCCATTTGCCCTTCAGGAAACGTTTGCCTTTTTCTTTCGGGTAAAAGGTTACGCTCACGTGCATCTGCGGAAGATTCTCCCCGATGGCCTGCTCGGTGAATCCGTAAAGCCGATTCGACTGGTCCACGGCCAGGATGAGAAACCGGGGGCCGTTGAGCTGCATCGCCAGCCAGTTTTCGTTGCCGTCGATCTCGTACGGCTCGCCCTGGGCGATCGGCTGCAGCTTCTCGCCGGTTCTCCGGGAGGTGATTATTCCGGCCACGGCGTCCTCGTAAGAGAGCACGCTCCATTCGGTTGTGTCCGCGTCGAAGGCATAGGCCAGCATATCTTCCCGGGGGATGGGGGTCTTGACGGTACCTTCCTGCGCCCAGGGCCGGAGCACGTAGAATGTTTCGTAACCGATCGACTTGAAACATCCCGTCCCCGCCAGGGCTGCGGCCACCGCGACGAAAGTCAGTATCTTGAACTTATGCTTTTTCATGGGTTTCATTCCTATTTTTCAGCTCTTCGAGCAGCTCTCCGACCGTTTTCCCCAACACCGGATGGCGGTAGTCGCGCATCCATTCGCACAGGGGGACGAGCACGAATTCGCGCTCCTGGATCAACGGATGGGGAACGGTCAGCCGCTCGGTGCGAATCACGCGGTCGTCGTAGAAGAGTATGTCGATGTCGATCGGGCGCGACGTATATCGGGCACCGGTCCTTTGCTTGAGCGACTGTTCTGCCTCGCGGTCGCGCCCCAGTTCCCGCTCGATCGCCTGTAAAGCGTCGAGCAACTGTTCGGGCGTCAGGTCGGTATCCACCTCGAGGACCTGGTTGGAAAACTCCTCTTCGGCATCGAAGCCCCATGCCCGGCTCTTGTAACGGTGCGAACAGCGCATGACGGGTCCGGCGTGCTGGTTGATCAGCCGCTGTGCGTTTTGCAGGCGGGTCTTTACGTCGCCCACGTTTCCTCCGGTCAGTATGATCGCTCTTGCCATAATTACAATTTTTTAATCATCTTACTCACGCTCAATGCGAAATAGGTGAACACGATGGTCGGGTTCCCGTTTTGCCGGATCTGGGCCATCGCCGATTCGGCCTCCGCGACCAGCGATTCGATGTTCTGGTTTCCGATGAACGGAGCGAAATTGCGGCAGAACTTCGCCTCCTCACCCCACAGGCAGGAGATTTCGCCCAGTCCCGCATGCAGCAGGTAACTCTCCCGCAAAAGACGCACCGCATCGGTCAGGAAAGCCCGCTGCTGCTCCCGCGAAAGTTGGGCCACCTCTTCGGCCCAGGCCATCAGTTCGAGGTGCTTGTCGTTGTAGCTCAACCGCATGAGCGAACAGAAAAATTCGAAATCGTCTTTGCGGAGTTCGTTCCCTTCGCCGCGCAGCAGATGCTCCAGTTCGATCAGGTCGCCCGCAGCCAGCCGGGTAAAGGTACGAATTTTCTCCGGATCGCGCTCCCCTCGGCGTTCGAGCTCCGCATGAACCTCTTCATCGGTCAGCCGGGGTACGACCACCTCCTGCGTTCGTGACAGAATCGTGGGCAGCAACAAGTCGGGACGCTCGCTCACCAGCACGAAGAGCGTCTTTTCCCACGGCTCTTCGAGAATTTTCAGAATCTTGTTGGCCGCCTCCTCGTTCATCGTTTCCGGAAGCCATACGATCACGCACTTGTACTCGGCGGCAAAGCTCTTGAACGAGAGCTTGCGGATGATACCGTCGGCTTCGCGGGCCGAAATCGCCCCTTTGAGTGTCCGGCCCAGGTCGAGGCGGTCGTACCACTCCTGCGGCGAGAAATAACCGTTTCGCTCGCTGACGACCTGCCGCCAGAGCGGCATGAAGTCGTCGCTCAAAACCGCTTCTCCCGATTTTTTACCCTGTTTATTGACCGGGAAGACGAAGTGCAGGTCGGGGTGCGCCAGACCGGCGATCTGCCGGCAGTTGGGACATTCGCCGCACGAATCACCGTCGCGGCGGTTCGTACAGTTGAGGTACTGTACATAAGCCAATGCCAGCGGAAGAGCCCCGGCTCCGGGACGTCCCGTGAAGAGCTGGGCGTGGCTCACCCGTCCGGCATCGACCCCGCGCACCAGATGACGTTTCAACTCCCGCTGACCGATGACCTCCGAAAACCGCATTTTACTCCCTGTTCCGCTGCATCCGCCGGAGCCGCTGCCGGACCGCGATGCATAGCATCGCCACCAGAACCAGTCCCAGCGTCAGCGTGCGATCGCGGCCGGGTTCCCACGAAAGGGCCATGACTCCGGTCATGAGCAGCGTGCCGCTGAGCAGCAATATAATCAATTTTTCACTCATCTTTCGTTGTTATTTATGCCCCGGTGCATTGCGGAACGGACCAGTGCCCGAAGGTCGATCTTCTCCCGCCGCACGGCATAGTAAAAGTAGAGCAGCAACAAGGCCGCGTAGCAAGCATATCTGGGTACAGCCGGAGCGACATGGTCATCCACGACGACACTCACGCCGTATAGAACCAGCGCCAACGCCACATATCCCAAAATCCGTCCGGTCTGGTAAGGCATGGGATAAAAACGGCGGTTGAGCCAAAAACTTACCGCAACCATCGCCGCTTCGCTGACTAAACGAGCCCAGGCTGCTCCGTAGTATCCCCAGCGGGGAATAAATGAGAGGCTGCATCCGATCGTAAATATCAGGCCCACAAAGGTAACCACGATAGCCAGCGAGGTTCGCTCCTCCCGTTTGTACCAGAACGACAGATTGAGCCATACGCCGTTGAGGACGTTCGCACCCAACACCACCGGTAAAATGCCGATTCCTTCGCGGAAATCCTTGCCGACGATGAGTCCGAAAAGATCCCGGAAAAAAGCGATTCCCAGGAATATGAACATCGACACCAGCACGTAGTATTTAAGTGCTGCGGCATTCATCTGCAAAAAGTCCGATTTTTTATAATCGGCCAGGAAGAAGGGTTCGGCGGCCAACCGGTACATCTGCACGAAAAGCATGAGCACCATACCGATTTTGACGATCGCTCCGTAAATACCCACTTCGCCCATCGCACCTTCCGGTACGAGGTACTTGATCATCTGGGGGTATATGAATTCGTTGGCCGTGCCTGCGATGCCGCTGACCATCAGCGGCAGTGAATAGACGAGCACCCGCCGCAGCAACTTGCCGTCGATACGGGGCAGAGTGCGGTTCGTCGTGGTGAGAATTGCCAATAGGGTGAGCAGGCTGGCGATCAGGTTGCCCACGAAGACCCAGCCTACGCCGAACGATGTTTCGTAAAAGCCGGCAAGACCGAAGGCCACTGCCAAAACTACCGTAATTACGACGCTGAAGGCCTTGAACCCGACATAGGTCAGGGCCCGTCCCTGTTCCCGCAGGCGTGCAAAGGGAATCGCCGTGCAAACGTCGAGGAAAATGATCGCCGCGACCCATACTACGAAGTCGGGGTTTGCGGCGTAATCCGCTCCCATCCACTCGGAAACCGTCGTGCGGAAGAGGGTTACCAGCCCGAAAAAAAGCAGGGCTGCCAGGGAAGTGATGCCCCATGTGGTAGCGAACAATCGCCGTTTGGCGGCCGTCACGTCGCCGCCCGCTTCGTCGGCTTTGGCTGCAAAACGGAAGTATCCCGACTCCATTCCCATCGTCAGGATCACGAGAGCGAATGGAATCAGGGCATATACGTCCACGGTGATCCCGTAAATGCCCGGGTCGAACACCCGGGTGAAATAGGGTGTCAGCAGGTAGTTCAGGAATCGTACGACGATCGTACTGATGCCGTATATGGCGGTCTGTTTTGCGAGTTTTTCGAGCATAAGTCCTTATGGAGGACAAATGTACGAAATTTATTTCGCTTTCGGTCTCCCGGTCCGGGCAAATATCCGGTCCGGGCGTGCCGCTGTCCGTCGCTGCCCGGATCGGAGAGGACGCGGAACGGGCGGAACGGAATTTCAGGCATGGCGGACCTGTCTTCCGGACTTTCCGAAAAACGGTGGTTTTACAAGATGCGGCTCGGGCTGGCTCGACCGACCGACGATCGGAGCGGATGCGGAAGGCTCTCGTGGATTTCGCCGCGCAAGGAGAAGAAATGCTAATCAAGTTTGGCTTGTCACTCACTTTTCCCCATCTTTGACATAGTCTTAGATAGGATGCGGTTCGGAAAACTGGGCCCAAGTTTCCATTTTTCTCTCGGCTTTCCCTATCTTTGCAGAAGATAGGATTCGGTTTGGCAATCTTTTGGGTGCAAGTCCGCACGATTGCCCTCACATTTCACTATCTTTATCAGGAAACATTCACTTAAAAATTTTAGGAAATGGCTACGATTCAAACTTTGTATCTGGGCGATCTGCGGACCGAAATCACGCACGTCCAGTCCGGTAACCGGGTTATCACTGACGCTCCGACCGACAACAACGGCAAAGGCGAATACATCTCTCCGACGGACATGGTTGCTGCAGCTCTGGGAAGTTGTATGCTGACCCTGATGGGGATAGCCGCTCGTCGGCTCGAAATCGACCTGAAGGGAACGCGTGTGGAGATCCAGAAAGTCATGGCCGCCGAACCGCGCCGCATCGCCGAGATCCGGCTCGATTTCTACCTGCCGGGCGATTACAGCGACAAAGACAACTTGAGTTCAACTTATAAATGCAACTTTTTGGGTGCGGATAATAAGCAATAAAAA
>ERZ1026921.825-NODE-825-length-13319-cov-6.156740_pt1 | contig 13319 bp, 8 predicted proteins | sample MGYA00519571_ERZ1026921 | MGnify/ENA primary metagenome ERZ1026921 (study PRJEB26926, sample SAMN06164877) | human gut metagenome | biome: ENVO:00009003; feature: ENVO:2100002; material: ENVO:00002003 | host: Homo sapiens | place: USA | collected 2012 ... | reverse complement strand
CACCGAGTGGAGGAGCGGGTTATTTCCTGAAGAGAAGCATGGTGGAGAAGCTTGTGGAGGCGGCTGGCTTCCCTGACTGCGGAGCGGAGGATGTGATCGTGGGTGAACTGGTAGGTAAGCTTGAAGGGAGGCTGAAGTCAACCGGCCGTCTTTACATGAGCAATGTCCATTACCCGGATGCCGGGAATGACATGGTAACGGCGCACTGGTGTACGCCCGCCATTCTGCGTGCCCTGTATACTTTCAATCACAAAGTTCCTTCAGTTGTTTGCGACGTAGAACATCTCCATTGGAAAGGCGAGATGCTGTTTTATTCCAATGGGGTGTTCCGCCGCCGTGATACTTCCTGTTATGGCTGGTGGAGTGTTGGACAGAAAGAGGAACTGACGTTGAAATGGCAGATGTGGCCGATGGAACAGCTTCTTCTAGAAGGAGATTCCTATATCGGCTCGGAAATGGAAATTCACCAGCGCCCAGGCATGCCTTCTCTGTACCGGTTGTGGTCTGAAAGCCCCCCCTCTGCCAGCAGTGCCGAAATCATGGACCAGTCTCCTCTGCTGTACATTCACCTGGGCTGCGGCAACCGGAGATTGAATGGCTGGTTGAACCTGGATTCCCCCAACTATGACATTACCCGTCCGCTTCCATGGAAAGATAGCTCGGTAGATGCATTTTATCTGGAACATGTGATCGACAAGGTCACGCCCCCAGAAGCCTGCCGTTTCTTTGCGGAGGCATTCCGTTGCTTGAAACCGGGAGGCATTTTGCGTCTGAGTTTCCGTGATATTCGTTTGATGCACGGGGTGATTTCTCCCGCATTTAAACAATATTTGAAAAAACGGCTCCGGGAAAAGCCGGTTCCGGAACATGACTTGTGCATTCTTATGGAAGCCTACCGGCATCAGTCCCTGTGGAATACCGATTTTCTAAGATATCTGTTGGAGGAATTCGGATTTCACGTTTCACAGCATGCTCCGGGCGAGTCACGTTATCTGCATCTTCAATGCCTTGAAAGACGCATTGACCGTGACGAGCATCCTTTTGACCTACTGGGCGCCGTTTGCCTGGATGCGGGGAAGCCGAAGAAGAGCAAATCCAGAAAGCTCCCGTCTTTGTCTTCTGATTCAGAACAGATTTCTCCCGAATACGTTACTACGCAATTCATTCCAAACTCACGAACAGGCAGACATTTGTTCCAGATAGCCGCCACTTACGCCCATGCGCTTAGAACGGATGTGGGATGCCGCATTCCCTGGCGGCACGATTTGAACACCTGGAAGCTGATGTCTTATTTGGGGGGTGCGTGTTCCCCGTGTCCGGATGGCGGTTATTCTGATCCCGTAACATACAGGGAATCCAGATTTTCTTACAGGTCCATCCCGGATACGGTCCGTCGCGGCGCGTTGAGCGGCTACTTTCAGAGTGAACGGTATTTTAAGGATTTTGCTGAAGAAATACGTTCGCTGTTCCAGCCCCTCATCGCACCCGTGCGGGAAAGTACAGCCGGCGTTCATCTGAGAATGGGAGATTACCTTCAGAAAACGGATGTGTACCATACCCCGGATGCCGCCTTCCTTAATGAGGCGTTTAAAAATCTTTCCGACAATATCAGAACACTGGTTGTTTTTTCCGACTCTCCGGATCTGGCCCGGAAGCTGGTGGAGGATGTTCCGGAAGCCAGGCGTTTTGAAATAGTCATGGATGAGCATGAAACACTGGACGCCCTGCGGGAATTGACGGCCATGCAGGAACTTGTCCTCTCTTGCTCCTCCTTTTCCTGGTGGGGGGCGTGGCTGGGCTCCCAGCAACGGGTTTTCATTCAAAAAAAGTGGTTTACCGGAAATATTGAAGATGAACAGGATATTTTCTGCCCAACCTGGATTAAACTTTAACATTGAAATTTTATGAAATGCGTCTTGATTGTATCTTCCGGCGAGATGGCGGAAGGAGCTTCCGAACTGCACCGGATGGGATATGAATTGGAACTCTATCCTTCCACCCGGGATCTTTCATCCTTGAAGGATACACGGGAGAAGGAAAGCGCCGCATTTATCGGACGGGAGCCTTGTTCCGCGGAACGCTCCCATGTCCGTTCCCTGAGGGCATCCTTCATCCAGGTATTGGAAGACAGGAGATATGCCGGAAATGACTTGATTATCTTCGGAGAAAGCGATGCCGTTCCCATGGTGGCTTCATCACGTTTGGAGGCGGCTTTGAGGAAAGAGATGGAGGAGCACCCGGAAACGGATATTTTCAGACTCTTTCACCATGCCGTCTGGTCGCCTCAGGGAAATCCGTTTGAGTCTGATGAACTTTTGTTTGAAGATTTCAAAACGGGAGGGACCGACTCCAACACGGCCTATGTATGGGGAACGCATGCCATGGTAATTCCCTCTTGCAAACGGAAAAAAGTCATTCAGGTTTTTGCCGATTATCGGCTGCCAACAGATGTTGCGTTGGAGGCGGCCAACAGCAGTGGCGAACTCAATATTCGGGTTGCCCGTCACAATTTGTTTTACCAGCATGAACGGACAAAAAAAAGACCGGCCTGCCGCATTGCGGCCTGCCTTGCTTCCTACAGGCGTTTGACGGATTTACAGAGGCAAATCTGGTGCATGATGGACCAGAGCTATGAGAATTTCCATGTTTTTGCCGCTGTTAAAGGCATTCCGGAAACAACATACCGCAAGACCGTTCTTCCTCTTTTTGAGCATTTCATCCAGGAAGGACGGCTGACAATGAGGCTGTTCCCGAACAAAAACCAGCTTTCCAACTTTTTAGATACGGTACGGGATCTGGATATCTCCAACTACGACCTTTTTGCCAAAATTGACGACGATGATTTGTACGGAAGGGACTATTTTAAATCCGTCAATGACTTCCATCAGCATCTTCCGCCGGAATTCAGCAGTTATTACTGCGGCTTTGGCCAATATCTGAACGCCCGTGGGGGTTATCCGCTTTGCGGGAATGGCTTTTTCAGCTGTTTCGGTCCCACCATGGTATTCAGCAGAGATGTCCTTGAAAAATTAATCACCTGTGAGCAGGAGCCCGGAAGAATCTCCGAGATTTCTCCAAGGCTGGGACATTCCGGATACGGGTTTACGGAGGATAATCTCATGCATAAGCTCATGATTGACACCGGGAGTTGCAACCGTATCCGTTACGTACAGGAAATGTCTCTTCCGATGCATTTGGTCATTCAGACCAACAATGCTTCCGTGATACGCGGAGGACTGGTGCCGGGAGACTTCCGGGGAAGAAACTGGCGCATCTCCACCAGCCGGGCCAATGCCGAATCGCTCATGGAAATCAGTCATCCCCAATGGTACGACATCGTACGTGTTTTTGACGGCCGGGCATGCCGTTTTCAGAGGAATGACTGGGCTGACGTCCTTTCCTTGACCGATGAAGAAGTGACCCTTAAATGGGATCAATGGGGAACGGAGACATTCAGAAGGAAAGAAGACGGTTCGTTTTTCCTTTCAGGAAATGGAAATCAGCAGCATTCTCCTTCCTCACGGAAAAAGAAAGTGGCTGTACTATATATCTCTACAGGGCGCTATATAACCTTTTGGAAAGATTTTTATGCAGCCTCCAAGCAATATTTTCTGCCAGGCCACGATGTCCGCTATTTTCTGTTCACGGATCATGATGAAGTAAAAACTGCTGATGATGTAACGCTTGTCAGCAAGCCGTTCTATCCCTGGCCGATGGAAACCTTAAGGCGGTTTGAGACTTTCTTAAGTATTGAGAAAGAATTGCAGGAATATGACTACATTTATTTTATGAATGGTACGTTATTGCCGGTCTCTCCCATTGGAGAGGAAATCTTTCCGAATGATCGGCAGGGACTTGCCGTGACTCTTCATCCGGGATTTTACGAACTTCCCCGTTCCTGTTATCCCTATGAAAAAAATGGAATGTCCGAAGCGCGAATTCCTCCCGGACAGGGGGAATACTATGTCGCCGGAGGTTTCAATGGAGGAAAGGCCAGGGACTTTCTTTCCATGTGCCGGGAATTGGCAGGGGCTGTCAAACGGGACCTCGACAATGGAATTATAGCTGTCTGGCATGATGAAAGCCACATCAACAAATATGTGATCGGCAGGCATCCCCTTGTTCTGGGACCGGAATATTTGTTCCCTGAGACTCTGGTATTTAACCGCTATCATCTTATGGGGCTCAAGCATAGGGTTAAAATCCTGGTGAAGGATAAATCGCTTTCCAAATATGGAGGGCACGCGTGGTTGAGAAAGCAGTCATGAATGGCAAGAAATCGACGCGTGTGGCCTTTGCCGACTTTTGGCAGGGATTCAATCCGCATGATTCCATTTTATCAGCAGTCTTAAGGGAGCGGCTGAATATGGTCATTGTGGATAGGCAGGATGAAGCCGATTTGCTGATTTACTCCGTCTTTGGAAATGCATACCGCCAGTTTAAAGGCATCCGGGTTTTCTATACGGCTGAATCTGTAAAACCGTTGTGGGATGAATGCGACTATGCCATTTCATTCATGAGGGAGGATGTCCTCTATCCCGAATGCCATTTGCGTCTTCCCAACTGGATGGGAAGGGATTATATAAAAAGGACTGGGGTAGTGGAACAATATCCCAAGGATAAAAGATCTCTTTTGTCCAGGCACACGCGTTTTTGCAACTTTGTATATTCCAATGGGAATTCTCCGGAAAGAATTCACTTTATGCGTCTTCTTTCCCAATACAAGCCCGTAGATTGCGGAGGTACGGTGCTGAACAACATGGGAGAATGTGTGCGGGACAAGATCGCCTTCTGTTCATCCTATAAATTTACGATTGCCTTTGAAAACTACCCGGCTGCCGGTTACACTACTGAAAAACTGATTGACCCTCTGGCAGCCCTTTCCCTCCCCATTTACTGGGGTGCACCCGATGTCGGAAAGGAAGTCAATCCGTCACGGTTTGTCAATGCCGGGGATTTTTTATCCCCGGAAGCCCTGGCTGAATACATTATCCGGCTTGACCAGGATGAAGAGCTCTATCTGAGTTACATGGATGGTCCCGTTTTTGCTCCCGGCCGGCCGGACATCAGGGAATACATGCATCGCCTGGAGGAATTCTTTTCCATGGTAGTTTCAACGGGGAAAATATGCCGTACCGGCAGGCCGCACATCCAGGCGCGGCGCTTACATCATGGCTATCCTGTAATGTCCCGGTATGATGATGGCAAGCAATGGCATGGGAAAATGGAACTCAGGCTGCCCCGGATGGTGAAAAAATCCGTTTCTTCTGTCTTTGAGCCAGGTAAAGAAGACACGGCCTCGCGTTTGTTTTATAAACTGGCCGTTATTCCGGCCAAAAAAAACTCGGAGCGCTGTCCCGGTAAAAACTGTCGCTTGTTCGCAGGGCGTCCGTTATTCTTATATTCTGTTTCGTATGCTCTTCAGGAAGGGTTTGTACCGGTTGTCAGTACGGACAGTGAAGATATCATGGAATGCTGCCGCCGGGAAGGCATCCGTTATTTCCGGGAAACGGTGGATGACCGGAGAATGGAAAATTGCGTTCGCCAGGTTCTGTCCAGATTCTCTTGTGAAATATTGGCCGTCCTTCAACCGACTTCTCCCTTGCGCAGGGCAGGACTCTTGCGCCAGATGGCGGAAGACATGGAAAAAGGGGAAATTCACTCAGCCTATACGGCCCATAGAATTAAAATGATCGGCCATCTGGATGGGCAATTTCACGTGGCTCATCGCGAACAGGATGCCAGGAAATTTTTCTATTTCTTTGATGGCAATATTAATATTATCACACGGAAGCATTTTCAGGAATCCGGCACTCTGTTTGATAACGGTTCCCGCCCGTATTCAAACGATTTTCCCTGTTGTTTGCAAATTGATACGGAAGAGGAATGGAAGCTGTTGTCAAGATTAAGCGGAAATGAAGAATATCAGCGTTTTCTGGCTTCTGAAGGACACAAGAAACGAGTATGCATCATCTCCAATAAACGGAATTTGAAACGCAATTATTCAGCATTTGTTGATTCCTGTGACCAAGTCATGCGGGTTAGTAAAATGGATAACCTGAATTCCGGTTTGGCGGGAACAAGAACGGATATCCTTTTGATTTCATGCTTTCCCGGGTATCTGTCTTTTTCTCCTGCGGAAAGGCATATGGATATGCTTCCTGAAATCCCGGAAATCTATTTCAATAATGAAGAATTGGAGTATTCCAATGAATTTGCCTGCCGGGAAGGTCTGAAAAACTGGAAATTCATGCCGGGAGCAGTTCATCGGAGTACCCCTAACTTCACGACATTGAGCAAAGCTCTTTGCCTGGCGGACTATCTGTTTCCTGATGCCCAACTCTATTACTTGGGAGATACGGATATGAATGTGAGAGCTCCCGGAATTCCCAAACATCATGCTCCTGTGGAAAATGCCTATATTCAGTCCCTCATCGCCCATGGAAGGGTAATTCCCATTCTGGAGGATGAGGCTGGGGAATTTCATTATTCCTCTCCTCCATTGCCGGGTTCCGCTTCTTTAGAGATTCCCTCAATGCCACAGGAATCCGTGCAGGACATTGTCATCAGGCATCCCCAATGGACGGATCAATTTCGTATACATGGGAAACGGGGACGCAGGCTCCACGGCAATGATACTGCAGCTATTCTTCATCATGATGAAGAAAAGCTCGTTCTTCAATGGGACAACTGGGGCAGGGAGGAATTTTATGAAACGGAAAAGGGAAAATACCAATACCTGAATTACCATTGTTCCTCTTCCATTAATGAAGTGAATAAATATGCGGATGAATTGCTCATTAATCTCTATGACGGCAATAATTCCGTATTCCGTAACTTGCGGAGTCCCTTCATGGGCATTAAACATCATCAATGGGAAGGGCTTCTCCTGCTGGACCGCATGCAGCTTGATATCGAACATAAAATAAGGAAGATGCCCGGACTCAAATCCATTCTTCTGACAGGCATTTGCAAGGATGCCCTCATGGCCCTGATTTTGGCCTTTCGGTTGAAAAAAGATTTTCCTTATCTTCACCTAGGCGTTTGGGGATGTCCCTGGCCGCTTGATTTCAGCGGCGAATCACCTATGCATCAGGGGAAATACATCTCTCCGGCGCATGAACAGGTAAGGAAGAAAAAAACGTTTTTGTCTCTTTTCCAACGTTATGGAGATCCTCTGGCGATACTGCGGCAGGAAAAATTCTCCGGTCTGCACCTGTTTGGTTTTTACAGTTCAAATCCACATTGGGACTGTGATGCAGAAGCAACAAGAAGATTAGAGCCTTATCTGACAAAAACATATGTTCATCACGCTGAAAATGATGAGGACATTGCCCTCGTTCATGGAAAAATCACACAATTGGTAAAGCAAAAACCGGAATTGATTCATTCATGGATGAACGAAATGTTTCATAAAATAACGCAAAGCGGATGCGGAGAAAATTCAAGTGAATCTGCAACAAGCATATCCGCCTGAAATTATAATATCATCCATATTTAAACACTGCCAGGATCAACATGAAATCTCTCATACAAACAGCAAGCTCTTCGGAAGAAAGGTTGGAACGGATAGGCTTTCTTCGTATTCTCAACGAAGAAAATACTATTATTCCCTGCCTTTTAAGTGTAGCTCCCGTTCTGGATCATATTATTATTCTGTGGTCGGATACGGAGGACCGCAGTATAGAGCTCATGGAAGCATGGAAACGGCATATTGAAGATAACTATGAGTGTCGCATGAGCTTTCTTCATTATCCGCATCATGTGGTTCCTCCCCGTTCCGTAGATGACTTGAGGATTCTTCCCAGGGAAAACAGGATTGATACCTACTTGAATTTCGGAATGGATTTCATCCGTGATCTTTACGCCGGGAAATCATTCTGTGTAGGTAAAGTGGATGCTGATCAAATCTATTTTACGCAGGAATTGGAGGAGGCTTTCCAAATGGCACGCAAACCGGAAGATTGCGTTTCCATAGGGGGCCATAATACTCTGGTTTTTCAGAAAAGGCTGATGATCTTTGGTCCACGGCCAAGAAACGGGGGAAGTGATTCATTAATTTGCGGCATGAACAATTTGCCGCATTTTGGAGTCGCTGCACCTTACGAAGTGGACATTGCCCGTCACCCCTGCATCAAAGCCTATTCCAGAGCCTGCTGGATGCACTTCCGGAGAAAAGCCAGATACAAAAATGTTATCCGGGAATTCAGGGAAGATGAGGTCATTCCTCTTCCTCAAAATCCCGGGTTGGTGAATCGTTTCCGGACTGATATCCTTCCGCTGCTTCAGGAGGCAAAAAGTCCGTACGTGGATCTATCCCTGGATTAAGTCCATAACGCAACATTTGGTGTCGGAACGTATCTCCCCGGAACAAGCTTCAGCGGGGAGACGTTGCCTCATACCTGGGGGACAACCTATTCTGCACATGGGAAAAACTGGCGGAGAGAGTGGGATTCGAACCCACGGTGGGTTTCCCCACGGCGGTTTTCAAGACCGCTGCATTAAACCGCTCTGCCATCTCTCCATGCAAAAAGCGTGGGCGTAAAGTATCTTGAAAATTTTTTGCTGTAAAGCCTGTTTTATGTTTCGCATGAGTTCAAAGCAGCAGGGAAAGAGGTGCCCCAGCACCCGTGAACGGGATAAGAACGGATTTGCAGCGGTTTGAGGGGAAGACGGCAGGGACGGTTTTTCCGCGAAAGGTTTCCGAATCGCCGCAGGATGAAAACGAGTGATGGCGGAACGGATTCCATAAAAGGCATCATGGATACAAAAGATGTTCGTTTACAGCTTGCAGGGAAGGCCGTGTATATGGGAATATAAGACATGGCCTCGTCTCCGGATTTTGTAGAATATGTTTGTTTCCAGCTCCGGCATGCCGGGGAAATTTCCTTCAAGAAAATGTTCGGGGAGTACGGTCTGTACTGTGACCGGAAATATTTCGGTCTGGTATGCGACAACCAGTTGTTTGTAAAGGTGACGGCTCCCGGGCTGGAGATGCTCCCGGAACAGGAGCAGGGCAGTCCTTATCCCGGTGCCAAACCGCATTTCCTGGTGACGGAACTGGACGATGACCGGGCTCTTTCCTCTTTTGTCCGGAAAACATGCTCCGTTCTTTCGGCTCCCGACGTTTTATCCGGTGGGAAAAAGAAAAAAACTTCCGGAGCAAAAAGAAACAGGCGTCTGTGACGCCTGTTTGTGTCGGAAATTGGACTGTCCGGCGGAAAAGGTTATTTTTCGTCGGAGGAGGAAGCGGCCAGGGCTGAAAGGGATTTTTTCAGGTTGGCCGCCACGGTCTGTGTGGCTTCGTTGTCGGACTCCGCGAATTTGTCCACAGCCTGTGTCAGGGATTTAAGGTCCGCTTCCGCTACCTTGCGCCCTTTGGCCTTGCGCTGTTCCAGCGCGGAAATCTTTTTATTGATATCCGCCAGCCTGGGCAGGTCCTTGTTGGCTTTCAGGGTTGCCAGGGCTTCATCGAACTCCTTGACGGACGGCACGGCGGTTTTCAGGCGCGTGATGGCAGAGACCGCTTCCAGAGGGTTGGTGCTGATTTGGGCCTGCACCATGTCCTTGGCGTCCCCCAGCCAGTCGTCAAAGGCGGCGCACACGGCCTGTGCTTCCTCATCGTCCGTCTTTTTTCGCAGGGGTGTGATTTTGGACTCGATGTTGCTGCCGTTGGAGACGACCGTTTTTGCCAGTGATTTGTACTTGTTCAACTCCACGTCTTCCAGAATGGGAAGGCCGCGTTCCGCCTTGAGCACTTCCTTTTTTACCAGGTCGTAAAGTTCGGGCGGGTATCCCTTGGCAACGACTTTTCCATTGGCCCCGATCAAGACGGCATGGGGCAGTCCGCCCGGGCAGGAGGCCGCCGGAATATCCAGCCCCTGGTAAACGGGGAAGGAAATATTCTTTTCTTCCAGAAACTGCTTCACCCTGGGGGAAAGTCCCTGCCTGTGGCTTCCAACGACGGTGAACCCCTTGGACTGGTATTTATCCTGGAGTTCCTGAAGGTGCGGCATGCTGGCGATGCACGGCGGGCAGTTGATGCCCCAGTATTCAAAAAAGACGACTTTCCCTTTCAGGCTGGAAGCCGTGATTTTCGGGCCGTGGATGTACTTGCTGTCGTCAAAGGCGGGGTAGGTGACCTTGGCACCCTTGCCGGTTTCCGCCGCATGAATGCATGCCGGCGCCGTAACGGCGGCCAGGGTTCCGGCAAGAAAAAGAGTGGTCAGGGTTCTCATATAAAAGAATGATGGAACATTTTCCATTGAGAGTCAAGCAGGGAACATGCATCCGTCCAGAAGTGCGGGTTTCCTGTGCCGGAGTACTCAGGCAATGTCCAGGCCCATGATATAGTCCGTCATGTAATAGCCGTGGCCGATGTGGAAGTCTCCGCGCTCCACTTCCTTCATTCCCATGCGGTTGTAAAATTCGACGGCTCTGGTGTTGTATCTGTTGACGTTCAGGCGCATCTGGCAGGGCGCGGGATGGATGCTCCTGATGTAGCTGACGGCTTGGCGGAACAGGTAGCTGCCGATGTGCTTTCCCTGGAAGCCGGGCAGCACGTAAATCTTCTGCAGGTGGAAGATGCCCGGTTCCTCCGGCTGCACGGAAAGGTAGCCGCAGTATTCCCCTTCGTGGGTGGCGATGAAGTACACGTGACCTTCCTCCATCTGCTTGAGCAGGTTGGCGGGGGAATACATCCAGTCCATCATGAATTCCATCTGGTCCCGGGAAAGGAGGTCCCGGTAGGTGGCGGGAAAAGCCTGCTGTGCCAGTTCGTGGATGAGCATGATGTCGTCTTTGGTGGCTTGGCGGAGTGTCGGCATGGCTACGAATGTTACACGGAAAGGCTTTTCATGAAAAGTGCGGCTTCCGTCCGCCGCCGGAATTTTCCGGCAATGGCTGACTTTTTTCTCCATGTTTCCGGACCGGGGCCTTACGATGAATGACACAGGCTTTTTTGACGGAAACCGTGGGGGAATCCTGTCTGTAATGTGAGCACCGTATGCACATCCGATCATGAGAGAACCCTATCCCATACAACAATGGCTCCCCGCGGGGCCGCTGAGGGACATGGGAGAAAGATATGTGAGCCAGCTTCCCGACGTGGAGCAGAATCCCATACGGCCGGAATCCCTCATGCATCATTCGGACCATTCCTGGTCGGAGTACCTGGTGGCGTATTCCCTCCTGTATCCCGGGGTGGTGATTCTCCTGGCCATTCTGGGCGGCGCGGGCATGTGGGCCATGTTCCATTTCTGCAAGAGAAGGGAATACAGGCACCGCATCGTGTGTCCGGAATGCGGTACCGTGATGTATCCCTGCGGCCTCCACTGTCCCAAATGCGGAGCGCCGAATCCCTTTCCCCGCGCCCTGAACTGGCTCGGGTATTCCCGTCTCCGGAAAGTGGTGCCGGAATCCGGAAGAATCAGGCATGAAGAAGCCCTGCGTAGCTTCCGCAGGTGCTTTTACTGCGGGGAGCCGCTGAAGGAACCCACCCTGCTGCAGAAATGCCCGGCGTGCGGGAAGGCCGTGCTCCAGGGGGAACGGTCCGTGGACATTTATGACACCTACATTTCCCGGCGTACCTGGTGGACCTTCGGGGCCGTGGTGTTTCTGGGGATCATCCCCATTCTGGGGCCTCTCCTGGCCTCATCCCTGTACAAGCGGACGCTCATTGACCCCTATTCCCTGTACATGACCGTATTCCGGGAAAGCTTCCTGATGGTATTCCTCTTTCTGTGCCGCCACCTGTTCCGGCTGCTGCCCTTCATCGGCATCATCGGGATGCCGATTCTTTGCCTGACGGAATACCATGTGTACCGCAGGATGTTCCTCTGGAAGACGGAAAAGTACGAATTCGGGGAAAATTAGACCGTCCCGGCAGCGGCTCGGCATTTCCTGCCTTTCCGCCGTCCGGGAAGATGTTGTTGTGAATGGCTGCGCGGGTGATTGACTTGGCGGCGGGACGGCGTACCGTTGCCGTCATGAGAAATCTTTACGCGGTTCTTCCATGCGTGGCCGCCGGCGGCCTGGTGCTGGCGGCCTGTTCCGTGACTTACGGGAACAAGGCGGTGGCTTCCGCTTCAAGCTATGAAGGACTGAAGCCGGGCAGGGCCACCAAGGCCGACGTTTACGAGACACTGGGGCAGCCTTCCGACGTGCTGGAGATGGAAAAGGGAGTGCTGTGGACGTACCGCTACCGGAAGGCGAAAAACAATCTGGTGGGCAATATCCCCCTGTTTGGCGTGGGGCTGATCGCCGGAGGCAAAAATGGAGACGTTTATACCGTTCTAGTCCTGTTTGACCGGAAGGGCGTTCTCCTGTCCCGTACGGCGGACCGTCGGAAGCTGTATACGTCCAACCTGGCTTCCCTGAAGCGTTCCGTGGACGATATGATGGAGGACAACTCGTCACACCGGAGGGTGGAAGCGGAAATGAAAAAGATAGGCAAGCCGTTCAGCGAGGAGGCCGCTAGGGAAAGCCGTCTTCTGGAATCGTCTCTTGATTAGCCGGTTGTCATTTCTCTCCGGCTTATCGTTATAAGTATGACAAAAGGAGGAATTTTTTCTATTGCTATAAATGTATCTTGTACAATAAGTAGGCGCCGTTCCCCGCGGGAACGGTGCGGTTCCTCACTGAACGCTTCCTGTTCCAAGGGGTTCAAACCTGATAGAAAAACATGATGAACGTAAAGAACAAACTGGCATCGGTTCTGGCAAGGGCCTTCTCGCCGAAGGCCGCGCCGGAAGGCAACGTGAACAGGGAGGCTAAAGCCTCCAAAAAAATGGAAGACTGGCTGAAATCTTCCAGAATGAGGTCCTTTTAAAATGATCTGAGAAAACAGGCCGGTTTGGGCGTTTCATGCCCGGATTGGCCGGATGGCGGGGGCGAGTGCCGCAACGTGTTCTTTTTACTGGAAAAGATATGTCTTGATGACAGTTGCGCCTTGACTATGGAGGTGGAATGTCCGTTCATCTGAGCAGACATGACCATACCCGGAATACTTGAAGAAAAGTTATCGGCCGCATTGAAGGCGGTATTGGGGGCGGACCTTCCCGCCGATTTTCGCGCCACCGTGGCTCCGTCCGCGGACTTGCGCTTCGGGGACTACCAGAGCAACGCCGCCATGGTTCTGGCCAAGCAGTGCCGAACGAATCCCCGCGCGCTCGCCCAGCAGGTGGTCGACCAGGCGGGGGAGGACGATGTCTGCTCACTGGAAATCGCCGGACCGGGCTTCATCAATTTCCGCATCAATCCGGAATTTTACGCCTGTCTCTTATACACATCTCCGAGCCCACGAGACAGGCAGAAATCTC
>ERZ1026921.796-NODE-796-length-13644-cov-4.125984_pt1 | contig 13644 bp, 11 predicted proteins | sample MGYA00519571_ERZ1026921 | MGnify/ENA primary metagenome ERZ1026921 (study PRJEB26926, sample SAMN06164877) | human gut metagenome | biome: ENVO:00009003; feature: ENVO:2100002; material: ENVO:00002003 | host: Homo sapiens | place: USA | collected 2012 ... | reverse complement strand
GTCGGCAGCGTCAGATGTGTATAAGAGACAGCGATGCGGTCGGCCGGTACCCCGTGGGCCACCAGCGAATCGCGCATGCAGGTGGGCTCGTCGTAGTCGCGGTCGTGATTGTCGCCGCTCACCAGAATATAGTTAATCTTGCCAGCCTGGAACAACCGGGCCGCAGCCTCGATACGATAGTCGAAGTAGTAGTTATGGGCCCCCTGCGGAGTAATGGGCGCCGTGCCCAACAGCAGCCCCACGGTACGGTGAGGTATCGCATCGGTCGTGTCGAACGTCTTGTCGCGGGCATACCCCTTTACCAAACCGTTACAAATTCCTATGACGGCAACCATTCCTGCAACAAGAATCACCGCAACAACTATCACACTCATTCCAATCCTCCTTTTGTATCGTTTCATTATCGTCACTGTTTTAGACAACGAAGATAGTGAAAAATAGTGAAATATCTCACTTTTTCCCTCAAACTAAGTAGGCGTGGAAAGAAAACCCCTACATATAGGTATTGGCCGGCCGGGCCGCATGCCTTTACTTTGCCTCCGTAAAAACCAAACAACCGTTACGACGATGAAAAAAACAGGAATATTCTACGGCTCTTCGACCGGCATGACCGAGGGAGTAGCCCACACAATCGCCCAGAAGCTGGGAATCGCCTCAGACGACATTCACGATGCGGCCCAACTCTCGGCCGAGAGCATTGCCCCCTACGAGGCTCTGATACTGGGTACCTCGACCTGGGGTTGCGGCGAACTGCAAGACGACTGGTACGATGCCGTAAAGGTGTTGAAAAGTGCCGATCTCTCCGGCAAAACCATCGCCCTCTTCGGCTGCGGCGACAGCGAGTCGTACCCCGACACCTTCTGCGACGCCATCGGCCTGCTCTACGACGAACTGAAGGAGACAGGCTGTAGCTTCACCGGCAACCACGTGGCTACCGACGGCTACACGTTCTCCTCGTCGGTATCGGTAGTCGACGGCGATTTCGTAGGACTCCCGCTCGACGAGACCAACGAAGCCGATCAAACCACTGCCCGCATAGAGGCCTGGGTAAAAAGCCTCGACCTGTAATCTCACCCAAACGCACTACGCCCATGATTACCTGCCAATCCTTCCCCGCCGAGCTGAAAGTATTCTTGAACCACGTTTATGAATACAAGAAAGGGGTGCGCCACATGGTGCTCTACACCACCAACCGCCGCTACGAAGAGTTTGCCGTAGAGCGACTGAACAAACAGCGCATCGACTACTGCATACAGCCCATCGGCTGCAACAAGATAAACCTCTTCTTCGGCCGCCGCGAATGTATCGAGGTGATTCAGTCGCTGGCCTCGCGCCCCCTGAACGAGCTCACCCCCGAGGAGGATTTCATCCTGGGTGCCCTGCTGGGCTACGACCTGTGCGGACAATGTCAACGCTATTGTAAACGTAAAGCCAAATAAACTCTTTTCTCTCCTCCTGATCTAAATTGCCAAGGGGAAAAGAATCCTAAAATTTGAAGTTTGTTTTTAGTTGTGACGAACCCACTACGCCGCGAGGCACGGTGGGTTCTGCTGTTTGGAGGGAGTACCCGGACTCCATGTAATACAATCTCTCTGTGTAGATATTCACATTTTTCTCATTCGAGTAAATGCAAAACAATAGAGAGCAGGACCATTAACTACAAGGAGTCAAAAGCACCAACAGAAGAATGATTTATGCAAAAGAATTTGTAACTTTGTATATGGACATAAAAAAACCCGGATTCATCACCAGTAACTGAAAGCTGGGAGAGGAACACCCGGGACTGCAATACAAAGGTACAAATAATATGGAATATAACAAGGCCTATTTTGAAAAAGTTTTCTCCACCAAAAGGATGGAACGATATTTCAATCTTTATCCAGGTGATGAAAAAAGAGCCATTCTGCATTACCAGTGTAATCTGGAATTGGCCGAGGCTTTTTATACCAGCCTTTCGGTTTTTGAAGTTACTCTACGAAATGCCTTGTGCCGGGAACTTGAAACAATGACCGGGCGAACCGATTGGTATGCCGTATTCCCGACTACCCCAGGATTGGCCAGATTGAATCATTACATCACACAAGCCATCAAGCAGATTTCCGGAAGACACGAAATCATTACTCCTCCGAAAATTGTAGCCGAATTGACATTAGGCTTTTGGGTATCGTTACTCAACAGTGAATATGAGCGCCTGCTCTGGAAGGATTTACGCAGGGCATTCCCATTTATGCCCAAAAAAGATCGTCAGAGAAAAAAGGTTTCAGCCCCATTGAATAGCTTCAGAACTTTCCGAAATCGAGTTTTCCACAATGAATCCATTTGCTGGAATCTAAAACGAGTAGAAGAAATTCACAACGAGATGATTACCGTAATGGGGTGGATAAACAAAGACGTACCCGATTGGCTGCAACTCGTTGACAGATTCGATGCAGTCTGTGCACATATCCGAGAAGTAATGGAGTGGAAATAACACAGCTATTGACTTTCCAGTTTCTCCTCTACTCAATACACACAAAGCGGCCTCCTCGCCGATTCCCCACATCCGGGGCGACAAGGAGGCCGCACTGTATATTATATCGTTGTCGATACCCTCGTTTATTTCAACCGGGCGAGCACCTCTTTCATGCGGCGCAGGGCCTCGGTGATATTCTCCTCGGAAGTAGCATAGGAGAGGCGCAGGTAGTTGGGAGCCCCGAAGGCATCGCCCGCTACGGTAGCCACATGGCCCACCTCGAGGATGTACATGGCCAGGTCGGACGAAGTCTTGATGACGCGGTCGCCATCGGCCTTGCCCAGATAGTAGCTAACCTCGGGGAAGAGGTAGAAGGCCCCGTCGGGGTTGTTCACCTTCAGGCCGGGAATCTCGCGGGCCAACCGTACCACCAGGTCGCGACGACGTTCAAAAGCCCGACGCATCTCCTCTACACAACTCTGGTCGCCGGCAAAGGCAGCGGCAGCAGCCTTCTGGGCAATCGACGAAGCGCCCGAGGTATACTGGCCCTGCAACTTGTTGCAAGCCTTGGCAATCCACAGCGGAGCGGCAATGAAACCGATACGCCAGCCCGTCATGGCATAACCCTTGGAGACACCGTTGACGATGATTACCCGGTCGCGCAGGGCGGGGAATTGGGCGATACTCTGGTGAGCACCCACGTAGTTGATGTGCTCGTAAATCTCGTCGGCCAGGATAAAGACTTGGGGATGACGCTCCAGCACGGCAGCTAAAGCCGCGAGTTCGTCGTGCGAATAGACGCTGCCCGTCGGGTTGGAGGGGGTGCACAGAATCAGCATCTTGGTCTTGGGCGTAATGGCAGCCTCGAGTTGAGCGGCACTCATCTTGAAATCCTGCTCGATACCCGTCTCTACAATCACGCTTTTGCCCTCGGCCAACTTCACCATCTCGACATAGCTTACCCAGTAGGGAGCCGGCAGCACCACCTCGTCACCGGGATTGACAAGCGAGAGAATCGTATTGCAAATCGACTGTTTGGCACCGTTCGATACCACAATCTGGTCGGGCGTAAAATCGAGGCCATTCTCATTTTTCAGTTTTGCGCAGATGGCCTGGCGCAAATCCATATAACCCGGCACGGGCGAATAGTGCGAGAAGTTGTCGTCTATCGCCTTCTTCGCCGCATCCTTGATATGCTGAGGGGTATTGAAATCGGGTTCTCCTACACTCAGGTTGATTACATCGACACCCTGAGCCTTCAGTTCATTACTTTTCTGCGACATCGCAAGCGTTTGCGACGGTGCAAGAGCTGCCAAACGGTCGGATACTTGGTTCATGAGAATAGCTGTTTTTAGGTTTTATATACTCGTACAAAGGTAGTGAAAGTCGAGCGCCGAGGCAAATAAAAACGAAGTTTTCATTTGTACTGGGCCGAGACGCATCCTGCACTACTTATCACCCACTATAAAGGCAGCAAAAGGCAGGCAACCCAAACAAATAAAAAAATACCTTCTGCCCGGAGTCTTATCGACAGCCCGACAGAAGGCATTAAACAAACACATAACGATACGAGAACCTTCGTATCTCCTATACAATCCCTTTATGGCATAACAACTAAATCGAAATCCCCTCTTTGCGTGGCCGTAAAACAGTTATGCGGCTTTGGTCAGTGCGGCAATCTCTTTCACCCGATCGCCGTCGTAGCTCATGGGCAACATCACCGGCTCGTAATCAAACGGGATAAACTCCGAAACCTGAGCCGTAGCAAAGCTCTGGTCGTCGTCGATAAAGAGGGTCAGCTTGGCTCCGGCCTTATGACCTACGGCACGAGGCAACGAACCTATCGACTGGAAGTTGCCGCTCTCGACCATCTGTTTCAAACGCGAAACCTCGCTGCTCTCGAAGAGGAGTTCGTGTTTCTTCAACACCTTACCGTTGGCCCGGCACACAGCCACCTTGTTGCCCACGGCCAATTTGATAAGACCGTAGATCAGGAAGCAAACGCCCACCACAATGAGGAACAGTTTCAACGACGACTGCGGGTCGGACAACACGGCCGAAGCACCAAAGGCCACCACGGCAACCACAACCGACCACACACCGGCCATCGACACTCTCTTTTTGATTTCTACATAGGGGGTTTCTGCAAATTTAGACACATGAGTCTCTTTCTCTTTATTTTCCATTTTTGTTTCAATGCTAATAGTCAGGGTAATATTGGTTTATAAAGTCATGCGCTGCCCCGCCGCGGCACGGCACGGCGACCTCATCCTGCCGCACACGCAGGCACGACAAGAGAGCCGGAAGCGGCAACCGGCTTCCGCAATCCGGACAGGGAACACCTGCCCGCCCTGCTAAATAAGCATTTGACAAAGCGAATAGAGATAATGCCCGTGTGAACACAACTGGGCCTTATACCCCTCGTAATCGTGTCTGATTGACTTTTCACGAAGGGTTATGAGTTGGCAGCAGCACTGCTGCGCCGAAGAGAATGCGGTGTGACTCCCTACCCGTTCGGCTACCGGCGACGAGGGGAACCGTACCGTATGGATTCCCGCCACCCGCTCGGCCGGCACAATGGCCTCAAAACTGGGCACCGGGTACGAATGGCTGTCACTGTCGGTCAGCGTATAGGGGCTCTCGGTTTCGCTACTCTGCACCCATGCCGTCTCTGCCTCCGACACATAAAACAGCGTCGAGGCCCACCCCAGTATCAGGGCAAGCGAGACCATGAGCAGATGTTTCACAAAACCTTTCATGCTGCAAACATACACAAAAAAACGGGAGTTAGCACCCCATTCTCTACACTTTTTCGCTGTATCTTGCTCATTTTCACTTTCTTGCCAGCAACTACTCCCGGCCACAAAATCCGCTGTCGCCAACCAAGAATAGGGAGCAGCTACCCGCACAATACCTATAAAATGCGATTGTACACGTTTCGGGGTCGATATAATTTTGCAGCGAATTACTAAAGCAAACTTTTTTCGATGAGAACAATAATCAGCACACTCCTCGCGCTCTCTGTATACACGCTTTCACTCCTCGGGACTACGGCCCAGGCGCAGCACCGCCACCATCGGGAGGGGCACCCGGCCGGAGCCATCGTCTCGGGACAAGTCAGCACAACCGAATCGGGCCAGAAGCAAGCCGTCGATTTCGCTACCGTCTACCTCAAAGGGAGCTCATCGGGAGGCTCTACCGACGAGCAGGGTCGCTACCGCCTCAAGGCACAGGCAGGCGACTATACCCTGGTGGTTTCGGCCATCGGCTACGACCCGGTCGAACGGGCCGTCTCACTCAAACGGGGCGAACACCTCGAACTCGACATCGACCTCACCCCGCGGGCCCAGGCTCTCGACGAGGTAACCGTGGTCTCTACCGGAGTGAGCCGGGTACAACGCTCGGCCTACAATACCGTGGCGGTCGATACCCGCGAGATGCGCAACTCGACCAAGAACCTGAGCGACGCCCTGGCCAAGGCCCCCGGCATGAAGCTGCGCGAATCGGGTGGCGTAGGCTCCGACATGCAACTCATGCTCGACGGCTTCAGCGGCAAACACATCAAAGTCTTTATCGACGGGGTGCCGCAAGAGGGGGTGGGCAGCTCCTTCAGCCTGCACAACATCCCCATCAGCTTTGCCGACCGCATCGAAATCTACAAGGGGGTAGTACCCGTAGGTTTCGGCACCGACGCCATCGGCGGGGTTATCAACATCGTTACCAACAAGCAGCGGCGCAACTGGTTTCTCGACGCCGCCTACTCCTACGGCTCGTTCAATACCCACAAGTCGCACGTCAACTTCGGGCAGAGCTTCAAGAACGGACTCACCTACGAAATCAACCTCTTCCAAAACTACTCCGACAACAACTACCTGGTCGATGCCGACCACGTGGAGCAGTGGAACGCCGACGGCTCGTCGATCATTACCGACGAAGTGTTTCGGGTAAAACGGTTCAACGACACCTACCACAACGAGGCTGCCGTGGCCAAGGTAGGGGTAACCGGCAAACCGTGGGCCGACCGCCTCATGCTCGGCTTCACCTACTCCCGCATGTACAAAGAGGTGCAGACCGGCGTGCGGCAATACACCGTCTTCGGCGAGAAGCACCGCCGCGGCCACTCGCTCATGCCCTCGCTCGAGTACAGCAAGCGCGACCTCCTCACCCGGGGGCTCGACCTCACCTTCACGGCCAACTACAACCGCAACCTCACCACCAATATCGATACCGCCAGCTACCGCTACAACTGGTTCGGCGAGCGCATCCGCAAGACCAACGGCCGGGGCGAGCAGAGCGAACAGTATGCCCGGGCCTACAACGACAACTGGAGTGCCACCCTCACCCTCAACTACCGCATCAACAAGGCCAATACCCTCACTTTTAATAATGTGTGGAATCTCTTCCACCGCACCAATGCTTCGCTGCTCACCGGCACCGAAATCGAGAACGAATTTGCCAAGGATACCCGCAAAAACATCGCCGGACTCTCCTACCGCCTCATGCCCTCCGACCGGTGGAACCTCTCGATTTTCGGCAAATACTACGACCAGCGGGTATCGGGTCCCATGGCGACCGACGACAAGGGTACCGACTATGTCATGGTCCACCGCTCCGTGCAACAGGCCGGCTATGGAGCCGCCGGTACCTGCTTCGTGCTGCCCGGTCTTCAGGCCAAACTCTCCTACGAGAAGGCCTACCGCCTGCCCACCATCGAGGAGATGTTCGGCGACGAGGACCTCGAGAGCGGACAGGTGAACCTCCGCCCCGAAAACAGCCACAACGTCAACCTCAACCTCAGCTACTCCCGCACCCTGGGCCGCCACTCGTTCTACCTCGAGGGGGGACTGCTCTATCGCAACACCCGCGACTACATACAGCGCAACATCCAGGACCTGAGCGGCGGCAAGGAGAATGCCACCTACACCAACTACGGCAAGGTGGTGACCAAAGGCTACACCCTATCGGCCCGGTACAGCCTGGCTCGGTGGCTGAGCCTCGGCGGCAACTTCTCGCACATGGACATACGCGACATGGAAAAGTACCAGATTGGCAGCACCGGCAACTCCACCCCCAACCTCACCTACAAGGCCCGTATGGCCAACGTGCCCTACATGTTTGCCGACAGCGACATCAGCCTCTACTGGCACGACCTGGGACGGAAGGGCAACCTGCTTACCCTCACCTACGACAACCAGTATCTGCACAGCTTCTGCTACAACTCCGAGGTGATAGGTACCAACAGCAGCGCCTACATGATTCCCGACCAGTTCTCGCACAACCTTGCAATCAGTTACAGCCTGCACAACGGGCGATACAACCTCTCGCTGGAGTGCCGCAACTTCACCGACGAGCGACTCTACGACAACTTCAGCCTCCAGAAAGCGGGCCGTGCCTTCTATGGCAAGATACGAGTCCACTTCGGCGACTGAACAACCCAGACCGACAACAAAAATTATTCACTTAAAATCATACACGCATGAAAAAGTTCTCCTTCATCCCCACCAGTTCGATACTTCTGACCGCGAGCCTGCTGCTCGCCTCGTGCCAGGAGGATGGCCCTGCCGTCCCTTCCGGGCTCACCGGCCTGACCGAAGTCTCCAAAGGCAACTACGTGATTGCCGCCACGGTAGGCACCGGCAACAACGAGACGAATGTGCTGCTCACGGCCGACCGCCTCGACGACCCCAACTACAAGGTGACCCCTACCGTACAGGGCACCCAGAACGACGGTGCCACCTACTGGGTATTCTACGGCGGGCAATCGCTCTTTGCCCTCAACTACAACCAGGGTGAGGCCGGGCAAACCGCCTCGTACAGCCTCAACACGGCTTTCGAGATGACCAAAGACCCGCGCACCTACCGACTGAGCCGGTTCACCACCTACGGCCTCTACAACGACTACATCATGACCACCTCGTCGGGCAGCGGCACCATCGACGCCCAAAGCTACACCTATACCGACAAGAGCGGCCAGAGCCTCACCGAAACCTACTACCCCAAACACTTCCTCCCCGCCTACATCGATGCCCGTAACCAGACGGCTACCGACGGGAGCGGTGCCGGCGACATCCGCCTGCGCTCCGAGAACTTCCTCGGCAACGGCGAGTATGTGACCCTCGCCGGGCTGGAACAGGTGGACAACTACCTCTACTCGGCCGCCATCCCCATGGGGTTGAGCCAGTGGGGCTACATACAGACGGTCGACGGACGCGAGCACGGCTATGTGCGCGAGGGGTACGACGACCTGGTCAAAACCGAGTCGGGCGGCTCGGGCAGCGGCTCCTACAACGCCAACGAACTGCAGTGGACCCAATACCCCGACGAGTGCTGGGTGGCTGTCTTCAAAGACCAGACCCTCACCGAGCACAAGGTCATCAAGAGCGACAAGATCAGCTACGCCTGCGGCCGCAACCGCTCGCAATACTACCAGATGGTGTGGAAGGCCGACGACGGCTACCTCTACGTGCTCTCGCCCAGCTATGCCAAGACCATGAGCGATGCCCGCCAGCAAACCACCCTGCCGGCCGGTGTGGTGCGCATCGACACCCGCGCCGCGTGGGAGGCCCTCGATTTCGACCCCGCCTATTACAAAGCCTTGAAAAATGCCGACGGTACCGAAGCCGCCTTCCTGCGCAGCTGGTATATCACGGGCAACTACTTCATGCTGCTGGCCTACGATGCCCAGGGATTCAAGGGCACAGCCAACCGCCTGGTCATCTTCGACACCCAGGGCGACGGTACCCTGCGCGAGGTCTCGGGCCTCCCCGCCGATATCAGTGCCTTGAGCAACACCCCCTATATCGACGAGAACGGGCACGCCTTCGTCGTGGTAAGCACCACCAGCGGATACCCCACCGTATACAAGATAGACCCCGCCACGGCCACCGCCTCGAAAGGGCTCACCATCGTAGCCACGAGCGTGGCTGGCGTGGGACGTCTGGCTGTAAAATAACAATCTCTTGACAGGCAACTATCAATCCTCAAAAAGGAGTTGGCGGCAAACTTATTCCCGCCAATTCTTTTTATATATATGACAAAAACGTATATCGGAATGAAAAAAGCATTTTTGAAACTGCATCTGTGGTTGTCCGTTCCCTTCGGGCTGATAATCACACTCACCTGCTTCTCGGGCGCCATGCTGGTGTTCGAGACCGAAATCGCCCGGCTCACCCACCGCGACCTCTACCAGGTGGAGGCGGTGGGTGAAACGACTCTCCCGCTGGGAGAGCTGGCCGAGAAGGTATCGGCCCAACTGCCCGAGGGGGTGACCGTGACGGGCATCACCGTCTATCCCGACCCCCAACGGAGCTATCAGGTGAATCTGTCGAAACCCCGGCGGGCATCGGTCTACATCGACCCCTACACGGGCGAAATCAAAGGGAAGAGCCAGCGGGCTCCCTTCTTCCAGACCATGTTCTCGCTGCACCGCTGGCTGCTCGGCAGCCGTCCGGCCGACGGCGGCATCTTCTGGGGGAAGAGCATCGTGGGGGTGAGTACCCTGCTCATGGTCGTGATTCTCATAACCGGGCTCGTCATCTGGTGGCCCCGCTCCCGCAAGGGATTGAAGCAAGGGGTGACCATCGCTCTGCGCAAGGGGAAGGCCCGCTTCTGGCACGACCTGCACACGGCGGGCGGCGTCTATGTACTGTTGCTGGTTCTGGTCATGGCTCTCACGGGGCTCACCTGGTCGTTCGACTGGTACAAAAACGCCTTTTATACCCTGTTCGGCGTAGAGACCACCGCACCGGCCAAAGGTCCTGCTCCTAAAGAGAAGAGCCCACAAGGCCCTCAACCGGGCACAACGACCGAAGCCACCGCCCCGGTAACACCGTTTGCCTGCTGGCAACAGGTCTACGACCAAGTCGCTGCCGAGAATCCCGACCGCCTGAAAATCGAAATCACCGACGGCACGGCCAGCGTGTCGAACAACCGCTACGGCAACATACGCGGTACCGACCGCTACACCTTCGACCCGCAATCGGGCCAGATCACCGGTGCATCGCTCTACAAAGATACCGGCAACTCGGGCAAGATACGGGGCTGGATCTACTCGGTACACACGGGGGCCTGGGGTGGAAACCTCACCCGCATCATCTGGTTCCTGGCCGCTCTGTTGGGGGCCACGCTGCCCCTCACGGGATACTACCTGTGGATCAAGCGCCTTTACCGCAAACGCCACAACCGGGCAGTTCATTGACCGCAACCGGCCACACGACCCGGCCGCCTCTCAATCCTCGAACCGTCGGCTCCCAAGCCCACACATAAAAAAAGCACCGCGGGAACGCGGTGCTTTTTTTATGCTTGTATCACATGCTCCTTAGAACTTCTGCATGTCGACCAACCGCTTGTAGTAGCGGTCGAGTTTTATCAGTTCGTCGTGACGGCCCCGCTCCACGATTTCGCCCTCGTGCATCACGCAGATGAGGTCGGCATCTTTGATGGTCGAGAGGCGGTGGGCAATCACCAGCGTGGTACGGTTGCGCATGAGGTTCTCGAGCGCCTCCTGCACGAGCCGTTCCGACTCGGTATCGAGGGCCGACGTAGCCTCGTCGAGAATCAGGATGGGCGGGTTCTTCAGGATGGCCCGGGCGATGCTCACCCGCTGACGCTGGCCGCCCGACAAGCGGCTGCCCCGGTCGCCGATGCAGGTGTTGTAACCATCCTCGGTAGCCATGATAAATTCGTGGGCATTGGCAATCTTGGCCGCCTCGATTACCTGCTCCATGGTGGCATCTTCGACGCCGAAGGTAATGTTGTTGTAGAACGAGTCGTTGAAGAGGATGGCCTCCTGGTTCACGTTACCCATCAGCCCCCGCAGGTCGTGCACCCTGAAGTTCTTGATATTGACACCGTCGATGTAGATGCCCCCCTCGTTCACATCGTAGAAGCGCGGCAAGAGGTCGGCCATGGTCGACTTGCCCGAACCCGACTGCCCCACCAGCGCCACAGTCTGCCCCTTCTTGATGGTGAGGTTGACATGCTTCACCACATTCTCGGTATTGTAGCGGAACGACACGTCGCGATATTCGATGTCCTCTTTCATATCGGTCAGTTCGACCGGCTTCTCGGGGTCCTGTATCGGGTTCACGGCCGAGAGAATCAGGTCGACCCGCACCATCGAGGCCAAACCCTTCTGTATCGAGTAGGCCGCCTTCGACAGATCCTTGGCGGGGTTGATGATGCTGTAAAAGATAACCAGATAATAGATGAACGAAGCGGCGTCGATGCTGCTCGTGCCCGAGAGGATGAGCGAACCGCCATACCACAGCACGATGCAGATGGTGCAGGTACCCAGAAACTCGCTCATGGGGTGGGCCAGCGCCTGCCGGCGGTTGATGCGGTTCGATATTTTGTAGAAGACGTTGTTCTCGGCGTGGAACCACTTGATCATCTTGGCCTCGGCATTAAAGGCCTTGATGATGCGCAAGCCGCCCAGGGTCTCTTCGATAATCGACATCAGCTGTCCCCACTGGTTCTGCCCCTCGAGCGAGCGGCGTTTGAGCTTCTTGCCCACCTGACCCATGATGTAACCGGCCGTGGGCAGCAGAATGAGCACAAAGACCGTGAGTTGCCAGCTGATGGCAAACATCGTGCCCAGGCAGACGAGAATCATGATGGGGTTTTTGAACATCATGTCGAGCGAGGCCATGATCGAGTTTTCGATTTCGCCCACATCGCCCGACATGCGCGCCATCACATCGCCCTTCTTCTCACTGGTAAAGAAGCCGATGGGCAGGCTCACCACCTTCTCGTACACATAGTTGCGTATATCGCGCACGATGCCCGACCGCAACGGAATCATGAAGTGCGAACTCAGATAGGTGGCTGTCGTCTTGAAGAAGGTCATCACCATGAGGAACACCCCCAGGATGAGCAGTGCAAAACCGGCTCCCTGCTCATTGATTATGTTCGTAATGTAATAATAGAAATTATTGACCGCCACATCCTTGAGCGAAGCCGACCCCCACGGCATGAAGGTATAGGTAGCTTGCTTGAGCTTGAAAAGAATCTCCAGAATAGGGATGATGAGCGCAAAGGAGAAGAGCGTCAGTATCGACGCCAGTATGTTGAAAAAGATATTGAGAACAAGGTAATATTTATAGGGTGGTACAAACCGCCGAAGAATAGAAAAAAAATCTTTCATATATAGCTTGTTAGAACCCGGGAGAATGGCCGGGCGATTTATCGCTGCAAAGATAGTATAATTACATTCACGACCGAAGCCGGCGCCCGAAAAAGTTTTACCGGGCCGCCCGCCCCGTCCTCTCCGACAACGGTTTTCTCTGCCGGCCACACCTCTCGAGGTCCCGTCAAACCCCATACTTTCGCCGCAAATGCTTGCATAGCCAAAATTATTGTTCTACTTTTGCACCCGAAGCGGAAAAGCGGCATTATCTTTTTAGCCGATAGCAAGTTATGAATCAGACGTGTCACACATTATCGATTATCATTCCGGCAGATAACGAAGAGAAGACTATTGCTGAACTGTTGCAACGCGTACTCGACGCCGACCTGGGCGAAAGTATCGACCGGGAACTGATTGTCGTGAACGACTGTTCGACCGACTCGACCGGACGCATCGTCCAATCCTTCATCGCCGCTCACCCCCAGGCCCCCATCACCTACCTCGTGCACGACCGCAACCAGGGCAAGGGCATGGCCGTGCGCACAGGCATACAGGCGGTTACCGGCGACTACGTGGTGATGCAGGATGCCGATCTCGAGCTCGACCTCAACGACTTCGCCCGGATGCTGCCGCACCTGCTCTCGGGCCAATACCGGGTGGTATACGGCTCGCGCTTCCTGGCCGAGGAGAACTCGCACACCTACTTCAGCTACCAGCTGGGCGGCAAGTTCCTGTCGGTGATGACCAACCTGCTCTACGACCAGCGCATTACCGACGAGCCCACCTGCTACAAGATGTTCGACGCCGGGCTGCTCAAGTCGATTCCGCTCGACTGCAAAGGTTTTGAATTTTGCCCCGAGGTGACGGCCAAAGTCTCGCGCCTGGGCTACAAGATAAAAGAGGTGCCTATCCGCTACTACCCCCGCTCGATCGAGGAGGGAAAGAAGCTGCGCCTGAGAGATGGACTGAAGGCTATCGGCACCTTGCTGAAATACCGTTTCTGGAAAAAAAACGTACAATGAAAAACAGGACCGCATCCTCCAAAAACTGTCTCTTATACACATCT
>ERZ1026921.792-NODE-792-length-13705-cov-10.607179_pt1 | contig 13705 bp, 12 predicted proteins | sample MGYA00519571_ERZ1026921 | MGnify/ENA primary metagenome ERZ1026921 (study PRJEB26926, sample SAMN06164877) | human gut metagenome | biome: ENVO:00009003; feature: ENVO:2100002; material: ENVO:00002003 | host: Homo sapiens | place: USA | collected 2012 ... | reverse complement strand
GCGTCTTAACCGCTTGACCAACGAACCGTGTATTATACTATCATGGAGTTTCAAAAAAAGCAAGTACTTTTTTAAAAAAACTTGATTTTTTTTTCTGATAGTGCTATTATACCTATGATAACAACGTTGACTAGATTGAGAGAGGGCAAAAGTCCTCTCTCAATTCACGTTTATAAACATCAGGCAGCTATTCAGAACCACTTGGAACGATTCTGAATAGTTACAAAGATAAAAAAGAGAGGTGATAAAATGTCAAAGGCAAGTGTATATGAGGCAAAGACGGAGAATTTTATACAACCAATTCTTGACAGCATGAATTTTGAGCTTGTTGATGTCGAGTATGTTAAGGAAGGCGGTATGAACTACCTAAGAGCATATATCGATAAGGAGGGTGGCATAACTGTTGATGACTGTGAAGTGGTTGCAAGGCAGATGAATGAGATTCTCGACAGAGAGGACTATATTCCTGATTCGTACACCTTCGAGGTCAGCTCGCCGGGGCTTGGAAGACCTCTCAAGAAGGAAAAGGACTATGTGCGCAATATGAATAAGGAGATAGAGATTCGCACATACAGGGCTATCAACAAATCAAAGGAATTTTATGGTCTGCTTAAAGCCTATGATAAGGATACAGTGACAATAACCGATGAAGACGGCAATGAGACTACATTCAATAAGAGTGACATTGCGCTTATACGTCAGGCATTGGATTTTTAATTAAAGCGCACGATAACACAAATAGGAGGAAAAAATAATGAGCAATGAGTTATTAGAAGCGTTAAATATATTAGAGCAGGAGAAAAACATCAGTAAAGAAACTTTACTTGAGGCAATTGAGAACTCTCTTGTGACTGCCTGCAAGAACCATTTTGGTAAATCAGATAATGTAAAGGTAGAAATAGATCCTGAGACATGTGCTTTCTCATGCTATCAGGAGAAGACGGTTGTAGATACGGTTGAGGATCCGGTTGAGGAGATTTCCTTAGCAGATGCGCACAAGGTAAACGGTAACTATCAGCTTGGAGATATCGTGAGAGTTGAGGTTAAGTCAAAGGAATTCGGACGTATCGCTACACAGAACGCAAAGAATGTTATCCTTCAGAAAATCCGCGAGGAGGAGAGAAAGGTAATATTTGACGAGTACAACAGCAAGGAAAAGGATGTTGTGACAGGTGTTGTTCAAAGATACATCGGAAAGAATGTCAGCATCAACTTAGGTAAGGCAGATGCACTTCTGACTGAGAGTGAGCAGATAAAGGGTGAGGTATTCAAGCCTACAGAGCGTATCAAGGTATATATCCTTGAGGTTAAGTCCACATCAAAGGGACCAAAGATTCTTGTTTCAAGAACACATCCTGAGCTTGTGAAGAGACTTTTCGAGTCAGAGGTTACAGAGGTTAAAGAGGGCATAGTTGAGATAAAGGCTATTTCACGTGAGGCCGGAAGCAGAACAAAGATTGCAGTATGGTCAAATGATCCAAACGTAGACCCTGTAGGAGCATGTGTAGGTATGAATGGTGCCAGAGTAAATGCTATCGTAAATGAGCTTCGCGGTGAGAAAATCGATATCATCACATGGGATGAGAATCCGGCAATACTTATCCAGAACGCACTTAGCCCTGCAAAGGTTATCTCTGTTATCGCAGATGCAGATGAGAAATCAGCAAAGGTTGTTGTTCCGGATTATCAGCTTTCACTTGCAATCGGTAAGGAAGGACAGAATGCAAGACTGGCAGCAAGACTTACAGGCTTCAAGATTGATATCAAGAGCGAGACACAGGCCAGAGAGTCAGGGGACTTCATGGATTATGAGAATGACTATGAAGAGGATGATTATGATGACGATTATGATTATTCGGATGAGGAGCTTGCTGAGAACGAGAGATTAGCTGATACAGAACAGGCAGATGTACAGGCAGAGGCTTTTGATACAGAGGCTGACGAGAACGGAGCAGCAGGTACAGAAAATGATGCGGCAGATAGTGGTGATGAGCAGTAATGGCAAATAAAAAGATTCCAATGCGCAAATGCGTAGGTTGTCAGGAGATGAAGGAAAAGAAGTCACTTATTCGCGTGGTAAAGACTGCGGAGGGCGACATAATTCTCGATGACACCGGCAAGAAAAACGGCAGGGGAGCTTATATATGTAAGAGCCTTGAATGCTTTAAAAAGGCTAAAAAGACAAAGGCACTTGAGCGTTCCCTTGGTGTTAGTGTATCAGAACAGGTATATGAGGAGCTTGAAAAGGAGATGAACCAAATTGACAGATAGAGTACTTTCTATGCTGGGATTAGCAGCAAAGTCAGGCAATGTGGTTAGCGGAGAGTTTTCTACAGAGAAAGCTGTAAAGACAGGAAAGGCATTTTTAGTGATAGTTGCAGATGATTCATCAGACAACACAAAGAAGCATTTTTCGGATATGACTGCTTTCTATGAGGTTCCGATTTATTTTTATAGTGACAAGGTGGGGTTAGGGAATGCAATAGGCAAAGAGTTTCGCGCTTCCCTTGCAGTAACGGATGAAAACCTTGCAAATGCAGTGATAAAAAAGCTGCAGTCGAATAAAACTGAATAATGGAGGAAAATAGATATATGGCAAAAATGAGAGTTCATGAACTTGCAAAAGAATTAAATATAAAGTCGCAGGACGTCATAGACACATTAAACGGCACACAGTTTGCTGTCAAAAATGTGCAGAGCGGTCTTGAGGATGAGGCACAGCAAATTGTACGAAAGAAATACGCAAAAACAGAAGTAAAAAAAGATGCACCTAAGAAGGAAGAACCTAAAAAGGATGAGGCTAAGGCAGCCGACAGACCAAAGAAAAAGGCAAGCATCACAGCAGTTTTCAATGCCCAGTACAGTAAGCAGGGTAGGAAAACAAATGGTGGAAACGGCAGCGGAAATAATGGAAATAACAGTTCGCAGCGCAGGAATGGCAATGGAAGACGCGATAATCAGTCATCACGTCCTGAGCAGCACAGCATTATTAAGCCAAGACCTGTCGGAGAGAGAGCTATGCGCCCTATAAGTGAGCGTACAGCGGATCCGTATGCAGATATGAAGGTAACCAATTCGCGTCCGGCACGTCAGGCTGACGCTGATAGAAGAAGCGACAGACGTCAGGACAATGGCGAGAGAATCAACAACAGAAACACTGACAGAAATGCCGACAGAAGCAGAAATACGGACAGAAACAGCGATAGAAGACCAAACAATCGCGACAATAACCGCGATAACAGCAGAGACAATAACAGAGGTTTCAGAAATGACTCCAGACGTCCTGCAGAGGGTGGCAGAAGCTTTGACAGAAATAATGATAGAAGCAGAAGCAACGACAGAAGCAGGAGCAATGACAGAAATAACGATAGAACAGGCAACAGAGGTGATGACAGAAATCGTTTCAGAAAAGAAACAGTTGCAGTTGCAGCTCCTGATGATGTAAGAGGAAAGGAGAGCCGCGACAGAGGCAACGATAGAAAGAATAAGCATAATCACAATCAGAGCCAGAAGCAGGATAAGCTCGGAAAGAAGCAGGAGAATTACATCAATCTCGAGAAGCACGGCGGTAAGAAAAAGCCACAGCAGCCGAAGGCACAGCCAAAAGAGGATGAGAACGAGATTAAGACAATTTCTCTTCCGGAGAAGATTACAATAAGGGACTTAGCTGATAAGATGAAGGTTCAGCCTTCAGCCATCGTAAAGAAGCTTTTTATGAAGGGCGAGATGGTAACAGTTAACTCTGAGGTTGATTTTGCAGCTGCTGAGGAGATTGCTTTAGAGTTCAATTTCATATGTGAGGAAGAGGAGAAAGTCGATGTGATTGCAGAGCTTCTCAAGGAGGATGAAGAGGATGAGAGCAAGATGGTTCCTCGTCCACCTGTAGTCTGTGTAATGGGTCACGTAGATCATGGTAAGACATCACTGCTTGATGCCATCAGACAGACACGTGTTACAGACCGTGAGGCAGGTGGTATTACACAGCACATTGGTGCATCTGTTGTATCAATCAATGGCCAGAACATCACATTCCTTGATACACCGGGACATGAGGCATTTACAGCAATGCGTATGCGTGGTGCAAACTCTACTGATATCGCAATCCTTGTTGTTGCTGCAGATGATGGTGTAATGCCGCAGACTGTTGAGGCAATAAACCATGCAAAGGCAGCCGGTGTAGAGATTATCGTTGCTGTCAACAAGATAGATAAGCCAAGTGCCAATATCGACAAGGTTAAGCAGGAGCTCTCAGAGTATGAGCTTATCCCGGAGGATTGGGGTGGAAGCACAATATTCTGTCCTGTATCTGCACATACTAAGGAGGGTATCGACAATCTCCTTGAGATGATTCTTCTCACAGCAGAGGTGCTCGAGCTCAAGGCTAATCCTGATAGAAACGCAAGAGGTCTCGTAATTGAAGCACAGCTTGATAAAGGCCGTGGTGCGGTTGCCACAGTGCTTGTACAAAAAGGAACACTCCATGTCGGAGATCCTATCGCATGTGGAAGCAGCTATGGTAAGGTAAGAGCCATGATTGATGACAAGGGCCGCAGAGTAAAGGAGGCTAAGCCTTCTACACCTGTAGAGATACTTGGACTAAACAGTGTGCCTTCAGCAGGAGAGACATTTGTGGCATGTGATTCAGAGAAGGAGGCAAAGGCATTTTCTGACACATATATTTCAGAGGAAAAGAATAAGCTCATCGAGGATACAAAGGCAAAGATGTCACTTGATGATCTGTTCTCACAGATTCAGTCCGGCAATATGAAGGAACTTGATATCATCGTAAAGGCAGATGTACAGGGTTCAGTTGAAGCTGTTAAGCAGAGTCTTGTCAAGCTTTCAAATGAGGAGGTTGTGGTCAAGGTCATCCATGGCGGCGTTGGTGCCATCAACGAGTCAGATGTTATCCTTGCATCAGCATCAAATGCAATCATCATTGGCTTTAACGTCAGACCGGATCCTGTTGCCAAGGCTACAGCAGACCGTGAGGGCGTAGATATCAGACTTTACAAGGTCATCTACAATGCGATCGAGGATGTATCTGCTGCCATGAAGGGTATGCTTGATCCTGTATTTGAGGAGAAGGTTATCGGACATGCGGAAATCAGACAGATTTTCAAGGCTTCAGGCGTTGGAAACATTGCAGGTTCATATGTGCTTGACGGATTTATGGAGAGAGGCTGCCGTGTCAGAATTAGCAGAGAGGGTGAGCAGATATTCGAGGGAGACCTTGCTTCACTCAAGAGATTCAAGGATGACGTCAAGGAGGTCAAGACAGGCTATGAGTGTGGTCTTGTATTTGACGGATTTAATGATATTCAGGAATTAGATATTGTAGAAGCCTACAAGATGGTAGAGGTTCCAAGATAATCATATATTTGTTATCATGAATTAATGTAACTATTCGGATAGTTACAGTTTAATATAAAAAGAAAGCGGGATTATATGAGAAAGAACAGCATAAAAAATATTCGTATCAACGAAGAGGTAATGCGTGAACTGTCAAATATCATACGCGGTGAGATAAAGGATCCGCGTATCAATCCCATGACAAGTGTTGTTGCTGTCGAGGTGGCACCTGATTTAAAGACAGCAAAGGCTTATATCAGTGTGCTTGGTGACAAGAAATCACAGGCTGATACACTTGCAGGACTTAAGTCAGCGGAGGGATATATACGCAGAACTCTCGCAAAGAACATCAATTTAAGAAATACACCTGCCATTACATTTATCATAGACCAGTCTATAGAGTATGGTGTTGAGATGTCTAAAAAGATTGATGAAGTAACAAAAAATCTCAAAGAGGATTAACAAAGAGGATTGATTATGACAGAGATTGATTCTATTTTAAAGGATGCACAATCAGTTGCTGTTTCCGGTCATGTGAGACCGGATGGCGACTGTGTCGGCTCAACACTTGCTGTATACAACTACATAAAGGATTATTATCCTGATATAAAGGCAAGGCTTTATTTAGAGCCAAGCCCAAACATCTTTAAGTTTATGCAAAGAGCAGATGAGATTGACAGCAGTTATGCGGATGATACAGTATACGATCTGTTCATAGCATGTGATTGCAGTGACACAGGCAGACTGGGAAGTGCAGCTAAGTATTTTGAGTCTGCAAAAAGGACACTTTGCATAGATCATCATGTTACAAACGGGGCCTTTGCAGACGCAAATTACATCTTTCCGGATGCGAGCTCGACCTGTGAGCTGGTGTTCGAGCTTCTGCCGAAGGAGCGCATCACAATACAGATAGCAGAGTGTATTTACACAGGCATGGTGCATGATACAGGCGTGTTCCAGTATTCCTGCACTTCAAAAAAGACTATGGATATAGCAGGCTCCCTGATGGAGATGGGCATTGATTATTCAAGGATAATCGATGATACATTTTATACAAAGACATTTGCTCAGAACAAGATTATGGGGCAGGCGCTTTTGAATGCTGCTTTGTATCTGAATGGTGATGTTATATTGTCTGCAGTATCGCGTGCTGAGATGGAGAAGTACAACGTACTTCCAAAGCATCTCGACGGTATTGTAAATCAGCTGCGCGTGACAAAGGATATAAAGGTTGCTGTATTTCTCTACGAAAATGAGGATGGTACCTACAAGGGCAGCCTGCGCGTAAACGGTGATTACGATGTGGCAAAGGTTGCGTCGGTATTTGGCGGAGGAGGACATGTAAAGGCCGCCGGATTTACGATTGAAGGACCGCTTGAGGTGGCAACAGACCGCATCCTTACGGCAATTAAGGATAATATTTAGGGAGAGATTCTTGGGCAGATGGTTAATGGAATAATCAATGTATACAAGGAAAAGGGCTATACAAGCTTTGACGTTGTGGCAAAGCTTAGAGGCATATTCCACCAGAAGAAGATTGGTCATACAGGTACACTTGATCCTGATGCGCAAGGCGTCCTTCCTGTCTGCCTTGGAAAGGCAACCAGAGTGTGTGACCTTTTGACAGATAAGGACAAGGTCTATAAAGCTGTGCTGCTTTTGGGACAGGAGACAGATACACAGGATATTACAGGGCAGGTCTTAAATCAGGCTAAGGTCAATGTGACTGAGCAGGCGGTGTATGATGTTATATCACAGTTTGTTGGCAGGCAAAAGCAGGTGCCGCCTATGTACTCGGCTTTAAAGGTCAATGGGAAAAAGCTCTATGAGCTTGCCAGAGAGGGCAAGGTAATAGAGAGAAAAGCCAGGGATATCGAGGTGTTTGATATCAAGGTTGAAAGCATTGATTTGCCTGAGGTTACGATGACGGTGCACTGTTCAAAGGGCACATATATCAGGACGCTGTGCAATGACATCGGAGAGAGGCTGGGCTGCCATGGCTGCATGAAGTCACTGCTTAGAGTAAGGGTAGCAGGCTTTGACTTAGAGCATGCACTTACACTTTCACAGATTCAGTCAAAGGTGGATGAGGGCTGCTTTGATATGGTGATGCCTGTTGACGGAGTATTCGAAAATCTGCCGGCAGTGCATACTGCTTCAGATGCTGATAAGCTTGTCAGAAATGGAAATAAAATTCCGGCAGTGCTTACGGATTATTTAAAACACAGTGCTGACTCTGATATAAGATACAGAGTATACAATCATGAGGGCATATTTGTCGGGGTGTATTCGTATCTTGATGAAACCGGTGAGTTTAAGCCGGTTAAGATTTTTATGGAATAGAATAGTATACAGATATTATGGAATATATAAGCAAAACTCTGGATTTTCATGTCAAGGAGCCGTCCGTCATCTCGTTTGGAAAGTTTGATGGGCTTCACCGAGGACATGAATTTCTGATGGAAAAGCAAATTGAACAGAGCAATCTGCATGGCTACAAGCGCATCATATTTACGTTTGACATTCCTCCCAAATCGGAGGTACTTGGCGTTGAGTCAAAGGTTATAATCACAAACGATGAAAAAGAGTATGTGTTTGAAAAATCAGGTATTGATTATCTGATAGAGTGTCCGTTTGTGCCACAGGTGATGACGATGGAGGCGGATGCGTTTGTCAGATGGATAGTTAAAAGTCTTAATGTCAAGTGTATCATTGTCGGAGATGATTTCCGTTTCGGGCACAACAGGGCAGGAGACCATCGGCTGCTTTCTGCGATGGCAGGAGAGCTTGGATACGAGCTTATTGTGGTTGACAAGATAAAGGATGGAGCCAGGGATATAAGCAGTACCTATATCCGCGAGGAGATTGCGGCAGGACATATTAAAAAGGCGAATGAACTGCTGGGGTATCCCTTTTTCATAAAAGGAAGAGTAGTGCATGGCAGAGCACTAGGCAGGACTATTGGCATTCCGACAGTCAACCTTTCAGTGCCGCACGATAAGCTGCTTCCACCAAAGGGAGTGTATATGTCAAGAGTTCTTGTCAGGGACAACTGGTACCTTGGTGTAACCAATATAGGATGCAAGCCTACTATAGAGGGCAAAAATCCAATCGGTGCAGAGACATATATCATAGATTTTGGGCAGGATGTTTACGGACAGGATATCATGGTAGAGCTTCATAAGTTCGTAAGACCTGAGATGAAGTTTGATTCAATAGAAGCGTTAAAGAGCCAGATGAGTGCAGATATCAATTATACAATTAATTATGCAGGCAGTCACACATTCTAGTGTGGCTGTTTTTTTGCGAAATTACCCAAAATAACGAAAAAATGACAAATATTACGGAAATATTACGGAGAAATATTGACATTTTAACAATTTGTGATATACTCGTAAACATGGGATTATGGATAGCATGAACTGGAGGCTATATGAAAAATAAATTAAAATTAGGACAGGCAGCAGGCGTTGTAGCGTTTGCTATTATTATAGGTGCTGTATCTATGAGTTCAAGCAGCACAGTAGATGCCAGAACATCATTAAAGGAAAACAGAACAGTCAATGCGGGGGTGGCCCTTGGTCTGACAGAGGCGGCAGATGCCACAGAGCTTCTCACAGCAGGGGTTACATCGGCTCTTACTTATTATGGAGCTGACGTATCGGTAGCGCAAAACGACAGCAATGTTGTTACTGCATCTGCTCAGGGTGCACAGGATGGCAATACTGCACAGGAGACAGAACAGGCAAATGAGGCATCCCAGACACCGACAGCCGCACAGACCTGTGGTTACACAAATCTTGGTATGTCGGTTATCAGCAGCGGAAACTTAAATATCAGACAGGAAGCTTCGACAGACAGCGAGGTAATAGGAATACTTACCAATCACAATGCCTGTGAGCTTCTTGAGGATGCCGGAGAATGGTACAAGGTCACATCAGGCAAGGTGACAGGATATGTAAACAAGCAGTATCTTGTGACAGGAGATGAGGCAGAGGCTATTGCAGAACAGGAGATTAAGACGGTTGCCACAGTAAATACGGAAACACTGAATGTGCGTGCAGAGAAGTCAACAGATGCTGCGGTGCTTTCGCAGGTTGGAAATTCAGAGGCGTTCACGGTTAATTCTGTCGCTGACGGCTGGGTTGAGATAAGTGTGGATGATTCGGTAGGATATATATCACAGGATTATGTGACACTGGCACAGGCACTTCCTACAGCAAAGACAATAGAGCAGGTGAAGTATGGTGACGGCGTATCAGATGTAAGGGCATCTGTTGTATCGTATGCGTTACAGTTTGTCGGAAACAGATATGTGTGGGGTGGTACAAGCCTTGAGAAGGGAGTTGACTGCTCAGGCTTCACAATGAGAATTCTTGGAAAGTATGGAATCTCATTACCGCATTCATCAAGAGCACAGCCTTCATACGGCACAAAAATCAGTGCATCTGAAGCAAAGCCGGGAGATTTATTCTTCTACGGAAGTGGAAGGAGTATCTCACATGTTGCAATTTATATCGGAAACGGACAGATTGTACATGCCAGCAACAAGCGTGATGGAATCAAGGTTTCAAATGCATATTACAGAAATCCGATTTGTGTCGTAAGATATTTGCCGGATTAATAAAAAAACAGTTTACAACAAATGCTTACTATGCTATACTGCATAAGTGTGGTTTTGCCCATGTTCGGTAGTTGGACACTCCGACCTATTGCTGAGCATCATACAGTTATCAGGGCGCATTATAATATAAGGAGGATCAACAATGATCGCAAAGGAAAAGAAACAGGCTATTATCGCAGAGTACGGTAGAACACCAAATGACACAGGTTCACCAGAGGTTCAGATTGCAATTCTTTCAGCAAGAATCGCAGAGTTAACTGAGCATTTCAAACAGAACCCAAAGGATCATCACTCAAGAAGAGGAATGTTAAAGATGATCGGTCAGAGACGTGGATTACTTGCATACCTTAAGGAGATTGATATCGAGAGATATCGTTCACTTATCGAGCGTTTAGGACTTAGAAAATAGTATTTTCTTTAGAGCGGAGTAATTATTATTCCGCTCTATTATTGTTTTTATTATTGTTTTTTGAAAAGCAGAAGTAAGCCGAGACCACTAAAGAGTGCATGAGCATACATGTATTGTTTAGTAGTTTCGGAAGAGGAATACACTTCTGCAAAAGAATTTTTAAGGAGAATTAATATGTACAAAAGTTATTCAATGGAACTTGCCGGCAGGACTCTTACTGTAGATATCGGAAGAGTAGCAGCTCAGGCAAACGGAGCTGTTTTTATCAAGTATGGTGATACAACAGTCCTTTCAACAGCTACAGCATCTGACAAGCCACGTGACGGTGTGGATTTCTTCCCACTCAGCGTTGAGTTCGAGGAGAAGATGTACTCTGTAGGAAAAATTCCGGGTGGTTTTAACAAGCGTGAGGGAAAGGCATCTGAGAACGCTATCCTTACAGATCGTGTAATTGACCGTCCTATGAGACCTCTTTTCCCAAAGGATTACAGAAATGATGTTACATTAAACAACCTTGTCATGTCAGTGGATCCTGAGTGCCGTCCTGAGATAGTTGCAATGATCGGTACAGCTCTTGCTGTTCATATATCAGATATTCCGTTTGACGGACCATGTGCCATGACACAGATGGGACTTGTTGATGGAGAGTTTATCGTAAACCCTTCACAGAAGCAGTGGGATGAGGGCGATTTACAGCTCACAGTTGCTTCTACAAAGGAAAAGGTCATCATGATTGAAGCAGGAGCCAATGAGATTCCTGAGGATCAGATGATTGAGGCAATCTACAAGTGCCACGATATCAACCAGACAGTTATCGCATTTATGGATCAGATCCGTGATGAGATTGGCAAGCCAAAGCATGAGTATGAGAGCTGTGCTATTCCGGAGCAGATGTTTGAGGATATCAAGAAAATTGTTACTCCTGAGCAGATGGAGGAGGCAGTATTCACAGATGAGAAGCAGAAGCGTGAGGAAAATATAAGAGCTATCACAGAGCAGTTAGAGGAAGCCTTCGCTGACAATGAGGAGTACCTTGCAGTACTTGGTGAGGCTATTTACCAGTATCAGAAGAAGACAGTCAGAAAGATGATTTTAAAGGATCATAAGCGTCCGGACGGCCGTGCAATCAACCAGATCAGACCACTCGCAGCAGAGGTTGATTTGATTCCTAGAGTTCACGGCTCTGCAATGTTTACCCGTGGACAGACACAGATTTGTGATGTTGTAACACTTGCTCCTTTATCAGAGATTCAGAAAATCGACGGACTTGATGCAAATATCACAACAAAGAGATATATGCATCACTATAACTTCCCTGCATACTCTGTAGGAGAGACAAAGGTATCACGTGGACCGGGACGTCGTGAGATTGGACACGGAGCACTTGCTGAGAAGGCACTTGTTCCTGTACTTCCAAGCATTGAGGAGTTCCCATATACTATCCGTGCCGTATCTGAGACATTTGAGTCAAACGGCTCTACATCAATGGCTTCAACATGTGCATCATGTATGTCACTTATGGCTGCAGGTGTTCCGATTAAGGCTATGGTTGCCGGAATCTCATGCGGACTTGTAACAGGCGATACAGATGATGATTTCATTGTACTTACAGATATCCAGGGTCTTGAGGATTTCTTCGGAGATATGGATTTCAAGGTAACAGGTACACATAAGGGTATTACAGCTATCCAGATGGATATCAAGATTCACGGACTTACAAGACCTATCGTTGAGGAGGCAATCGCGAGAACACGTGAGGCACGTCTCTACATCATGGATGAGGTCATGAGCAAGGCAATCGCTGAGCCTAGAAAAGAAGTAAATGAGTGGGCTCCAAAGATTGAGCAGATTACAATCGATCCATCAAAGATTGGTGATGTTGTCGGACAGAAGGGTAAGACAATCAACGAGATTATCGACAGAACCGGTGTCAAGATCGATATCACAGATGATGGCGCTGTTTCAGTTTGCGGAACAGATAAAGAGATGATTGCAAAGGCAATCGACATGATTAAGATTATCACAACTGATTTTGAGCAGGGACAGATCCTTGAGGGAACAGTTGTAAGCATCAAGGAGTTTGGTGCTTTCATTGAATTTGCTCCTGGCAAAGAGGGAATGGTTCACATTTCTAAGATTGCAAAAGAGAGAATCAACAGAGTAGAGGATGTACTCACACTTGGAGACAAGGTAAAGGTTGTTTGCCTTGGCAAGGACAAGATGGGAAGAATCAGCTTCTCTATGAAGGATGTAAAAGAGGATTAATTAATATACGTTAAAGTATAACAATAATATCCAGGTAAAGGGCTGCACGCAGGTGCAGTCCTTTTAATATATGAAATTATAGTAAGGTGATATGATGTAAGGCAAAACAGGTGCGTCTGTGTCATATTGTGAAAACGAATCATATACTAAATTAAAAAATAAAATAATAATGAAAAATGCGAAATATAGTATAAATGCAAATCTGGTATATAAAAATGGATATAGTGGTAAAAATGTCAATATAGCAGTGCTTGATACGGGTGTGTTTAAACACAAACAGCTTGATGGGTGCATAAAGCACTTTATGGATTTTGTGGGTGGAAAGGAGACATGTTATGACGATAACGGGCATGGTACACATGTGTGCGGTATATTATCGGCTGCAGATATAGGCATGGCTCCGGGGGCAGGACTATATGTGTTTAAGGTGCTTGATTATCTTGGCATGGGACAGACGTCGGATTCAATTTGTGCACTTAAGTATATAAAAGAAAACTGCGTCAGACTTAATATAAAAATACTCAACTTCTCTGTAGGATATCTGCCATGTTCTGATACAGCAGAGCGTGTTAAGATATTGAAGCTGATAGATGAATTGTGGGATATGGGAGTGGTAGTTGTTGCAGCAGCGGGCAACTACGGCCCGGCACCGTTTTCTGTAACTGTGCCGGGAATTTCAAGAAAAATAATAACAGTCGGAAGCTTTGATGATATAAGAAGTGGCAAAGGTCCGACCGATTGCTGTATTGTAAAGCCTGAGATTCTGGCTCCCGGGCATGATATCATAAGCCTTGGAACGAGGGATGGCACATATGTAAGAAAAACAGGTACTTCAATGGCTACACCGATTGTGTCAGGTGCCATAGCACTTTTATTGGAAAAAAATCCAAATATGAGACCGGAGGCGGTTAAGCTAGCCCTGTATAATACATGTGACAGGGCAGGGGATAGTCACAAAGGCTCGTGGGGGATTATAAATGTTGATAAATTGGTGGGAATATTATAATATGATTAAAGGGTCAAAAGGTATCATCGATGCATGCTTGCATGCAATT
>ERZ1026921.791-NODE-791-length-13706-cov-21.644348_pt1 | contig 13706 bp, 8 predicted proteins | sample MGYA00519571_ERZ1026921 | MGnify/ENA primary metagenome ERZ1026921 (study PRJEB26926, sample SAMN06164877) | human gut metagenome | biome: ENVO:00009003; feature: ENVO:2100002; material: ENVO:00002003 | host: Homo sapiens | place: USA | collected 2012 ... | reverse complement strand
TTTTGACTGGGACTTTGGCGATGATAAGGGAGAGGTTTTCAATGGTGGAAGACATCAATCTTACTCTTATGAGAAGTCTGGATTTTATGATGTAACCTTACATGTCACTAATTCTGATGGATTAGATTTGACTTGTACTCGAACCGTAGTTGTATGTAATTATGGGCATACTACTCTTCAGGATACCATCTACAATTTAATAGATAGGTATATTCCCAAAGAATTGCATGAGAGTATGACCATAGAAGATAAAACTGCATACATAACTAAATGGCAATTATATATCTTCCCACTAGTAAACCATGTTATACCACCAGATAAATATAATGATGAATTATGGTATGAGGGACTAGAAAACCAATTAATTATGGAATTGGCAGTATGGGATTATCTCAATATACAAATACAAAATATACTGTTGGTTGCAGGAAATAGTTTTAGAGAAATTATCTCCACTGAATCTCATGGACCAGACCAAGAGGGTGATTCACCTGGAGAACATGCTAGAGGAGATAGGATAAAGCAAATTACTACGGGTCCTACTGAAGTACAGTATTATGATAAGATATCCGAAAGTATATCTAGCTTATGGAGTACTTATTCAAAGATGATTCAACCTGGAGGGTATATGGATGAACTAAGAAAGAATCTATGTATGCTGGCATCTAGGTTAGAGATATACTTACCATTCTGTGATCAAATCGAACGGTTAGTAGTACCAAAAGTAGTAAATCATCGAAAACCAACTCTTTTGGGAGGACCTAATCCAACAGCCCCCCTCAATAAAGCAAGTAAACCTTCGTTAACCATAATAGATAAGAAATCATGACAAAAGAACCTTGGAGAATGGTTAAGAACCATTCTTGGAATAGGTATAAAAAGATTATCACTGATTTCTTAGACTGGGATGCTGGAAGACAAACAATTACTTGGGCTAAACATGTTAATCAATATCTAAATCATGCTGAGGATGATAGCCCAAGATATTATAATATTCCCATAGAAGCTTTATGCTATTACAATGCTTTTAGGAATTGGCCTATTAATAAGGCTACTGTTTCTGGAGAATTAGATGATGAGAACCTTTCTATACTTATTTCAAAGAATTACATAGAACAAATCGGATATCTCAATCAGGAAGGTTATTGGAACTTTAACTGGTCCGAGGATAGATTTGTTATCAATGGGATAGTATATAAGCCTTCTGGAGATACTCAAGTATCTCAGGCTAAAGATGAAGCTTTGGTATTCTTGGTAATCCTCAAAAGGGATAGAGATACTAAAATCAAATTCGTAGAACAAAATCCATAAAGATATGAAAATGTTAATGTTACGTTTCACCAAGCTTAACAATGTAGAAGGCGATTGGTGGGACAGTAATCTTATAATCTTGAATGGACCTTCTGGAGTTCACATAGAAATGCCTGGTACTGGTAATTCGGCTACTACCATGCAATCTATGACTGGTATGAAGTTCGTATCAAATTACCAAGATTACTTTGGAGAGGTATGGGATAAAGATATACCTCATATAGGCTTTGGCCAAGTTATTAAGTTCAGAGTTAGGAAATTACCCGATTATGCCGTAGTAGTTGGGGATATAGAGGATGGAGGAGATGTTGACCCAGATAATCCAGATGATATCCCAAATGCTTTTGCTGGTAAAGAAAAAGAATACTTCCGTGGTAATAACTCAGAACTGTTATTGGGAAAGAATAAAGTAACACCTTAAAATATATACATATGTACGTTAGTAAATACTACACTTGCGAAGAGATTGACCAACGGCTATTACAGGGTTATTATGATGACTCTTTGGCTCATGGTTTTGTTGGAACTCTTAAAGAGTTCTGGGCATTCTTCTTATCAATTGCAAACAAGGTAGATAAGAAAGAAGGTTGGGATTTGTCAGAAAATAACTTCTCTGATGAATTGCTAGAAAAACTGAATGGAATTGAGGAACATGCTAACTACGTTACTAAAGTTTCTCAACTAGAAAACGATTTGAAATATCAGACTCAAGAACAAGTTGAGAAATATATACATGACTTAGTAGATGGTGCTGATGATGCTTTGGATACATTAAAGGAATTGGCTGAAGCATTAAACAATGACCCAAACTTTGCTACCAATATCACTAACCGATTAACTGAATTACGTACTCAATTAGAAGCTGAGGTAACTAGAGCTAAGAACCGTGAAAACGAATTAGCTTCTCAGATTAAGATTGTGAATGATAACTTGGTTAACTCGGTTAATACGTTGAATGCAACTATCATTAAAGTAGTACAAGATATTACTAGGATGATAGAAACAATCAATGCTCGTATTCAAAAGGTAGAAGACCGGGTTGGTGATTTGGAAGTAGAAACTGACAATAACTTAACTGAAGCTAAAGAATATGCTAAGGAATTGGTAGATAAGGAAGCTGCTGAACGTAGAGCTGCTGATGAGAAACTGACCGAGGCTGTTCATAAGGTACAGTTAGACCATACTAGGGATATTGCCGACTTAAATAATAAGATTCTAACCGAGGCTTCAGAAAGAGCAAATGCAGATGTAGCATTAGAATCTAAACTGAACACCGAAATCAGTGATCGTAAAACTGCAGACCAAGAACTTGAATCCAAGATTAATGCTGAAGCTGCAGCTCGTACTGCTCAGGATGAAGTATTACACCAACAGATTGTAAAGGAAACTTCTGACCGTCAGAATGCAGATAATGGTTTACAGCAGAACATTACTCAAGAAGCTCAGAACCGTCAGAATGCAGATACTGTACTTCAGAACAATATTGATAACGAGAAAGAAACTCGAATTGCTCAAGATGAAATCCTTGACCATAAGATTGAGGATTTGAAAACTCAGGCCGGTACAGATAAAACCGAATTGCTTGAAAAACTAGAGCAAGAAAAGCAAGAACGTATTGCTGCCGATAAAGACTTAGATAATCGTAAGGTAGATAAAAGAGAAGGTTATTCTCTTACTAAAAACGACTTTACCGATATTCTCAAGGCTAAATTGGATGGCATTGAAGAACATGCTAATTATATCACAAAAGTATCTCAGCTTATCAATGATGCTGGTTATCAAACTGAAGCAGATCTTCAGGCAGCTATTGAAAAGATTATTGGGGAAGCTCCCGAGGTTCTTGATACTTTGAAGGAGATTGCAGATGCTTTGGGTAATGACCCAAACTTTGCAACTACAATTACCAAGAAATTGGCTGCTATTACCGAACAGTTGAATCAAGAAATTACTAATCGTACAGAAGCTGATGCCCAGGTACAGGCTAATGTAGATAAGGAAGTTTCTGACCGTAAGGAAGCTGATACTGCTCTTGAAGCTAAGTTGAAAGAATACGTTGATAACGAAGTAGATAAGATTACTGGTAACACTGATGGTATTCAAGCTAGTCTGAATAAGGAAATCCAAGATAGAAAAGATGCCGATGCTGCATTACAAGCTGCTATCACTAAGGAAGAAACGGATCGTAAGGCTGCTGATGCTGCATTAGATACTCGAGTAACTGCTAATGCTACCAAGATACAAGAATTGGCTTTATCTATTCAGGATGCGGTAAATACCGTTAAAAATGAACTTCAGGCTAAGATAGATGCTTTGCAAACAGAAGTAAATGCTAACAAGGCAAATATCCAACGTAATACTGACAGATTAAATGACCAGATTACTAAGGAAGCTGAAGATTATGCTGAATTAAAAGGCATGGTTAATGCAGAAGCTGAAGCAAGAGCCAATGCTGATACTAATCTTAAGTCTCAGGTAGATAAGGTAAATATCGACTTGAACACTGAGGTTTCAAAGAGAGAAGCTGGTGATACTGTTTTACAGCAGAATATCGATAAGGAGATCTCTGATAGAACTTCAGCAGATACTTTATTAGATAATAAGTTCACTGGCTTGATAAATACTGAATCTACTGCCCGGGCAAATGAAGATGAGAAAATCAATGCTCGAATCGACCAGGAGATTAAAGATCGTAAGGCAGGTGATGATGCTTTAAGCACCAGAATAGATAGCCTCAATAGTGGAGTAACCGGTTCTTTAGATGAGCTCAGGGAGAAAGTAACTAATAACACTACTGCTATTCAAACCGAAGTAGAAAGAGCTAAGGCTGCTGAACAAGCTCTTAAGGATTCTCTGACTACAGCTATGGAAAATCACAAAGATGATTTGGTAGCTATATCTAAAGATATCAATGATGAGGCTCAAAGTAGACTACAAGAAGATACCAAGCTTCAGAATAATATTGATACCGAAACCCTTAATCGTACTCAGGCAGACACTCTGTTAGAGAATAAGATTACTCAGGAAGTATCAGATAGAGTTCAGGCTGTTGAAAACTTGAATGACCGAAAGGTTGATAAAGTAGATGGCAAAGAGCTTTCTTCAAATGACTTTACCGACTTATTAAAAGCTAAGTTAGATAATATCCAGGAATTTGCTAACTACATTACTAAGGTATCTCAGTTGGAAAACGATTCTAACTATCAGAATGCCGAACAAGTAGAAGCTGCAATCCAAAAGGTTATTGGTTCTGCTCCTGGAGTATTAGATACACTAGAAGAGATTGCAAAAGCATTGGGAGATGATCCTAACTTTGCAACTACAATTACTAATAAGCTGACTGAACTTAAAGGTATTATAGATAAGGAAATCTCCGATAGAACTGCAGCTGATGAACAAGTTACTCAGAAGTTTACTGAATTAAGTACTACTCTTAATGCTGCAGTAAGTGAACTGAGAACTTTCGTAACAGAAACTCGTTCTGAATTATTAACAAAGGCTCAGGCTCAGGATGAATTAATTGCTAAGAATACTGCTAATATTCAACGTAACCTAGAATTAATTCAGGGATTACAAAGTAATCAGAATACTGGTTATCTTGAAATCAAGGAACTGTTGAATACAGAAATCGAGGCTAGAAAGGCCGAGGATATTCGTATTGAAGCTAAAGTAGATAAGAATACTCAGGACCTTAAGACTGAGAGCGAAGAGAGAAAGGCTGCTGATAAGGTTCTCCAGGATAATATCGATGCTGAAGAGGCTGCAAGAATTGCTGCTGATGATGCTCTGGGTAAACGTATCGATAAAGAAATCGAGGATAGAAAAGCAGCCGATACCGCACTTGAGAATAAATTTAATGGTATCACTAATGGTTTAGATGAACGTCTTCAGAAAGAAGAAGCAACTTCAGAAGCTTTACCCTTAACTATGGTTACGGAAATTGATCCGAACTTGGTTATCAATGGTACTTCTGCTGAAGTAAACTTTAAGAGTTCTGTAAAAGGAGAAGGTAATCTCTATGGAGAACCTATGCCTCGTAAGTTTGCTATCCCTGCTTCTACAGATGCTAAAGCCGGTCTTCAATCAGCTGCCGATAAGAAAAGATGGAATTCTATGCCCAATGATTATATCACTGGAGCTAGTTATACACCTAAGGCTGGTGTGGTTACTACTAACATAAGTAGAAGTACATATAACTCCGATGAAGGTATACAGAAATCTAATGATTTCACTGTAGATATCCCAGCTTCTACTGCTGAGAAAGCCGGTGTACAAACTGCAGCAGATAAGAAGTTATTTAACTCTATTCCTCAGACTGTAGTAGTTGGAGAAGGAGCAACTTCAGATGCTAATAAAGTTACAGTATCAGTAAACCGAAAAACTGTAAACGAAGGTATATATAAAGATGATAATACCACTTTTAATTTACCAGTAGCCTCAACTACTAAAGCTGGTACTATGTCTGCTGCTGATAAGGTTAAGTTGGATGAAACTTTACCCCAGCAGATTGCTAAGGAAATCCAAGATAGAAAAGATGCAATTGAAGCCTTGAAGAATTCTTCCGAAGCTTCTCTTGCTAAGGAAATCCAAGATAGAAAAGCAGCTGACCAGGCATTGGACACTAAATTTACTCAGGCTATCAAAGAAGAGGCAGATGTTCGTGCTGAATACGACCAGGTTCAGATGCAAAAGATTCAGGAAGAAGAAGAAGCCAGAGCTGCTGCAGATACTGCACTTGAAAATAAGTTACAAACCAACATCAATAACTTAGAAAAGAAGCATGATGATTTCGTAGCAACTAAGGGTAAGGCTAATGGATTTGCATCTTTGGATGGTAATGGATTAGTACCCTCTAGTCAATTGCCTTCTTATGTTGATGATGTTATCGAAGTTTATGCTACTTATGATGTCAGTGAAACTGGAAAGCTAAACAATATTAAATTATATTCTGACCCAGATCATGCTAATCCTATTACTGGAGAATCAGGTAAGATATATTTGAATATTACCCAAGATGAACCCTCTTATCAATTCCGTTGGTCAGGTACTCAGTTTGTAGATAGTAATACTTCTTCACTGATACTTGGAGAAGTTACTGGTACTGCTTATGATGGAGGTAAGGGTAAAGCTTTAGCTGATTGGAGAAAATCTCTGAATGATAATCTAAAGTTTTATTCTCATATTAGGGATGACAGAGCTTGGACTAGAAATGCTACTGAAGTTAGATTAAATTTTGAGTGTTCAGATTTTGGTAATACTGCAAGTGTAGATACTTATAATCAACCTATCCCAGCTGCTACCAAAGACTTAGCAGGTGTACAAACTGCAGCAGATAAGAAACTGTTTGATTCTATCCCGGGTACTATTATAATTTCTGGTAAAGGAGTAGTTCAGAATACGGATAAAGTTTGGGTACAGATTAGTAAATCTACTAAAGCTGATGGAGTATATGGTGAAGCTACTACACAGACATTAGAAATTTTAGCTGCTAATGCTGATCGAGCTGGAGTATTGACTCGGGAGATGTTCAATAAACTTAACTCTGGTCTGAATGGAGATATTACCAATGCTTTGAATGAAGCTAAGGCTTATACTGATGTTGCTAAAACTGCATTAGAGAAATTAATCCAGGATTCTGACAAAGTAATTAAGGAAAGCTTAGATGCTCATATTGGCAATAAGAGTAACCCTCACAATGTAACCAAAGCTCAGATAGGTTTAGGTAATGTACAGAACTTAGCTCCAGCAGATATGCCAGTATCTACTGCTCAAGCTACTGCTATTGCAGATGCTAAGGCCGCAGGTACAAAAGCTCAGACCGACTTAAATGCCCATGCAAACAGAAGAGATAATCCTCATAATGTAACTAGAGCTCAATTAGGATTGGCTACTACAGACCAAGTAGTATTTGCTAAAACTACTGCAGCTTCTGGTTTCTGGAAGGAATCAGATGGTAGATTAAAATCTCAAGTAGAGAATTTGAACCATACTCTGGACCAAATCTGCAATATACCCACAGTTCACTTCAAGATGAATGGTAAATACCAAGTGGGAACTATTGCTCAGAGCTTAGAGGAAATTGAACCTCTGTTGGTATCAGAGAATACTATACCTGCTTCTCAAGTACCTAACCAATCTAGATTCGAAACTTTCGTCGGAGAAGATGGTCAGGAATATGTAAAAGTAAAAGTGGTAGAATATGAAATGCTCAGTGTTATGGCTCTCGAAGGAGTTAAGTTATTGAGAAAAGAATTCGAAGACTTTAAGAAACAATTAAACAATAAGTAATATGGCAGAAATAGCAACTTGGAGTGCTATTCTGAATAAGACCGGCCTTGGTAAGACCTCTAATGAGTGCCCTACCAAGGCTGAGTTGTTAGCACTCAATAATGGTAAGGACTCCAATGTTGACAAGGTTATTGTAATTAGTAATGCTGCTAGCTACGGTAACAATGAATGTGTCAAGTTAGAGGATATCAATGCCGAGCAATGGATTTATACATTCCAGTGGGATTCGAATGGTAATCCCTCTTTTAATGCTCCAGCTACTGGAGGTACATACCCCTTTGGTTCATATGCTTCTAATCGAGTTAAGCAAGTAAACGGTGTTAATACTACTATCTCTCAAAGTTTGGCGAATGATGTCACTAAAACTTCGGAAGGTTCTTGGTATACTACAGATTACGACGGTAATAAAGGTAGAGTAGTACCCAACAATACATCTACTAATAGTAAATCAATCACTGTAACTTGGACTCAGAAGTATTCGGGTAAAACCCTACAGGCAACATTTACCCAGGCAGCAGGTAGAAAAGTTTATTCTTCATGGAGTTATAACTGTAGAGTAGATAAAACTTCTTTCAGTTACAGTGGAGGTCAATCTAATGTAACTGCTAAGAGTGCAAGTAGAACTTATACTTGGAATGGTCAAGGTAGTAGTTATACAGAATCAGAAACTGCTACCGTAAGAGTTTCTAGTCCGGCTTCTATTAGTGGTAATAGTATTTCTATCCCAAGTAATAGTGGTTCTGCTAGAAATTTTACGGTTACTTTCGATTTCCCAACTGCTACAGACCAGACTATCTCAATTTCTCAGGAAGGAGGTCAAGTAACTTATGTAGATCACCTGTCTATAGATCCTACTACTAAGAATGTATCTGGAAGTGGTCAAACCTTCAATGTGATAGTAAATGCCAATTATGATAAGTACTTGAATGGAGTATACCAAGAAAATATAAAATCCGAATATACTAATGCTACTGTAGTAAGCGGGTCTTCATCCGATATTACTATAACTCGTACTAGTACTGGATGTAGTATTAGGGTAGCATCAAATCCTAATACCAGCAGTTCTAGGACTTATGTAGTAGAATTTACTTATGATTCGGCTACTCCCGTTCGATTAACTATTACTCAGAATAGTGGAGAAGTTAGTTACCCTAGTAGCGGTATGGTATTTGAACATAGTACTCAACAAAGTAGTGGATATAAAACTAGTACTTTATCCATTGGTACTGTTGAAGGTAAAGGAGGTAATATTTCTTTTTATATAAAAAGTTATAGGTCTAGATATGTTAACGGTTCTTTAAGTTCTACCGAAGCTATTAAACCTACTCTTATTTTGCCTTCTGGAGTAACTGAAACCATTACTAATGTGAGTGGTTATTACTTTAAAGTAACTCTTATCATACCTGAGCATTCAAAGCCTGCAAGCAGAACTCTTACAATCAGAGCTAATCAACCTAATGGCTTAGATAGAGAGTTAATACAAACTGTACAACAGAGTGCTTCAACTTATGAGTTTTATATTAGGAAAACTACTTCAGATCCTTGGAGTACAGGTATTACTTATGATAATTGGCCTGGAAATGACGGGGTTATGGATGGACCTTTTATAATTAATTCTCTTAAAAATGGGGAGAGATTTACTAATTGGTGGGCTTCTTCTAATGTTGACTGGATTACTATCGAAGATGATGGCAGTACGGTTAGGTATACCATAGCTACTAATAACAGTAGTTCATCTAGAACTGGAGTTATTACCTTTACTCAAGGGGAATCTGGTAAAACTTGTACTCTGACAATAGTTCAAAAAGCAGGAAATGTCTATGAGTTTTATATTACTGACTCAGATGGTAATGGGCATTACACCGATTTCACATTCTTAGCTCCCTCAAATGGATTGGCAAATAAACATGTATTGAATCTTATCTCTACTCACAATGGTAGCCCCTTATCTGCAGACGATCTAGAGATAGTCCATTCGGAGATGGTAGAGGAATTAATCGGCTTGGTACTGACACAAGATACTCAATCCCCCTTCAGGTTTATGGCAAATATAACTGAAAATGGATATACCGAAAGAACTGGAGCAGATACTTATAGACAGAAGGCATCTGGAAAAACAGTAATTTTCAGAGTTCTTCAAGAAGCTAAAGATAAGAATTTCAGATTGGAATTAAGTTTAAATATTTCAAATGGTAATGATCAAGATACGTGGGGATTATTTGATACGGCTAATATGCCTCATACTTCTGACTCTATGTATGATATGAGCTTAATACGTGAGGGTATTATAGTGGACTCAGTAGAAGGTAAAATAACTGTGAATTCTCTTCAAAGTACTACTAAGGATAGAGGGATTGGAGATGATGTTTATGTATGGGCCTATAATTCTGTAAGAGGTTTATGGTTATCAATTGGTGACTTTAGGATTGAAGGGGGGAATAATACCCATCATTGGGATGTTTCTTGGCCCACCTAGACAATTTAATCCTAAACACAACACTAGTACATTTATTGATAGATAAATTTAATTATTAACTTTAAAACTAAATCATTTTTAAAACTAAATCATTATGGAAGTTAAATCTGGTGAAGGTACTGTAGTGGTTGCGGATCGTAATCGTTATAGTGATGAATGTTGTAATAATCGAGGATGGGGCTCCGGTTGGGGTGCTGTCGGTGGAGCTTTAGTAGGTGGTGGTTTTGGTGCTGCTGCAGTTTCTGTGTGGGACAAAATCAATGACACAAAAGCTGATATCCAAAAAGTGGAATCTACTGTTCAGGAAGCAAAAGCTGGTATTTACAAAGACATATCTGATGCTGCTCGTGGAGTTACTTCTGAAGTTGCAGGAGTTTCTAGACAAGTAGAGGGTGTAGGTAAAGAAGTACTTAACAATCGCTTTGCTACTGAACGTGGCCTTTGTGATCTTGGTTATAAGACTAATTCTGATATCCGGGATTCTCGTGATCAAATGGGAGCAGGGTTCAATCGGGTTATGGATCGTCTTTGCCAGATGGAACATCAACAGTCAAATTGCTGCTGTGAAATTAAGAGCTTAGTTAGAGAATCCGAAAACAGATTAGCTCTTCAGGCAGAACGTAATCATTGCGAGGTAATGAAAGGCCAGCAAGAGATTAAGTGTCTGATTGAGAACACTGCAAAAGACCAAGAAATTGCTAGACTGAATCGAGTAGTTGATGCTCAAAGAGATCAAAACATTATTAACTCGGTAGTACAGGCTTTAGGTAATAAAACTGCATAATTTCTATTAAAGTTGATTAGGGAAAAGGGAGGTACCTGTAGTGGGTATTTCCCTTTTTTCGTTTTAATCTAGTAAGAAACATGGAAGAAGATAATAAACTACAAACCTTTACTCTCCAAATGCAACTACCGGCTCCTAATTTAGAAGTAGCAAAGAGAGTAGCGGATGAAGCACAAAGACTGATAGATATCTATGGATACTATAATTTCTTGAACCTAGTAGAATTTATGAAACAGAATCCCAGTATGGTTCAAATGGGATTAAGTCTAATCAATAAAAATAATGCAGTATGGAAGAAATGAAATTTAAATCATTACAAAGAGGAGATTCAGTCTTTACTCTAGAAAGAGACAGAAGATCAATGTACCCAATCTTTGACCGAGCTAAAGTAGTAAAGGTAGGAGAAAGTAAACCCAGAGCTAATGAAAATGGTGATGGCTTTTCTAATCTTATAGAAATTGTTCTTCAAGATTCCATTGGTACAGTAACCGTATATTTACCTTCAGATGGAAATGAAGGCATTTATAACAATGTGTACTACACTCTAATTGGAAATAATATTGTAAACGAAGTATCATTGCAAAGGTCACAGGCTCTTGGTATTATTAATAATGTAGGTAAATACGAGAACATAATAAAGGAATGCGATAATATCCTTGCTATGTTTGAAAACAAGGAGCCCACTAATGGTAGTCAATTCAATGAAGAATTCGCTTCATTCAGGAAAGATGTAGTATCAGTATTACAATCACAACAGCAAGCCATAAACCTTATGATGGATTCACTTGGCTTGAATAAACCGAAGGAAAATCCAGATGGCAAGTAAGTCAGTAAACATAACTATAAGTACTCCCTTGGGAGACTTACAGATATATACTGACCCAAAAGAACAGGCTAGAGCTGAGAGGTTAATTGCAGAAACTCCTTCTATCATGAGGGATGCTTATGATAGAGCTACTGAGAAATTCGGCAATCAACTTCTCAGACTTGTGAAAAAATGCCTAAGAACAGGTACTCCCCCAAGAGGAACCCATTGGGTTCCTCACTCTGCTAATACTATTAAACGATATGGAGAGCATACCCTTTTGAATTATACGGGTCAGTATTTGAGATCAGTACAAATAGTAAAACAGAAGAATCGAACTTACGTAGGTATACCTACTAATCTTAAGAAAACCCGAAAGGGTGATAGGACTAGTAAAAGAACCTTGAACCAAGTAGCTATCATGTTGGAATATGGTTCTAGAGGTGGTAATTTACCTCCAAGACCTCTATGGGCACCAGCTTTCGAACAAGTAGGTGGTAAGAAGGTTCTGAAGGAAACTATAGTAAGAGAACTTCGTAAAGAAATAAGGAAATATAGAAGATAATGGGATTCACTATAAGTAAAAATCAAGGTTCAGGTAGGACTGTTATAACAGTAACACCGGAAGAAAAGAATACTACAGATAAAGATATTATTCAGGTATTAACTGTAGAAGCTGTAGATGGGTCAACTAAAGAAGTAAAGCTTATTCATAAAAAAGGAGAAGATGAATGGGAATATGACTTCAGGGTTTCACCTACTGAATTAGGTTTTGAGCCTACGGGAGAAAGCAAAGAGGTTACTATTATATCTACCAAACAAAGGATAATCAATGGAAAGAAAGTTGGTGATCCAGTTAATGTAAACTATACCCGGGAAAACTCTGGAGATGTATCTGGCTCTGGTACTACTCTTATCATGAGCTTAAATGATAATATGTATAATGAACGAGTAGGCCAAGTAATTTTCACACAGGATGAATCTGGTAAAACCATAAGTGTAACTTGTAAACAGGGTAAAAAGGAAACTTCGGGAGATATAGGTATAATCAAATTATGGTCAGGTCCCGGAGTTCCAGAGAACTATGTACTCTGTAATGGAGGTCAGGTAAGTATAGCTGAATATCCAGAATTATATGAAGCTATTGGAGATAAGTATAATACTTCTTCTACTAGGGCAGGCTATATAAGTGTTCCAGATTTAAGTGGTAGGTTCGTAGTTGGAGTAGATTATAATGATTCAGATTACAGTAGTATTGGTAATACTGGAGGAGAAAAGAGACATCAATTAACTGTAAATGAGATGCCAAGCCATACTCATTCATATAATAAGATTCGTATAGAAACTCACGAATGGGGAGACAATGCTAATAATAGACCACACCCATTCTACGATTCAGGAGCTCGAACTGGTTCAACTGGTGGTAATCAACCTCATGAGAATAGACCACCCTATTATGTATTGGCTTATGTTATAAAAGTAAGATAGGAGGTAATTATGGTAAATTCACAAGAGATAGTAGAGAGAACCTTCTATATATGCCTATTGAAGGTTCTCCTAGAAAAGAAGATGGGACTTAATCCTGAGGATTATTTACCTTTATCACAAGAGAATGAAAAGAGATTCCAAGAAGATAAGGAAGCAATAGACAAATTTATTTACTTATTCGGTATAGGTAATAACCAGGTAAGAGGTCCTAAAACTTGTCCAAGGATAACTATAGAAAGCACTGCTTATTATCCTGGAGATATTGGAGTAGAGAAATATATCATTGGAGATAAATTAGAGGCAGGCAATTATCAGATGTCAGAGTTCCCGTATGAAACCAAGGATATCACTATTGATATTCATCTGGTAGCAACTACTCAGAATGATATGAGATTATTACACTCCATTCTTCATGAAGCCTTACCTACTCGAGGATATATAAGACCTTACTTCAATGATTTAGAAGAATGGGATAAAGGTAGGATAGCTCCTACTGGGAACTTATTTATAGAGATTGGTAATTTCTATGATCACCCAGATGAATCCCATGGATTATT
>ERZ1026921.764-NODE-764-length-14090-cov-4.454863_pt1 | contig 14090 bp, 9 predicted proteins | sample MGYA00519571_ERZ1026921 | MGnify/ENA primary metagenome ERZ1026921 (study PRJEB26926, sample SAMN06164877) | human gut metagenome | biome: ENVO:00009003; feature: ENVO:2100002; material: ENVO:00002003 | host: Homo sapiens | place: USA | collected 2012 ... | reverse complement strand
CTACACAAGGCTATTCGTCGGCAGCGTCAGATGTGTATAAGAGACAGGTCCTGCACTTGTTTCTTTTCTTTATAATGATTGTCTACCAACACATAATACCGACGGATAATGTCAAAGCTCTTTTCTTTATCTTGTCCCACGTCTAATTTTTCACGGGCAATGCGGGTATAAGTGATTATAAAACGTTTCAGAATAATGCGGAGCATCTCTTCCTGCAAATTGTCTTTTATGCCGAATTCACCGGCAAATATATCAATGATGCTTTTCAATTGTTCCGACTGGGCCGCAGAGAGCTGCAAACGCATGATGTGGGACGAACCATGAAACAGGAAACCATTACATGACACTTCTTTGTCATGTCCGTAAATGCAATAAAAATTGCTATTGAACAAGAAAGTGAGGTACTCACCTTCCACTCTTTTTACCTCAACATGATGCAAAGGAGTCAGCGATATTATTTCATCTTTTTCAAGGTGCATTACCACATGGTCTACTTCTATATCCAGCGTGCCACTTTGTACCCATACGAATTTATACAAGCTTTTATCACGCCGGAGAGCAGCATCCTCATGATAATGATACGTCATCGCTATATTGCCATTGAGCGGTGTATTAAAACGATATTCCATAATTCATAGTTTATTGTCGGTATAAATATACGCATACTTATTTAAATAAAAAAGAAGACAGGGCAAAAGATTTATGCCCTATCTTCTCCACTTGTTTACGAGAACATTTATTTAGAGTTTAATAAAGTGTCGTCAATCATCTTTTTCAGTTCAGGTTTCGGTAATGCTCCCTGTGTTACAGTCGGTTTTCCACTCTGAGGAATCCATAACAAAGTCGGTATGCTTCGTATGCCGAATGCACCGGCCAATTCTTCTTCCTTGTCTACATCTATCTTATAAATATAAACCTTTCCGGCATATTCTTTTGCCAACTCTTCCAATACGGGTGCCAATGCCTTGCAAGGGCCGCACCATGTAGCATAGAAATCAACAATAGCCGGTTTGTCACCTTCATATTTCCAGTCATTGGGATTGGCTTCATAGTTATATACCTTCTTCAAGAACTCTGCTTTGGTTAAATGAACAATTTCCATATTTTCTCCTTTCATGTTTTGGTTTTTACTTTCTTTATTGCCTGCACAAGCAGTTACTGTGAATAACAAGCCAAGGGCGGTAATGGTTGATTTTATTAATTTCATATTTATCTGTTTTTTATCTTTTTCTGATATTGCAAAGTTAATCGCTTTTCATCGCCTGAAAAATGGCAATTTCACCGTATAAGTTAGCCAAACTTCCCATTCTGCTCAAAATATCATAAAAAATCTTCTTCTGTGAGAACTTACTCGTGAAATTAATATTTGTTAATAAGGGAGTTTTTATACATAACTGTCTGATATTGTTTTACTTTTGTAAGAAGTCTGATAAAGAGTATAACATAAAGAGTCTATTTTCTGCTATGAATAATAAACACACAGCCACATCAAGGCAATTCTTTCAAACACTGACAATCTGCATTTGTCTGCTTTTTGCCGGTACATATTCTGCCAAAGCCTCTGACAGGGATCATAGGCAATATGATTATGTACTCATCTTAAACAGTTATAACGAATCCGCCCCCTGGAGTAACAGTATCACCTCTCCTATCATGCATAAAATATCCGAACTAAAAGATATTGATGCATACATTGAGCACCTAAATCTTTTTATGGTAAACGATTCTGTTATGGTAGACAGGTTTCCACAAATGCTTTTAAACAAGTATGGCAAAACTCCTCCCAAGCTGTTGGTCCTGCTGGGAAGTATGAGCATGATTTTCAGAGAAGAGATAAAGGAAATGTGGGGAGACGTGTCTATTTTAGTATGCGATTCCGACCCATACATATATACAGAAGAATATTACAGAAAACAAGATGTGACAACTCCTGAAAATAAAATTCATGTAGACAGCTTGAGAGATGATTACAATATCACCTTCATGCATACTCCGGCCTATCTGAAAGAAAGCGTAAAACTAATGACGCGCATGATTCCCAATATGAAAAAACTTATTTTTTTGGGAGACGGCATTTATCCTAACCCTGAATACAACAAGCAGTTAAAGAATATTATAGCCCGGGATTTTCCATATCTCCAATATCAATTTATCTCCTCTTATAATTATACGCTACCCGAATTGTATAATGCCTTAAGAAATGCCGACAAAGAAACCGGAGTTTTAGTATCCACATGGTTTGCGGAAACCTTAACCTCACAACAAATGTTAATAAACGCATACCGAAGCCTTTCCAGCATTTCTTCTCCCCTGTTCTCTATCCGCTATGCCGGTATGGACGACGGAGGCATGGTGGGCGGATATATGTATAATGAAAAGATATTTATCAATGAACTGCTCCGGAATGTCTCACAAATACTTAATGGAAAGCCGGCAAGGGAAATTCCTTTCTTTGTTCCTGCAGATGCTCATCCCACATTTAATTATACGACGCTGGTCAATAAAGGACTCAACCCTAAATTATGCCCTCAAAACAGCATATTTTATGATAAGCCGGAAAATTTCCTGAAGAAATATATATGGGTTATCGCAGGAATATTCATCACACTTTTGCTGATAGCCCTTATCCAACAAAAACGCATACAAATGTTGAAAGAACTAAGAAGGGTTCAAAAGCAAGAATTCGAAAACCAAATCAAATATACAAACCTTATCGACAATATGCCTATTCTCTATATGAAAGAGAAAGTGATTAGAAATGAAAACGGGAATATTGTTGAAACAATTTTTTGTGACGTTAACCGTTTCTTTGAAACTTGTTTCAGGAAAAAAGAAAATATAATCGGGAAAAAGGGGTCCGAGCTATTTCCTGAATCCATGACAGAATTTACCCATTTTATGGAAACAGCTTTAAGAGAAAAGCGCTCCATCACATTCCCTTATTACTTTAAAGACGTAGACACTTTCTATGATATCGTGCTCAGCCCGTCTTTAGAAGAAGACACGATTGACATGTTCTGTCTTGACAGCACGGAGTTGCATAATGCACAACAAATGCTGAGTTCGACTAACCATAAATTATCTTTGGCACTGGAAATAGCCAATATCATACCCTGGAAATGGAATCTTAAAGAACACTCCATTCTATGCGACATCAATCGTCCAATCATTATGACTGCCATGCCGGGAGAAATCAAGGAAGAACAGTTGAGTGTATCGGATGAACAATACTTCTCTAAAATAATCAAAGAAGACCGCCCAAGGGTTATGCAGGCTTTTCACGATCTGATAGAAGGAAAAATCAATAAAGTCAAAGAAGAATACCGTGTACTGAACAAAGGAAAGAACGGAAGAAAAATTGATTGGGTGGAAGCACAGGCTACAATAGAGACAAGAGACGAGCAGAACAGGCCACTCACCCTGGTCGGCTCATCCTTAGTTATTACAGACAGGAAAAGGATGGAAGAGGAACTGATGTCGGCTAAAGACCGGGCAGAAGAATCCAACCGACTCAAATCTGCTTTCCTGGCCAATATGAGCCATGAAATCCGTACTCCTCTGAATGCCATTATCGGATTCTCCAATATTCTTGCCTCAACGGAAGAGGAACAGGAAAAACAGGAATATATCAATATTATTGAGAGTAATAATACACTGTTATTACAGCTTATCAGTGATATATTAGATTTATCCAAAATTGAAGCCGGAACTTTGGAGTTCAGTTACTCAAATATAGACCTCAATGATATGATAAAGGAAGTGGAGAACATCACCAAATGCCGGATGGAAGGAAGTGGGGTACAGCTCATTGCGGAAACTCCCCTCTCCTCATGTTTCATCCGTACGGAAAAAAACCGGCTCATGCAGGTTATCAATAACTTCCTCACAAACGCCATCAAGTTTACTCAAAAAGGAAGCATCACATTCGGATACGAGATACGCGATAAAATGCTATACTTCCATGTCACAGATACGGGATGCGGCATTCCTGCCAATAAAAAAGATTCTATATTCGGACGCTTCGTCAAATTGAACTCTTTTGCACAAGGCACAGGACTGGGGCTTTCCATCTGCCGGACAATCATAGAGCACATGAATGGAACGATAGGAGTGGAATCCGAGGAAGGGAAGGGTTCTACATTCTGGTTTACCATTCCTTATCAACCGGCCCGATTGAGCGAAAAAAAGGCTGAAGAATTCCAACCGATTACCGTTCAAAAAGACAAACTGACTATTTTGATAGCCGAAGATAACGAAAGTAACTATCGGTTGTTCCAGTCTATCCTACGGAAAGAATATTCTCTTATTCATGCCTGGGACGGTCAGGAAGCAATAGAAAAGTTTAAGGAACACCAGCCCCAAATCATCTTAATGGATATCAATATGCCGAGAATGGACGGTTACGAAGCAACAAAAGAAATAAGAAAGTTATCTGCTGATGTGCCTATCATTGCCATAACCGCTTTTGCTTATGCATCGGACGAACAAAGAGTACTGGAAAACGGGTTCGACGGATATATGTCCAAACCTATCAATGCACCGCTGCTAAAACAACAAATAGCATCCATCCTGCAAAAGAGAATCATATTCTTATAACCGATTTTCCCCGGACCGGCTTGTCTGCTTGTCCGGGGATGTTTTTTCCGCTTCTTCCTCAAAGATATTTCTTCTCAGGTAATATCTATTTTTGCAATTAAGCTTGCACAACAACTGTTTTTTTGTATCTTAGCCACAACAAAAGTTGCCATTAAAGTAACTTTCATAATGAGCGTTCTATTATTCGAGTATTAACCCTAAAAACAAATCACACTGCTTATGAAACAAAAGAATAAGATGTTATCCCACAAAGATGTAAAAACTCTATTCGAAACAAGATTAACCCAACTCACTTCATTGGCTGCGGAAAGCCGGAATGAGACTATTTTCAAGAATAAACTAAATGATTATTTATTATCTGCACACATTAAAAACCCTATTGCCGCTAAAAACATTGCAAGACTGATTGAAAATGACAGCAAAACGATATATGAATTATCTACAGAAAAAGAAATAGAGATAAAAACCATCTCACTGCTTTGGCAATTCTTGACAAACCGTATCACCGATGAAGAGACTTCCGTTGATTTATGGTTGGATTTATACCAACAGTTCCTACGCCTCTATCATGTTCCCAACAACATTCCGAATGAAAAACAGATACGTCAATGGATGAAACGTTGGCCCGGTGGCCTGAACGAAGATGTGCGTGCCATACGCAATGCAAACAAAGAACGAATCATCTCATTGCTCATTAAAAAGATAGAAAACCGTCATGCCCCCTCCAGCCGGTATGTGTTTCCCGAAGGAATCAATGATGAAGAAAAACGCCAATGGGTCAACCAATGGTGGAACGAAGCACGCTTCCATCTAGCCCTCGCCATCAAAAGCCCCACGGAACTGAACAAGATGTTGGGCAACTCCCTTTCGGAAGAAACAATGCAATTGTATCAGCAGGCACGTAAAAAAGGAATGCCTTTTTTCATCACCCCTTACTATCTTTCTTTATTAAACCCGACCGGCAAAGGGTATGATGATGCTGCCATACGCAGCTATATCTTATATTCACCACAATTAATCAACACCTATGGGAAAATTCATGCATGGGAAAAAGAGGATGTGGTGGAAGCCGGCAAACCAAATGCCGCCGGATGGCTGGTGCCCGACGGACATAACATTCATCGCCGTTATCCCGAAGTAGCCATCCTGATTCCCGATTCTATGGGACGCGCTTGCGGAGGACTATGTGCGTCTTGCCAACGTATGTATGATTTTCAAAGTGAACGCCTGAACTTTAATTTTGAGGAACTGAAGCCCAAGGAAAGTTGGGACAAACGCTTGCGGAAACTGATGGAATATTTTGAAAACGACACCCAACTGAGAGATATTCTGATTACGGGAGGCGATGCACTGATGAGCCAAAACAAGACATTACGCAACATATTGGAGGCAGTATATAAAATGGCGGTACGCAAAAGGAATGCCAACCTCAAACGTCCTGAAGGAGAAAAGTATGCAGAATTGCAACGTGTCCGTCTCGGTTCCCGCCTGCCGGTCTATCTGCCCATGCGCATCAATGAAGAGCTGATGGATATTCTGAAAGAATTCAAAACCAAAGCGTCCGCCATAGGCATCAAGCAATTCTTGATACAGACTCATTTCCAGACACCTCTGGAAGTAACCCCCGAAGCCAAAGAAGCCATCCGCAAGATTCTGGCTGCCGGATGGACCATTACCAATCAATTGGTGTACAATGTGGCAGCATCACGCCGGGGGCATACAGCCAAGTTGCGCAAAGTATTGAATGAACTGGGAGTTATCTGCTACTATACATTCTCCGTCAAAGGATTTGAAGAAAATCATGCTGTCTTCACTCCCAACAGCCGTTCGTTGCAGGAACAGCACGAAGAGAAAATCTTGGGAAAGCTTAACAAGGAAGATGAGACTGAGTTTCTGACCCTGCTGAGAAGTAACAATGACCGGGCAACAGCCGTCAAAAAGTTCTGCACGGAGAAAAACATACCTTTCGTAGCAACAGACCGGAGTGTGCTCAATCTGCCCGGAATAGGCAAAAGCATGACTTTTGTGATGGTAGGCATTACACCGGACGGCAAACGTATTCTGGAGTTTGACCATGACCACACACGTAAACACAGTCCCATTATTCATCAAATGGAAAAGGTTTTCATCAAAGAAAACAAATCCATCTACCAATATATGTTGCAACTTCGGGAAATGGGTGAAAATCCGGAAGAATATAACAGCATATGGAATTACACGGAAGGGGAAACTGAGCCGCGCTTCCCTCTGTACAATTACCCGGATGCAGAATTCAAGATAACCGAGACATACAGTAATCTGGGTATGGAACAAGAGTAATCCATGACTGCTGCCGGCAAATAACAAACGGAAGATGCCAAAACATTGATAACAGATTGCATCAGAAACGTTTTGGCATCCCCGTCTTTTCCTACCCAAGTATCAACCGGACAGTCCTTCTTCTAGTTCGTAATCTTCACTCCTATGAAATAAGTCCGTGGCTGTGTGGGACCATAGAAATAACCGGAATCACGGAAACCTCCCTTATCCAAATCTTTTTGAAAAGCATTGAACAGATTCTGAACACCGCCATTCAACTGTAATTTGATATGATCATTCAGTACGAAAGTATAGTTCAGTTTCAGATTTAAATCAAAAAAATCGGGAGTATGCACCAACTCGTCTTTTCGGATATAACTGTATTCATAATTTTCGGGTATCACACTAAAGTCAGGAGCCAAATGAGGAACATGCATACGCCCCGTATATACACCCGACACCGACATATCAAAGTTCTTGAAGGGAGCACTGGTCAAAGTAAAATAACCATAATAATCGGGAGTACGTGGCATGAACTTAGTCGGCTCCACATTTTCGTCCTCACTCCAATTCTCGTATTTGGTATAACGGCTGCGCTGAACCGTAAAGCCCACTTGCAAAGCCACATCCCGTCCGTGAGCAAGTTTTCCGTCCAGGTTGACACCATATACACGGGCTCCATTACCATTACGACGCTCTTTAACGGTGTTCCCCTGTTCATCCTGTCCTATCTTTTCCAGCACAAACACATCGTCGAGCCCTGTATAGAAAGCTTCCAGCAAAAGGTTAGTCTGCCAATGCCCGATATTGGCCGTCCAATCCACAGAGCCGCTGAAGCTATTGGAATGTTCGGGCTTTAATCCATCCGCCAACTTTATCAGTACGCCTTCGCCTCCCACTGCGGTCACATGCAAATCTTCATCGTATGCCTGCGGAGCACGAAAACCGGTAGACCAGGTCAAACGAGCCTGAAACTTATCCGTCGGCTTATATAAAAGATTCACACGCGGACTGAAAATAGGATTGTCAATCAGGTTATGACTGTCCACACGGAAGCCTGCCAACAGAATAAAGCGGTTCATCTTCCATTCGTTCTGCACAAATCCGCCGGCAATACGCACGTCTTGTTTCATATCGCGGTGATAGCCCAACATGATATCGTGCAAAGAGTTGTTTTGATATTCCATACCGGCGGTAAAGGTGGCCGGTGAGAAGAGAACTTTCTCAAAGTTACCGACATACATACCTCCGACAACCCAAGTCAGGTCTTTTGTCTTGCCGTATGCATCGGGATTCTGCTGTGCACCATAATAACTGTTACGGTCAGTATGCTGAACAGACGAGTAGAAGGACAGTTTATGTTTGTACTCCTTCCAGAAAATATCGTAACTCAGACCTCCGCTGTTAATCACATGCTTGGTCTGTTCTGTGATATCCGTTTCAAAAGGCTCCAAATCAAATTTGTTTCCTCCCCGGCGAAATTCATTCGTCGTGTGATATTCCAAACTGATTCTGCTGAACTGAGTAGGACGGTAATAAGTACGCAAGCCAAAGGTATTCATATTCAGCTTCCCCAATTCGGAGAATCCGTCTCCATCCGCATCATAGGGGTTGCGGTTGCGATATGACTGATAAAGGGCAATGCCGTAGGTGTTATCTTTAGATACTAACGAAGCATTAGCCCCCATATATTGTTCCCACACTTTGCCATTCATGTTCGACAGAGTGGAAGATACCTGGAATGAATTGCTTACCGGATCTTTCGTGATGATATTGATAGTGCCGCCCACAGCATTCGCACCAAACAAGGCAGAACCTCCCCCGCGCACCACTTCTACACGGTCAATCATATTCACCGGAATCTGCTCCAGCCCATACACACCCGACAATGCACTCACCACCGGACGACTATTAATCAGAATTTGAGAGTAAGGTCCTTCCAGTCCGTTGATACGCACTTGGGGGAAGCCGCAGTTCTGACAGTTGTTTTCCACACGAAGTCCCGACTGGTAATTCAGTGACTTGGCCAAGTCCGTAGAGTTTACGGTTTCAAAAAGTTTGGAGTTCATCACATTTACCACCACAGGCGCCACACGGCGGCTCACCTCATTCCGATTGGCAGAAACCACCACCTCATCGGTCAAAATACTGTCATCATTCATCAGAAAATGAATATCCACCGTAAAATCATTGCTTACGGTTACTTTCTTCTCCTGAGTCTCGTAGCCCAACAATTGCACGCGCAGCGTATATTTTCCTGCCGGGATTTTCTTAAAAACAAACTCTCCATTCTCGTCCGACACAGTTCCCTGCCCTGTTTCTACAATCAAAATAGTGGCATAAGGCAAACTCGCTTCCGTTCCTTTCTCTATTATGTGGCCGGAAATTACATTACCAACTTTCACAGGATTTACATCTTCAGCATGTACAGTCATACCCGCACCCATCACCATGAGTACGAGCAATAAAATATATTGTTTCATTATTAAGTTGTCTTATTGTTAAATTATAAATAAAAGGATTCCATAAGTTCCCTATATCGCTTATTAAAAAACTTCAGGAGCTTTTCAAAAAGCTTCAGGGACTTTTCAAAAAAGACCTTGACCTTTTTAGAAAACTTCAAGTTCTTTCAGACGAAAGACTTCGAACTTTCTGAAAAAGGCAATTGTCTTTTTCATACCAAATTTTAATATTTCAACAATAAGCAGGAGGGGCACGCAGGTGAACGCAATGCGTGTGAGGCGCAACAGCGCGGAAAGTATTCGTATTCAGCCCCAAGACATACAGCAAAGGACACTCCACAGTCACATTGCTTACCCCTGCCTCCGGTTCCGGCGTTTGATAGGAGCCTATGTGGGCGATGGTAATCACCTGTCCCGCAGTATGTGTATGGTGGTCGTCCGACGAAGGGTGAGAGTGTACAATCATCACACCGTTAATGATATGTACGTGAGTAAACATAGTAATGCTTACCTGGTACGTCAGAAACAGTGCCAGCAAAAACAACGGAGCCAATATGTACCTTCTCTTACTCAATTTCTCGGATGAAAAAATAATTGTTCTTCTATTTTATATTCCTGCAAAATCACTCTTTATCTTCTCCGAAGAGCAACTTGTAATCTCTTTTTGCCGCCGGAACAGTCCATTCTTCAGGGATGAATTTCCACTGATGCATGGCATGCGGATGCAAGCTCTTTTGCTGTTCGATATACTGCATCAGATAGTAGCGCAAATCTTTATCCGTTGCAAAAACAATACGCTCAGACAAGTCCTCTTTTGCAATTCCGGCTCCTATGGTAAGTAAATCACCGCCACCATTACCACGATAAGAATTTAAAGCCACCTTATACCTCTTGTCCATATCGAACGGAGTACCGTCTGCCATGCTCAGGATATTTACCTTCTCGCCCCGGGGCTTTGTCACATCTACCGTATAATTAATGCCGGCAGCAGAATCAAAGTTGAAACTGTAATACTCAAAGTTAGCACGCTTACCCTCTTCTATCGGTTGCTTAAACAGCAACAAATGGTCATCAGCGCTTTTCATTTGATTGGTCCACATGGCATACGACATCTCCAAAAATCCTTTAATTTCTTTGCCGCTCAGTTCCATCACGTAGAGCATATTCTCATACTTATACAGATTGAACATATCACTCACCATAATTTCCCCTTCGGGAATTTCAGCCTTAAAAGAGAGTGGAGCACATAAAGAAATATCCGCTCCCGATATATCCAACTGCAATTTATGAATCAAATCTATAAACGGTGAAGAGCCGAAGTAGGCATCTTTGGTAGAAATCGTTCTGGAAATCGTTCCTATTTTCTGCGATACAAAATCATTAACAGCCTTATATTGCGGAGCGAAATGTGCCATAAACTCTTGACTGACCGGATACTTGTTCATATCCTCCAGCTTTCCATCAACCGATTTAGACACCACCTTCCCGTTCTTCAATTTCACTTTCAGTGTCACGTCAGATACCACATTCGCATTGCTTGCCGGATCTATTATCAGTACGCTATCTCCTTTTATATCAGCCACATTTGTACAAGCACGGGCATGGTCATGCCCTATCAACACGATATCAAAGCCGGGCACTTTTTGAGCAATGTCCATAGAAGGATCTTCCACCACACTGCCAAGTACGTTGCCTGATTTTCCGGCATGAAACAAACCAATCAGCACATCGGGATTTTCTTTCTTCCGAATGATATCCACCCAATGGGCGGCAGATGCCTGCATATCCTCAAAATGAAGACCGCTCCACAGTTTTTCGGGCAGCCAAGAAGGAATGGCCGGAGTAATCATGCCCAGAATGGCAATCTTCACACCATCACGATTGATGATTTCGTAAGGCTTCAGATAAGGCTTACCTGTGGCATTGTCCACAATGTTGGCTCCCAATACGGGAAACTTACATTGCTTTATCCAACGGTCATAAACAGCATGTCCGGTTTCAACATCATGGTTTCCCATATTGCCCACTGCATACCCCATGAAGTTTTGTATCTCGGCTACCACATGAGTAGAAACCGTATCTATGAAATTGTAATAATACGCAGTGGGCTGCCCCTGAAGGATATCACCGTTATCTACCAAAATACAATTGTCTCCATATAACTTGCGCTGCTCCTTGACATAAGAATAAACACGCGCCAGACTCCCGTTCCACTCCTTTCTCTCTATAAAATTATAAGGAAAAAAATTACCGTGTACGTCACTCGTCTCTATTATTTTTATCTCTACCTCTTTCACATTATCAGCCGCCGTCAGCTTCATTCCGGCCCATAACAAAGCCGCCAAACATATTAAATATTTCATATTACATCTATTATTTTTCATTCAACGGATGAGTGAACACAAATCGTGCTCCTTCCTTATAGTTCTTATCTACCCAGATTTTACCACCCAGATTCTCCACAATCAGCTTGCAGATAGAGAGGCCCAAACCTGTACCCTGCGAATACTCATTCAACTTTTCAAACCGCTCAAAAATCCTTTCGCTTTTACCGGCAGGGATACCACATCCGGTATCTGTCACCGAGAACTCCAGACAGTTATCCTCTTTGTTTACCTTTATTGCCAGACGGATAAAACCGGAAGGTGTGAACTTACCGGCATTTGAAAGAAGATTAATCAACACCTGTTTCAACCGTTGCGCATCCGTCTTTAATATCAACGAAGACACCGGAGTTTGAAATTGATATATTGCCTGAGTACGACGAGCATATTCCGCTGTACTCAATGCCGTTTGGCACAGCTCTACCACATCACACACCTCTTCCACAAACTTAATACGCCCCGATTCCATGCGAGAGATATCAAGAATATCATTAATCAGATGAAGCAATAAATCGGAGTTTTTCTGAATAATATCACAATACTGTGCTTTCTCTTCACTTGTTGCATCATCGCCGACCAATACATTGGAAAAGCCGACAATGGCATTCAGCGGTGTACGTATCTCATGACTCATATTAGCCAGAAATGCTGTTTTCAATCTGTTCGCCTCTTCTGCTTTCTCCTTGGCAACCAACAGTTCCTCACCGGATTTTTCCAAGTTATCCTTCAAATGATTGATGCGGACAATATAATATACGGCTATCAGAAAACAAGCTATCAGGAACATGAATGCTGCAACCACTCCAATCACCCAATATTTATATTGCTCATAAAATCCGGGAGTTTTATTAATCAACTCAGCACCTTTAGGCAAATTAATAGAATCCAATCCAAATTGATGCATCCGTTTCACATCAAACACATAATTACCGGGAACAGGCACAACGCCAGTCTCGCTGCCGATCTCACCGTCCAGAAAATTATATGTGGCGCCGGCTATTTCTTTTCCCACCTTATGATAAACCGGAGTATAACCTCCCAACGCCCAATGGCCCAAACCGACAGATGCAATAGTAAAAACCGGCAACGTAGGATTAGCATCGCGCAACATATACGTTGTGTTGCCCATCACATAATTCTCCGTACAGTCTATGCGCCACGTACCCACAAGCACACAAACATCATTCGACAGATGACGTATTCTCTCACTGACCTCCAGAAAACTGCTGGTCCGACCGTCAAGCAACATCAGCTCCAGCTCGGGATATTTTTTCATCTCCTTCTTTACAAAGGCCTGCATGGAAAGACCACCATACGTGTTATCCGAGATAAATGCGACTTTCTTCATATTCGGATAAAAACGACGCATCAGTTCAATATTCTTATCCACATTATACTGATAAACATAGCCTGAAACTATATTATAATCGGGAAAGTCTTTAAAGATATCTTTGCTATCGGGAGACCATTTCACCAAATCCACACTGTCTTCGGGCAGGACAACGGTATTCGCACTCACCATTCCGCACATGGCAGGAGTTTTCTTGGCTATCTCCGAATTCTGAGAGATGAAAGATGCCCACGCTTCCTGGCCCAATAATTAATCAGCGAAGGTGCCGCAGTACGTTCATATTTTTCAAGGATAGAAGCCATACGTTCTTTCCACAGGTGTGCCTCGGACAGGTTCTTGCAATTCATGCTTTCTATCGTAATGAGACGCTTTCCTCCCCGCAGTTTATACTCGTCCATAAAAGCAGACAAGTTGTCAGAAATACTACGTGTCTCAGGATTATAGGAAGTGATAATCAGAATCGTGCCGTCTGTAGTCACTTCAGCTTTTAACGGACGTGGAAATCCAACCGTAATCAGCATGACTAACAGTAGAAATCGGTATATCATTATCACTTTTTTCATTCTCTTTCAGAATAAATCTAAAAAATACAGGTGCAAAGATAATAAAATAAATTATAGCACAACTAATTGGCATGTATTTTGTTTCCTTCATTACAGACGAAATTTAACTAAAAACAATATGGCTTACATCGATTATTACAAAGCATTGGGAGTGGACAAAAGTGCCACCCAAGATGATATCAAAAAGGCTTTCCGAAAGTTAGCCCGCAAATATCATCCTGACCTAAATCCTAACGACCCTTCGGCCAAAGATAAATTTCAGGAGATAAATGAGGCTAACGAAGTTTTGAGTGACCCGGAAAAGCGAAAGAAATACGACGAATACGGCGAGCACTGGAAACATGCCGATGAATTTGAAAAACAAAAGCAACAATACGGAGCCGGAGGCTTTGGAGGCAGGACCGGAGGATTCGGTTCTTCCGGTAACGGCTCGTAC
>ERZ1026921.762-NODE-762-length-14134-cov-17.039491_pt1:0-12500 | contig 14134 bp, 8 predicted proteins | sample MGYA00519571_ERZ1026921 | MGnify/ENA primary metagenome ERZ1026921 (study PRJEB26926, sample SAMN06164877) | human gut metagenome | biome: ENVO:00009003; feature: ENVO:2100002; material: ENVO:00002003 | host: Homo sapiens | place: USA | collected 2012 ... | reverse complement strand
AGGCCGCTAAACAGAACCGATGACGACACATCTTTCCCGATCTCGATGCCTTCGGATCCGATGAATTTCGCTATGTCATAAAACCCGAGGAGCAGGTAGATGACGCCCAGAAGAAGAGCCAGCAGGCCGAACTCCTTGATCCAGCGCGGGGCTTTCCATGCTGAGAGAAGGGCTGCTACCAGGCAGAGGGTTATCAATGTCATGCAGACGTAACCACCCTCGCGATAAAGCACGTAGAGACTCTCCCGGGGTGCTTCGTAGAGTGTTCTTGTCTCTTTTTCTCCTGTCTGCGGATTCACGATCGAGATGCTTCCGGCCTCGACATATCCTTCAGGAGCCGGGTTTCCGGTTATGGTACGGTGGACACTCTCCTCGGAGAAGGATTCTCCGGTTGGGGGTTCAGTCGTTGTTTGTCTCTCCTGCGCCGATGTGGAGAGTGAAATGAAGAGCGAGAGAGCTGTCAGTGCAGCCAGCTGATACAGATGTTTCATGATTGCAGATTTCTGAAGTTTGATTCAATTAAGGGAAAGCCTTGCAAGACCTGTTGCAAAGATAGCAATCCGCTCCTCGAAATGCAATGCCATATCCCTTCGGAGGAGTGTCATATCCTTGTATTGATACTTCGGTGTTTCTGAATCCTCCGTTTTTTCGTATCTTTATCGGCGAAAGCCAGGTGGGTGAAGTCCCGTCTGCAGATGGGCAGAGTCGATGATGAAAAACCTGATTATGATTGGTTATTGGATCGGAGTGCTGTTGTTGCTCTCCCTGATCTTGAATAGTCTCGGATATGCATTCGGGCAGGCGTTGTTCGTGGCCGTTTTCTGGTTGCCGGGTATGTGCTGCCTCAAATTGCTGTTCGAAGGATTCCCGCAAACCGCTCATCGCCGGCCGGTCGTACTGATCTCGTTGATGTGCGGGATCGTATTGCTTGAGTGGCTGGTGCTGTTTTTCACGCACAGTGTAACACACGATACCCTTTCGGTTTCCGATCCGTTTCCCGCCGTATTTCTCAATCCTCTCTTCATACTGCTTGTACTGGCGGCTGTCGTGGCACCCGAACAATTGTTGTCCCGCTGGCTGCGCAATCGGTTGCCGCGTATGCGGAGTCTCTCGTTCATTTCGGAACGGCGGAAGATCACACTGGAACTTTTCTGTATCCTCTACGTGGAATCCAACGATAATGAGGTCTTCATTCATGCTGCAGATGGCTGCTCATACCGCACCCGAACCCGCATCTCACAATGGGAGAAACTGCTGGATGACCGGTTCGTGCGGATTCATCGGGCCTATCTCGTCAATGCGGATCGGGTGACAGGCTTTACGGGAAATCTGGTGACGATCGGCGACAACGATCTTCCCGTATCTCGCAGCTATCGCTCCTCGGTTGTCGGCCGACTGGCCCCGATCGTCCGTCCGGTTGCTGAGAATACGAACTCCAGCAAGGTCGATGCCGTTGCTTCAGGCTCCTCGAGGAATCCTATGTGACCCGGGTGCCTGCATGAGAAACGGGGTCTCCTCGATATCTCTGCCCCGCCGGACGGGAAATCGTTCTGAACTTCGACCTCGGCTTGCTGCATGGGGCCGGAATCTGTTTCGAACGGTTGTAGGGACGGTAAGACAGAAAGAGATACACCCGGGGATTGATCCCCGGGTGTGTCGTTTTCAAGGGTTTGTACTGCGGGGCCGGGCCGACCGGTTAGGATGTTTGTTGGCTCTTGTCGTGTCGCTTATCCAAGCAGGAGGGTTTCCCCCGTATGGCGGCTGCGCTCGGCTTCGAAACAGATCCGGTGGCTCTCGACCGACTCCTCGATTGTGGTGCGGAACCGATGCCCGCCCCGCCGGCGGATGGCTTCGACAAAGTCCCCGATCAGATTCAGGTCCGCACCGGCGTGGAACGGCGTGCCGGCCAGCTTCCTGAAGTCGATGATCTGCTCCTCCCCTCCGCGGAACTTTCGGATCCGCAGTGTGCGTTCGTCGCCCTCGATTTCGCCGTGCGTCATTCGTATGAGTGTTTCGCGCCGGTCATCAAGCGTGAAGGTCTCCATGGCAAGCGATACCGTGGCACCGCTTGCCATCTCCATGGTGACGACCTGGTTGTCCACCACATTGTTGTCGCAGCGGAAGACGCAGCGCCCATAAGGTCCGTCGTGTAACTGCCGTTCGATTACCTCGTCGAGCGTTGCTCCCTCGGGTATGTCGAAGTTCGAGATCCAGTCACGCCGGGTACGGTAGAGGTCTACGGCCGAGTAGGGGCATGTCGGTTCGACGGGGCACGCTATGCAACGTTCGGCCGAACCCTGCGGGGCATTCTCCCGGCGATACCACCTGAGCGATCCGAACGACGAGATTTTCCGGCATCTCGACGATGCAAGCCACAGCAGAAAGTCGATGTCGTGGCAGCACTTCGAGATCAGCATCGGGTTGGCACACTCTTCGCGGCGCCAGAGTCCCCGCACGAAGCAGTGGGTCATGCGGTCTATGCCCACCGCGGCCGTATGGTTTATCGAGATGAGTTGTCCCAGTTCACCCGAATCGACGATCTCCTTGATCCGGACGAAATAGGGGTGATAGCGCATGACGTGGCAGATCCCGACGATCACGCCCCGCCTGCGGGCCGCTTCGGCAATCTGCCGGCATTCGTCGAGCCTTTGGGCGATGGGCTTCTCGAGCAGTACGTCGTAGCCCGCCTCGATGGCCAGCATGCAGGGCTCGAAGTGCGTGTCCTCGGGAGTCGCGATCAGCACGGCATCGGCCGACCGGGGCTGCCCGAAGAAGAGACGGTAGTCGTCGAAGCATTGCGACGGCGCGAGTCCGAATTTTGCGGCGACGGCCTCCCGGCGCAGCGGGTTGAGCTCCACGACGCCTGCAAGTTGCAGCCGTTCGGGGTGTCGGACGGCGTATTCGAGGTATTTGTTCGTGCGGTTGCCCGCTCCGATGGCGACGATCCTGACGGGACCATTGCCTGGGTTGAATCTGTTCATCTCTTTTCCGTGCGGTTCAATTCGCGGGATGCGGGGCGCTGATGCGGCATCCCGATACGGTGCGGAGGGCGGAGGTTCTCCTGGATCGGTCTCCGCCCTCCGCCGTGGTTCAAAGTTCCTTGATGCGGATGTTGCGGAACCGGATGCCGGGGCCGTGGCCGAGCAGCCCGATGTGACCGCGTTTGTTGAAGAGCCCCGGGTGGTTCCGCCCGTCCACGGTGTAGGGGTTCCGCTCCGAGCCGTCGGGGGCCACGTTATGGCCCTTGCAGGCTTCGCGGATGTTGCCGTCGAGGATCACCTCGCCATTGACCGTTACGGTGATGCGGTCGCCTACGGCGCGGATCTCCTCGGTGTTCCACGTCCCCTGTTCGCCGAAGACGACGTGCTTTTGCGCCGGGATGACCCCATAGACAGAGCCGTGTTGCTGGTAGATGTGCAGGTTTTTGTAGATCGGGTCATCGTGGTCGAGCACCTGGATCTCCATGCCGTGGTAGGCGGCATCGACACCCATCGGGGTGCGGATTCCGATTCCGTTGTTTACACCCGGACGGACGAACGAGAACTCGAAGCGCAGGATGAAGTCGCCGTACTCCCTGACGGTGTAGAGGTTTCCACTGCCGCCGTATTGCGCCGTGACGTGGATCGTCCCCTCCTGCGGAACGTAGTTGGTCTTGTTGCCGGTCCACTTTTCGAGCGAGAGGCCGTCGAAGAGCACTTCGAAACCCTCGGCCGCCTCATCTTCCGTCAGCTCGAAGCGCGGCACGGCGGCGTAGCGGGCCAGCAGCCCGTTGATCTCGTCCACCGCATAGCCGGCGTCGGCGTCTTCAGAGGCCAGCCCGGCGTAGACCGTGCGGGCCCGCTCGAGAGCTGCGACCACCGTTTCTCCGCCCGTGCCGGGGCTCTTTGCCGCGATTCTCCGCACGGCATCGGCCGCCGCCGCGGCTGTCGCGGGATCGTCGAGGTATCGGGCGGCCACCTCGACGGCCGGCAGTGAGGCGGTGCCTGCCAGTGCTGCAAGCAGCCGGTTCTTCACCTCCGGGGCGGGATCCGTTCCGAGTGCTTTCGTGCAGCAGGCCACCTGCTCCTCGGGCGTGCGGTTCGCGGTCACGAGTTCCGTGTAGCGTGTGATCGCCTCGTCTTTCCATTCGGGGTGCTCGGTGGCCAGCGAGAACAGCACCTCCGGCACGACAGGACTCTCTACCGTCAGCAGTGCCGCGAAAGCCGCCTTGCGGTCGTCGCCGCCGAGCAGGGCGTCGATCGCCTCCTGTGTGCCCGTATGTGCCAGCAGCGGGTAGTAGCGCGCCTTTTCAGCCGATGCGGCCATCCGCTCTGCCGTTCGGGCGTATTGTTCCTCGGGAGCCATTTGTGCCAGGGCGTTCAGCAGTCCGGCCTGGATTTGCGGCGTTTCGCTCTCCGTGGCGTTGTCGAGCCGGTCGCAGAGTCTCGGGAAATCCGCCGCCGTCGTCATCCCGGCGAGGGCCGCCAGCGCGGCCTGTCGTACGGGTTCCTGTCCGGCGTCGAGCAGGGCGAAGACCCGGTCGGCTGCCCGGGTGATCCGCCGTCGTGCGACGAGCCGCAGGGCGTTGGCCTGCGTTACGGGATCGGCATCGAGCGCCGCGACGAGCCCGTCGTCCACCTGGCCGTTGAACGAGGCCAGTGCGGCTACGGCCTCTTCGGCCAGCGGGCCGTTCAGCCGGCCGATCAGCGCTTCGAGCGCCTCCTGGCCTCCGAGACGGCCGGCCGCACGCACGGCGGCTGCGGCGAGCCCGGGATCCGAGGCGTCGATGGCGGCCAGTACCGTCGCGGTCTGCGAAGCGGCGTGGCGGTCGCCCAACCAGTTCACCACATCCGTGCGCGCCTCGGCCGTCAGTTTCGGCCATTCGCCGACGATGGCTGCGCACAGCGCCTCGTCGGTATAGTCCGCTGCAAGGGTGAGTGCCGCGCAGCGGTAGGCCCGGTCGTTGTCCCCGAGCGTCGCGAGCAGCAGTTCGGTACGCTGTTCGGGGGAGGTGCGGAGCAGAAGTTTGAGCGCGGCCGTGCGGATGTTCGTGCGTACCGACTCTTTGGCCAGCGCACGTGCGGCCCGCTGCACGACCTTCGTGTCGCCGCGTTCGGCGAGGTTGTTCAGCAGGTCGAGGAAGGCTCCCGTCGCATCGCCCGGGGCAAAGTCGAAGTCGGCGGCTGCCGCCGCATCCCCGAGCACTCGGAGCGATGTCCGGCCGCCGCATGCCGCCAGGGCGGCATAGATGGCTTCCCGGGTCGTATCGTCGGTGGGGTAGTCGGCCAGCCACGCAAGGAGGATCTCCTCGGCCCCTTCGCTCGGCCGTTTTGCGGCGGCATGGGCCAGCCGTGCCGACGGACCGTCGGATTGCTGCATCAGCTCAAGAATTGCCGGCTCCGATCCGGGCGTCGCGATCAGGCCGCGGACGGCGGCATCGGCAAGCTGTCCGTCTTCGGCGTATTTCGCAAAAACGGCTGCATCCTCTGCCGTGGAGCAGCATGCAAGCAGCGAGATGAGGAAGGCGCGGTCCGCAGGGTCCGGGCAGGTGTCGATGCTCTGTGCGAGTCCTTGCCGCACGGCATCGCGGGCCTCTCCGCTTTCTTGTTCCGTCACGTGATGGACCACGCCGCTCAGGGCGTACTCCACGGCGGCGTCGCTGCCCTGCCCGGCGGGGACGAGCATCCCGGCGAGTATCCGGATGCCTTCCGTGCCCGTTGCGGCCAGTTCGTCCATCAGGGTTCGGTAGTCGGCTGTCTGCCCGGCGGGCAGCTGTGCCAGCACGTCGGCCACGACCGTCTCGACGGTGCGCTGCCGGCCATCCTGTGCCCCCGCGGCAAACGGCAGCAGACACAGGAACCAGAAAAGTAGTATGGCTCTTTTTTTCATCGTTTCATGCGCTTTGGGGGTTGTCAGATTTTCCACGGCGACCGCATCGGCTGGTCGATCAGTCGGTTGGCAGCGTCGTCGCCGATGAAGAGCTGCGCGTCGGGATCGAAGTGCAGCGTGCGGTTGAGCCTCAGGGCGCAGGCGCCCAGATTGACCAGCGTCGAGCTGCGGTGTCCCTTCACCTCGTCCAGCGCGAAGTGCTCGCGCTTTCGGACGCAGGCGAGGAAGTCGGTGCGCTGCGGCTCGGGGTCGGGCATCTCGGCCAGCTTGTTCATCACGTCGGGGATCGTACACTCGAATCCCTTGTAGACCTTGCCCAACGGGCCCTCGATGTAGGGGACCTTGCCCGAGCTCTCGAACCCCTCGCCCTCGAGCACGATCTGGCAGCCGTCTTCGTAGGTGTAGACAATCCTGCGCCAGATGCCCACCGCGTCGGGGTGCTGCTGCGGGGCATCGACCTCGATCTTCACGGGCGACGTGTCGTCCTTGCCCAGCAGGTACTGCACCGGGTCCATGTAGTGCTGGCCCATGTCGGTGAGCCCGCCGCCGTCGTAGTCCCAGTATCCGCGGAAGGTCTGGTGCGTACGGTGGGCGTTGTAGGGTTTCGCAGGGGCCGGGCCGAGCCACAGGTCGTAGTCGAGGGCCGCAGGTACGGGTTGCGGTTCGAGGTGTTCGCGGCCCACCCAGTAGAATTTCCACGTGAAGCCCGTGGCCCCCGAGATGGTCACCTTCAGCGGCCATCCGAGCATGCCGCTCTGCACGAGTTTCTTGAGCGGTTCGACCGTCGTACCGAGCCCGTAGAAGGTGTCCGCAAAGCGGAACCACGTATTGAGGCGGAAGATGCGCCCGTAGCGCCTGACGGCCTCGACGACGCGCTTGCCCTCGCCGATGGTGCGTGTCATGGGTTTCTCGCACCAGATGTCCTTGCCGGCCTTGGCAGCCTCGACGGCCATGATGCCGTGCCAGTGGGGCGGGGTGGCGATGTGTACGATATCGACATTCGGGTCGGTGATCAGGTCGCGGTAGAAGTGGTAGGTTTTCAGCGTCTGGCCGAACTTGCGCCGGCCCAGCTCCGCGGCGCTCCGGAGGTGGTCGCTGTCCACGTCGCAGATGGCCACCAGCCGGCATTCGGGTGTGCTGGTGAAGTGGTAGCTGCTGCGGCCGATGCCGCCGACGCCGATGATGCCCTTGGTGAGCTGGTCGCTCGGGGCGATGCGTCCGGGTCCGCCCAGCACCCACCGCGGGACGATGGTGAAGAGCGTGGCGGCACCCGCCGTTTTCAGGAAGTTTCTGCGGTTGATTCCCATGGCTTTCGATCTGTTTGCGGTTGGACTTGGGTGATCAGAGCGTCTTGAGGCGGAGGTTGCGCCACTGCACCTTGATGCCGCCTCCGTCGTGGATCTGCAGGGCGATGCGGCCCTGTGCGGCGCCGATCTTCGCATCGTGCAGGTCGGCCATCGCCTCGCCGTTGAGCCACGTCTGCACGTGGTCGCCCTCGACGCGCAGGCGCAGCGTGTTCCAGTCGCGCTCTTTGAGCAGCGACTCCTTCTCGTCGGGGATCTGTACGAGCCAGCCGCGGCCGTAGGATTCGTAGATGCCGCCCGTATCGTTGCCCCTGGGGGCAACCTCGCACTGCCATCCGTGCACCTTCACGGGCGGCTCGATGAACGAGCGGAAGAAGATGCCCGAGTTGCCGTTGGCCAGCTGGCGGAACTCCACCGTGAGGTCGAAATCATCGTAGTATGCGCGTGTGGCAAGGTATCCGTACTGCTTGTCGGGACCGCTTTCGCAAACGAGGAGCCCCTGCGGATCGACATACCACTTCTCGGTACCGTAGGCCTCCCAGCCCGTGAGGTCACGGCCGTTGAAGAGCGAAACCTCGCTGCCGGCCTTGCGGGGCAGCTCCTTGATCTTCAGATTGCGGAACGAGGCCGGGTAGCCGTGGTCCTGCAGGCAGATCACGCCGCGGCGGGCCAGTCCGTATTCGGGAGCGGTCTCCCATTTGCCGCTCGCCTTGCGGGCGAACCAGTCGTCGGTCCAGGCTTCGAATTCGAGGATCTTCACGCCGTTGAGCCAATGTTCGACATGGCCGTTGTCGAAGACGATGCGCGACGAGTTCCACTCGCCCTGCGGATTGAGCCGCATGGCCGCGCGGTCCGGGAGGTGCATGGCGTAATCGACGCCCAGGCGCTGCCACTCCTCGAGCTTCGTCGGAGCGTTCTGCTCCTCCCAGCCCTCTTCGTCGATGAGCTGGTATTCGGGGCCGGTGACGTAGGGTACCTCGAAGCAGGGGTCCTCGACCACGTGGTAGAGCATGCCGCTGTTGCCGCCGCGCGAGAGTTTCCACTCCCAGTCGAGGATGAAGTTTTCGTACTGTTTTCGGGTGACGATATAGCCCGAAAGGTCGCTGCCGTCGCCGTTGGCCTGGATGCAGCCGTCTACGACGTGCCACGGCTGTGTGAGCGAATCCCCGTTGAAGTCTTTCCATTGGTCGAGGCTCTTCCCGTCGAAGAGCAACTCCCAGCCGTCGGCGATCTCCTCTTCGGTGAGCGTGTTCTGCCGGGGGGCGCAGGAGGTGATGAGTGCGGCGGCGAGGGCCGTGCCGCACAGCGAACCGAGGAGGTTCCCGAATGTCGGACGTTTCATAGGTGGTGTAGTTTAGGTTGGTTACGATGTTTGCCCGGACCGGCGGGTATTTCCGATCCCGCATATGTTACAAATTTAGAAAATCTTCCCTGCGAAAACAAGTGAATATCCGCCGAATTCCCGCTTCGGGACGATAAAAAAACGGGGCTCCGGCCGTTGGACCGGAACCCCGTATCGGTGCGGAAGGCAACCCTTCCGTGAAGGCTACTTGCCCATGTACTTCTTGATGTAGTGGTGGTGCGAGCCGAAGCGCTCGAAAGCGGCACGGTCCAGCTCCTCCTGGGCCGACGGGTGGGCCACCGAGATCAGCAGGCGGGCACGCTCCTGGAGCGTCTTGCCGTAGAGATCCACGGCGCCGTTCTCGGTGACAAACCAGTGGATGTGGTTGCGCGTGGTGACCACACCGGCACCGGCCGTGAGCACCGGGGCGATCTTCGAGATGCCCTTGTTGGTGATCGAAGGCATGGCGATGATGGCCTTTCCGCCCTTCGACAGCGAGGCTCCGTAGACGAAGTCGATCTGTCCGCCCACGCCCGAGTAGAACTTCGTGCCCAGCGAGTCGGCGCACACCTGGCCGGTGAGGTCCACCTGCAGGGCCGAGTTGATGGCCGTCACGCGGTCGTTCTTGGCGATCACGTAGGGATCGTTCGTGTAGCCCACGTCCATCATCATCACGGCCGGGTTGTCGTCGATGAAGTCGTAGACCTTCTGCGAACCCATCAGGAAGGTCGAGACCATCTTGCCCTTGTCGATGTTCTTCGCCTCGCCGTTGATGACGCCCTTCTCGACGAGCGGCAGCACGCCGTCGGCGAACATCTCGGTGTGGATACCGAGGTTCTTGTGGTTTCCGAGCTGTGCGAGTACGGCGTTGGGAATGGCGCCGATACCCATCTGCAGCGTGGCGCCGTCCTCGATCAGCGCGGCGCAGTGCTTGCCGATGGCCGTCTCGATCTCGTTGGGCTCGGTGAAGTGGGCCTCCATGAGCGGGGTGTCGTCCTCGACGAAGAGGTCGATCTTCGACATCGGGATCATGGCCTGGCCGAACGAACGGGGAACGTGCTTGTTCACCACGGCGATCACGTGGTCGGCGCACTCGACGGCGGCCAGCGTGGCATCGACCGACGTGCCGAGCGATACGAAGCCGTGCTTGTCCGGGGTCGAAACCTGGATCATGGCCACGTTGCACGGTACGGCGCCGCAACGGTAGAGACGCTGCGTCTCGCTCAGGAAGATCGGAATGTAGTCGGCATATCCGCTCTGGGTCACCTTGCGGACGTTGCCGCCCACGAAGAACGAGTCGAGCTGGAAGATGCCTTCGAACTTCTCGTCGGCATAGGGGGCCGGGCCCTCGGTGTGGAGGTGGTGGATGTGTACATCCTTCAGTTCACCGGCTTCGCCGCGCTTGCACATGGCGTTGATCAGGCACTGGGGAGCCGAAGCTACGGAGCTCAGATGCACGTGATCGCCCGACTTGATGACCTTGACGGCCTCTTCGGGGGTGGTAAATTTGATTTGTGTGTTCATTGGTGTGTGTTTGGGATAATTGGTACTATTTGCGTTTTACCTCAACCTGTTCGTAGCCTTCGACGATGTCGCCCACACGGACGTCGTTGAACGATTCGATGTTCAGACCGCAGTCCTGTCCGGAGGTGACCTCCTTGACGTCGTCCTTGAACCGCTTGAGCGATCCGAGTTTGCCGGTGTAGATCACAATACCGTCGCGGATGACGCGGATGGGGGTCGAGCGCTGGAGCTTGCCTTCGCGCACGACGCATCCGGCCACGGTGCCCACCTTCGAGATGCGGAAGATCTCCATCACCTCGACCGAGGCGACGATCTCCTCCTTCATCACCGGTTCGAGCATGCCCTCGATGGCGTCCTTGATGTCGTTGATCGCGTCGTAGATGATCGAGTAGAGGCGGATTTCGATCTCCTCCTTCTCGGCCAGCTTGCGCGCGGCGGCCGACGGGCGCACCTGGAAGCCCACGATGATGGCGTTCGAGGCGGCGGCCAGCAGCACGTCGGACTCGGAGATCTGTCCCACGGCGGCATGGATCACGTTCACCTGGACGGTCTCCTTCGAGAGCTTGATGAGCGATCCGGACATGGCCTCGACCGAACCGTCCACGTCGCCCTTGACGATGATGTTCAGCTCCTTGAACGAACCGATGGCGATGCGGCGTCCGATCTCGTCGAGCGTCACGTGCTTCTGGGTCATGATGCCCTGCATGCGCTGCAGCTGCTCGCGCTTGTTGGCGATCTCGCGGGCCGAGCGGTCGTCGTCCATCACGTTGAACAGGTCACCGGCCTGCGGGGCGCCGTTCAGACCCAGCACCTGCACCGGGGTCGAGGGACCGGCTTCGGTCACCTTCTTGCCGTTCTCGTTGAACATCGCCTTCACGCGGCCCGTGAACGTGCCGGAGAGGATGACGTCGCCGATGCGGAGCGTTCCGGCCTGCACGAGCACCGTCGAAACGTAGCCGCGGCCCTTGTCGAGCGTCGATTCGATCACCGTACCCACGGCCTTCTTGTTCGGGTTGGCCTTCAGTTCGAGCATTTCGGCCTCGAGCAGCACCTTCTCGAGCAGCTTGTCGAGGTTGATGCCCTTCTTGGCCGAGATCTCCTGATCCTGGTATTTGCCGCCCCACGACTCGACCAGGTAGTTCATCTGCGAGAGCTGCTCCTTGATGTGGTCGGGGTTGGCATTGGGCTTGTCGATCTTGTTGATGGCGAAGACCATCGGCACACCGGCGGCCTGGGCGTGGTTGATCGCCTCGATCGTCTGCGGCATGACGTTGTCATCGGCCGCGACGATGATGATCGCCACGTCGGTGATCTTCGCACCGCGGGCACGCATGGCCGTGAAGGCTTCGTGGCCCGGCGTGTCGAGGAACGTGATCTTCTGACCGTTGAGTTCGACGCTGTAGGCACCGATGTGCTGCGTGATGCCGCCGGCCTCACCCTCGATGACGTTCGTCTTGCGGATGTTGTCCAGCAGCGAGGTCTTACCGTGATCGACGTGTCCCATGACCGTGACGATCGGCGGACGCGGCACGAGGTCCTCCTCCTTGTCTTCGTGGTCGTCGGCGATGGCCTCCTGAATCTCCACCGAGACGAACTCGACCTTGTAGCCGAACTCCTCGGCCACGACCACCAGAGCCTCGGCGTCGAGCCGCTGGTTGATCGACACCATCAGTCCGAGGTTCATGCAGGCGGTGATGACCTCCGTCGGCGAGACGTTCATCATCGTGGCCAGCTCGCTCACGGTGACGAACTCGGTCACCTTGAGGATCGAGCGTTCCTGCTGCTCGCGTGCCGACTCCTCGCTCATGCGTTCGGCGACGGCCTCGCGTTTCTCCTTGCGGTATTTCGATGCCTTGGTCTTGGCACCCTTGGCCGTCAGGCGGGCCAGGGTGTCCTTCACCTGTTTCGAAACCTCCTCGTCGCTCACTTCGGGGCGGACGATCGGTTTGGGGGTGTTCTTGTTCTTGTTGCGGCGGCCTTCGCCCGGACGGGGCTGGTTCTGCTGCTGGCCGCGGTTCTGCTGCTGGCCTCCCGGGCGGTTGTTGCGGTCGTTCTGTCCGCCCTGTCCGCCCTGTTTGCCGCCGCCCTGCTGGCCTCCCTTCTGGGCCTTCGAGACATCGACCTTCTCCTTCTGGAGGCGCTTGCGCTTGTGCTTGCCGCCGGGAACGAATCCCGAGACGTCCATCGTACCGAGCACCTGCGGGCCCGTGAGGGTCACCGTAGCCGGACGGAAGATGTTGTCCTTCGGGGGCTCGGGTGTCGCGGGAGCCTGCTCGGCGGGAGCCGGTGCGGCCGGTTGGGGCGCCGGGCGCTCCTCCGTGCGGGCCTCGGCCTTCGTTTCGGCCGGAACCTCCTCCCGGGCGGGAGCGGGTGCCGGCTGCGGTTCGGGCCGGGGCGTCTCAACCCGCGGCTCGGGAGCCGGGGCGGTCACATGCGGCTCGGCGGGGGCCTCCTCACGGGGC
>ERZ1026921.739-NODE-739-length-14618-cov-4.132184_pt1 | contig 14618 bp, 6 predicted proteins | sample MGYA00519571_ERZ1026921 | MGnify/ENA primary metagenome ERZ1026921 (study PRJEB26926, sample SAMN06164877) | human gut metagenome | biome: ENVO:00009003; feature: ENVO:2100002; material: ENVO:00002003 | host: Homo sapiens | place: USA | collected 2012 ... | reverse complement strand
CGAGATTTCTGCCTGTCTCGTGGGCTCGGAGATGTGTATAAGAGACAGACCATGTGTTGCTGCACGGCCCTCCCGGGTTGGGTAAAACGACGCTGGCCAATATCGTGGCCAACGAGTTGGGCGTGGGGTTCAAAATCACATCGGGACCGGTGCTCGACAAGCCTGGCGATCTGGCCGGTCTGTTGACTTCGCTCGAGGAGAACGACGTGCTCTTTATCGACGAGATACACCGGTTGAGTCCCGTGGTGGAGGAGTATCTCTACTCGGCAATGGAAGATTTCCGCATCGACATCATGATAGACAAGGGGCCGAGTGCCCGGTCGATACAGATCGAGCTGAATCCCTTCACGCTGGTGGGTGCCACCACCCGCAGCGGTTTGCTCACCAGCCCGTTGCGGGCCCGGTTTGGGATTAACTGTCACCTCGAGTATTACGACCACGCTGTGCTGACGCACATCATCGAGCGATCGTCGAGCCTGCTGGGGGTACCCTGCACCCGCGAAGCGGCTACCGAGATAGCCATGCGCAGCCGCGGTACACCCCGTATCGGCAACGCCCTGTTACGGCGGGTACGCGACTTTGCTCAGGTGAAGGGGTCGGGCAGTATCGACCTCGAGATAGCCCGTTATGCGCTCGAGTCGCTCAATATCGACCAGTACGGTCTCGACGAAATCGACAACAAGATACTCTCGATTATCATCGACAAGTTCAAGGGCGGCCCCGTAGGGCTCACCACGATAGCTACGGCACTGGGCGAGGACCCCGGTACGCTCGAGGAGGTGTATGAGCCCTATCTCATCAAAGAGGGATTTATCAAACGTACGCCCCGGGGACGCGAGGTGACCGACTTGGCCTATACCCACTTGAATCGTCACCGCCTCTCGGAACAGGGTACATTGTTTTAATCGAAAAAATGTAGACGCTTATGGCCGGCATGAAGAGTTTGGCAAAGGATACCGCAATATACGGTTTGAGCAGTATATTGGGGCGGTTTCTCAACTGGTGTTTTGTATTCCTCTATGTAAACGTGTTGAAGACCACGGCCGAGTATGGTATTGTGACCAACCTCTACGCCTACATGGCCTTGCTGTTGATCATTCTCACCTACGGCATGGAGACGGGCTTCTTCCGCTTTGCCAACGACAAGGAAGAGAAAGACCCGCAGAAGGTCTACACCACCGGCCTCATCTCGCTGGCTACCACCTCGACCCTCTTTTTCGTGCTCGTGTGGCTCTTCCTCTCGCCGCTGTCGAGGCTGCTGGGCTATCCCGGGCATGAAGATTATGTGCTGATGATGGCTCTGATTATCGCCATCGATGCCTTCACGGCGTTGCCCTTTGCCTACCTGCGTTACCAGCGCCGGCCCATCCGGTTTGCCGCCGTCAAGTTGCTGTCGATTTTTCTCAACATCGCGTTGAATCTCTTTTTCATCCTGCTCTGCCCGTGGCTCTATGGCATTCACCCCGAGTGGATTTCGTGGTTCTTCGACCCCGACTTCCTGGTGGGGTATATCCTGGTGTCGAACGTCATCAGTTCGGGCGTGGTGCTGCTGGTGCTTTTTCCCGAGATATTCCGGGTGCGCTACCGGTTCGACGGTCGCCTGCTGTCGCGCATGCTCAAATACTCCTTCCCCTTGCTCATCCTGGGAATTGCCGGCATCATGAACCAAACCTTCGATAAGATGTTTTATCCTGTGCTGGCAGGGAGTCGCCCCGACGCCATGTCGGAACTGGGTATATACGGGGCAGTTTACAAGATTGCGATTGTGATGGTGATGTTTACACAAGCCTTTCGATTTGCCTACGAGCCCTTCATCTTTGCGCGAAACAAGGAGGCGGGCAACGAGAACAAGAAGTCCTATTCCGAGGCGATGAAATATTTTATCATCTTCGGCCTCTTCATCTTCCTGGCGGTGATGTTCTATATCGACATCGTGCGCTTCTTCATGCCGGCGACCTACTGCACGGGGTTGAAGGTGGTGCCTATCGTCATGCTGGCCGAACTCTTCTTCGGCATCTTCTTCAACCTCTCGTTGTGGTACAAGCTCACCGACCGCACGCAGTGGGGGGCCTGGTTCTCGCTGTTCGGGTTTGCCATTACGGCGGTAATCAATATCGTGGGTGTGCCCCGTTACGGCTATATGGCGTGTGCCTGGGCGGCATTTGTCTGCTACCTGTGTATGATGCTGGCCTCGTTTTTCATCGGGCAACGGGTCTATCCCATCAAGTACGAGCTGGGCAATGCGCTGCGTTACACGCTGCTCACGGCCGTTCTCTATGCGGTAGGTACTCTGGTGCCCATCGAGTCGCTGGTGTTGCGCCTGGCCTTCCGCACGGTGCTCTTGGCCCTGTTCCTGATCTATCTGTTCCGCCACGATTTGCCGTTGCGCGAAATTCCGGTATTGAATCGTTTTGTGTCCAGGTCGTGAAACCCGTGCGGGAGGCACGCAGGACTATCCTAATAGTTTAGACTATGACATTTTCCAATTTTATCGATTCGGTCAAACGATTTTTGACCCACTACCTCGACATGAGCCAAGATCGAGAGGACGAAGCCGCCTCGGTAGAGGCTATCCGGGCCGGGGTAGAGTTCAAGGGCTCGACCATCCTCATTCTGGTTTTTGCCATATTTATCGCCTCGCTGGGGTTGAACACCAACTCGGCGGCGGTCATCATCGGCGCCATGTTGATTTCGCCCCTCATGGGCCCCATTATGGGTATAGGTCTGGGGTTGGGCATCAACGACTACGAACTCATCAAGCGGTCGTTCCGCAACCTGGCGGTGGCCACACTCTTCAGTGTGATTACCTCGACCGTCTACTTCTGGATTTCGCCCCTGAACGAAGCCCGCAGCGAGCTGCTGGCCCGTACTTCGCCCACCATCTACGACGTGCTCATCGCCTTCTTCGGCGGGTTGGCCGGCATCGTGGCCATGTCGTCGAAGCAGAAGGGCAACGTGCTGCCCGGTGTGGCCATTGCCACGGCATTGATGCCGCCCCTGTGTACGGCCGGATTCGGGTTGGCCACGGGCAACTTCTACTATTTCTTCGGGGCCTTCTACCTCTTTTTCATCAACTCGGTGTTCATTGCCTTTGCCACCACGCTGGGGGTGAAGCTGATGAAGTATTCGAAGAAGGAGTTTGTCGATGACGAGCGTCGCAAAAAGGTCGAGCGCATTGTCTATACGATTCTTATCCTCACGATGGCCCCCAGCATCTACCTCACCTACAACATGGTGAAGGAGAACTTTTTCGAGGTAGCCGCCGCACGGTTTGTCTCGCAGAACTTCAACTACCCCGATACCCAGGTGTTGAGCAAGAGTGCCGAGATAGAGCATGGCAAGCGCATCATACGGGTGTCGCTGGTGGGGGCCGAGATACCGCAGGATTCCATCGCCGTGGCCCAGGCGCGGTTGCCGCAGTATGGTCTGGGAGGCGCCGTGCTAGAGGTTCGTCAGGGATACGGCTCCAACTCGATGGACATGACGACGCTCAGCAGTACGATGTTCAAGGATATTTATCTGCACAACCAGGAGCAGATAACCCGCCAGCAGCAGGTGATTGACTCGCTGGAAAATGTGACCTCGCATTACCAGCAATACGACTCGGTGGGTATTTCGGTGGCTCCCGAGATTAAGGTGCTTTTCCCCAACGTCACCGATATTGCCATCTCGAAAACCATCTTCAGCAGCATCGAGACCGATGTGCGCGATACCACCACGCTGGCCGTCGTGCGCTACTCGCGAGCCTTCTCGGCCACCGAGCAGAAGCAGTTTCAGGAGTGGTTGCAGGCCCGGTTGGGAGCCAAAAAGGTACAGCTCGTTCTGGAGCATTGAGCCGGATAGCCGTGCCGCGTAGCGCATGGCTATCGTTGAGGCTTGGCAATCGCCTGTACCTTGGGTCCCGAGTTATTTCCTCTCGTACCTGTCAAACCCTTGTATAAAAGCAGAGAACCCTAAAAGTCTCTCAGGACTTTTAGGGTTCTCTCTATGTAATGGGCCGTGCAACCCCGAGGGGCTGCGCGGTGTGTTTGGGGATTACTTCACGATCACTTTCACGGTCTCGGTGTAGTCGGCACCCTTGACAACCATGAAGTAGATGCCCGGCGTCAGGTCGTCGGTCGAGACGAAGGTGATGGTCTCTTCGGCCCGTTCGGCTTTCACCAAAGCACCCTGCATCGAATAGATTTCGATGCTTTCGGCCTGGTCGGCAGCTACGGCCATCTTTTGGCCCTGGTTGACGGGGTTGGGAGCTACCAGTACGCGGCTTACCGTAATCTCGTCGATAGCCGTTCCATCCTTGCCATAGACTTCGAGTTCGGCAATCGGGGTAGTCATCCATAATCCGAGGCCGATGGTAAAGGCTACAGCCTTGGCGTCGCGGGCTTCGGGCAGGTTGTACGACACGTCGGTACCCGCGGCTGCGGTGTTGACAACATCGAAGTCGGTACCGTTTTCCGAAACTTCAAATTTCACTTCGGTAGGCAGTGCGGACTCGATATTGTCGGGCTCCAGGAAGTAGGCCTGGAAGCGGCTGACACTCTTCGGGGCGTCGAAGGTGTAGACAAAGCGTACCGACTGACCAGCTGCGGCGTAGAAGTCGGGCAGGTAGGCCGTCGAGTGGTTGCCGTCGGTCAGGTTGGCCAGCGTGCCCTTGTCGTTGATGGTAGGTTTGTCGGTACCCTCTTGTGCCGACGAAGGCGACATGTGAGAGATGAGGTTGATCATCGAGGCGTCGAAGGTGGTAACGGCAAACGATACGCTCTTCTGATACTCGCCGTTGGTCATGGTTGCCGTGATGTTGGTCTTGCCCACTTCGCTGCCGCCGTTTACGGTGAAGGTGTAGGTGTCGTCGTCCGATACCTGCAGGTCGGATACGGTGGCGATATTTTCGTTCTCCGAAACGAATGCGATGTTGAAGTTATCTTCTTTGGCTGCACCGCCGAGCGAATAGCCGGCTTTCACGGTAATCGACGAGTTGGTTTCGAGCGTCTGGTCCGAGATAGAGGAGTGCGAAGCGGAACCCTCGGCACCGTAGGCCTCGAACTCCCAGATACGGATGGTGATAGGAGCGTCGTTGTCATAGGGGATGAACTTGATGTAGCGGGCTACGGTAGGTTTGATCCAGTCGATGTGATAGTTTTCAGAGCTGCGTCCGGTGGTGTTGACAACCTCGCTCCAGTGTTCGAGGTCGTTGCTCAACTGAATCTTGTAGCTGTTGAGGTTGTCGGTACCGCCCTCGTTCACCTGGGCATCGACGATGCGGAACTTGTACAACTGGAACGATTGGGTGAGGTCGATGATGACCCAGTGCTCTTTGGCACCGCCCACGCACCACTTCTGGTGTACCGAGCAACCCTCGCTGCGGCCGTCGAGCAGGTTGGTGGCCACCTCGCCCGAGGCAGCTATTTCGCCGCTCACATCCTCGATGTCCTTACCCAGGGCCACGTTGGTAATCTCTTTGGTGTTGTTTACCTCGATGAGGCCGGTATTGGTCTCGGTAGCTACGCCTATGGGGTTGGTCACCTTGACGGTAATCGAGTAGGAACCCTCTTGCGAGAAGGTCACCTTGGCGGTGTTGCCCTCTTGCGAAACGATGCTGGCTCCCGTAGGCAATACCCACTCGTAGGAGTCGGGATATTTGTTGGCTACGGCCGTGAGGGTAACCTCTTCGCCCACTTTTACCAGGGTAGGCGAGGCAACGATGTTGACGTCCGAAACGGTCATTTCGGGATATTCGAGCGTGAGTGTCTCTTCCTCGCTCTCTTTCAGGTCTTTGGTTACGGTTACTACGCTTACCTCTACCGACTCTTCACCAGAGATGCGGGTGAACTTGGGAATGTAGAAGCCCTCGTTGCGGGTCTGGCCTACGAGCACCTTCTCGCCGTTGCGGGTGAGGTAGATGTCGTAGTGGTCGACATCGTCGGACTGGGGAGCGTCCCAAACCAGACGAATGTCGCTGATCTCTTCCTGCAGTTCGTTTTGCGATTGCAGGTTCGACACCTTGGCCGAAGCCGAGTAGGAGCCGGGCAGGATGCCGAGCTGACCCAGCGTGACGTTGTAGTCGTTGATGGTCGAGCCCGATTTGAAGTTGAGGGCAACGATAGCCAGGGTTTTGCCGGCCATCGACGAGATGTCGGCCTCGGCTATGGTCCAGCCGTTGCTGGTCGATGTGGGATTCAGGGCAAAGGTAGTGAAGGAGCTGGGGTTGGTCTTGTCGGCCAGTTTCAGCTCTATGGTTCCGGCATTGGCGGTTTTGTAGACCAGTTGAACCTTGTCGCCGTTTTCGATGGCGATATTGGTCTTGTAGAGGCGGGTCAGGTGGTCGGTGTTGGCCGTGAGTTTACCCGAAACGACTACGCTTGTACCGAAGTTGTAGGCGTCGTCCCAGTTCAGCGAGAAGGTGAGTTTGTCGCTCGAAGTGGTCTCGACCCACCAGCGCCACGTGGGCAGGATGTTCTGCATACCGCGGTGGTACCAGTCTTGCGTGCCCCGTTTCTCGCCGTTGACAAAACGATGTTTGCCCAGACCGGCGCTGAAGGCGGTTACAAACGGTTTGGACTGGATGGTGCTGCGCTCCTGGATGGCATTTGCCAGACCGGGCCAGGGGTTGGGGTAGGTTTGGTCACGGTCGGTGATGTCGGCCGGGTTGTTCTGGGCGTTGGTCCAGAAACGGGCTTCGTTTGAGAATACCGTTTCCATGGCGCTGTAAGCCGTGGGGCCGCAGTTGTTCTCGGTGTCGAGAATCCCCTCGACCACCTTTTTCCAGATGGGTTCTTCGGGGTTGAAAATCTGCATCGAGCTGGCGTGGCCGGTCTTGGGGAAGCAGGCCTGGAGGTTCTGGGCATTACCGGTGAGACCGCCTTGGGCCTGCTCGATACCCGAGTAGAGTTTTTCGAAGAAGGCATCCATGTCGACACCGGCGTTTTTCGGTTGCATAAGCTGTCAGGCTGGAAGAAAATAAAGCGGCACAAAGCAACACACAGTTTGCTCCTGTCATTTTCAGTTTAAATACCATAGAACACTTATTAGATTTTTATATGATTAGATTCCTCTTTATATCTTGTTTTTCAAATAATTAGAATAGGTACATAACTCTCGTAAGGTATAATTCGACAAAAAAATTATACAGGTTAAAACTATTTTACAAAAATTTACTGTTAATATTTGGGTTTGCGATTATTAACATAAAATTGGATTTCTCGCATACCTGTTGATACAGGCGGGTAGAGCCGGTATGGCCCTTGAGTAGGAAAGGGGGAAAGTGTTGATTGACAGTTTGCAAGTGATAAATCGAAAGAGCCGTAACAGGTTCCGCATTTGCGGGCTTGTTACGACTCTCTATTGGACGATTCGAGGAAGTTTGGTTTCAATTTGAAAGTAGCGAGGTCTTTGTTTCAAGAGGGAACCGTGCACTTTCCCCGAATGGGATTATTGTGCTCAACAGTATTTGTCGAGGCGGTCGAGTGCCTGTTGGGCATCTTCGTATCCCAGTTCGAGCGCCTGTTGATACAGTTTTTTGGCCTGCGGGTAATTCTGCTCGACTCCCAGTCCGTATTCAAAAGCTTCGCCCAGTACCTGATAGGCCCGGCCATACTTCTCGTTCAGGCAGGGTTCCAGCAGGTCGTAGGCTTTCTCCGGGTCTTGTTGCGTGCCTTGTCCGTAGAAAAACATTCGGGCCAGGTCGATGCGGGCCGACATGTTTCCGTGCTCGACGGCCTTTGCTAGGTAGGAGCAGGCTCGTTTGTAATCTTTGGGCAGACCTTTGCCCTCGAGGTAGTTGAGTGCCAGGTAGCGCATCGAGCCCGAGTCGCCCAGTTCGCACCCTCTGAGGTACATCTTGTTGGCCAACTCGATATTCTGGGCCGTTGCGGTACCTTGTTCGTAGAGCAGCCCCAACAGGCAGCAGGCCTCGGGGTAGTTGGCATCGTAGGCCTTTTGCAGATAGTCGAGGGCCACCTTCATGTTGCGGGCTACGCCTTCGCCAAAGTAGTAGATGCGCCCCAGGTGGTACATGGCCCAGGCGTTGCCCTTGTCGGCAGCCTTTCGCAGGTAGAAGGCGGCCATGGCGTTGTTCTGGGGAACGCCTTGCCCCATCATGTAGAGCGAGGCCATGCCTTTGATGGCGTTTATCTCGTCGGCATCGATACCCTTCTGGTAGTAACGTTTGGCCTCGGCATAGTCGCGAATCTCGTCGGGGCCGTTGCGGTAGATGTCGCCGATGAAGCCCAGGGCGTAGGTGTATCCCCGTTGGGCCGCTTTTTTCAGGTATTGCAGTGCCAGTTGGGGGTCATGTATTTCGTTGGGACCGTTCCAGTAGAGGAACCCCAGGTTGAAGTAGCCGTAGACGCTGTCGCGCTCGGCTGCCTGTTTGTACAGTTCGAGCGCCTTCGTCTCGTCGGCAGCGACGCCCCGGCCGTAGAAATACATGTCGCCCAGTTGGTTGAACGACTCGGCGTGACCCTTTTCCGCCAGGTGCGAGAAGTAGGCGAAGGCCGTCTTGAACTGAGCCTTGTCGAGAGCCTCCTTGGCCTCGTTGAACAGTTCGTCGTCGCTCTTGTCGGGAATCTCGACCTCGCTGGTGTTCTCGTCGACCAGGTTCTGTTGCAGCTGTTCGAGCCACTCCCGGGCATTCTCGAAGCCTTGCGCGATTGCCTTCTGGTAGTATTCGATTGCCTTGCGGGTATCCTTTTCGAGTTGCCCGATGCCGTCGGTGTGGAGGCGCCCCAGCCAGTAGGAGGACTTGCCGTATCCCTTGTCCGAGGCCGTCGAGAAGCAGGCGATGGCTTTGGAGATGTTGGCGGGGACAATCTCGCCGAAGAGGTAGAGCTCGCCTATCTTGTTGATGGCCGCCTCTACACCGTTGTCGGCCGCCAGCTGGTAGTATCGGATAGCCGCTTCGGGGTTGGGCTCTATCCCTTCGATACCCCCTTCGAAGAGGAGACCCAGTTGGAAAGAGGCCTGGTGGTTGCCCCGTCGGGAGGCTTCGGTGAGGAGTGCGACCTCGCGTTGGCTGTCGGGCTGCAGGCCGCCGCGTCCGTTGTGCAGGTAGTAACAGAAGCGTCGCATGGCGTTGGAGTCGCCCTGCTCGATAGCCTTTTGCAGGTAGTAGACTGCCATCCGCTCGTTTTCGTCGTTCTCCTCGGCATTCATGTAGATACCTCCCAGGAAGTTGTTGGCCTGTCCCGTTTCGTCGTATTCGGCGGCGCGTTCGTAGTACTTCTTGGCCAGTTCGATGTCGCAGGGAACCCCCAGCCCGGTCTCGTAGATGAGCCCGATGTGAATCAGAGCACTGGCATCTTTGGGATACTCTTCGATGTATTGCTGGTAGTAGTCGAGAGCCTGCCGGGCCCCCTCCTCGGTATCGAGCATGTCGTAGTATCGGGCCAGGTCGCGGTTGGCGGCCGTGTAGCCTTGCTCAACGGCCAGACGGAGCATGGCCAGCCCCTTGTCGATGTCGCGGGGCACCTCGTCGGCTCCGCGCAGGAGCATGAACCCGCAACTGTATGAACCGTAGCCCGACCCCTTTTGCGAGGCTTTTGCAAAGTAGTCGTAGGCCTTGGCCATGTCGGCGGGTACCGACTCGCCGTTGAAGTAGAGGTCGCCCAGGTCGTTCAAGGCTTGGATGTATCCCAGATTGGCCGCCTGGGTGAGCAGATTGACATACCGCTCGGTCTCTTTCGCCTCGAGCGCCTGACGGGCGTCGAGGTAGGCCTGTTTGGCAAAGGGGTCTACCCCTTGCTCTTCGTCGGGCGAGGCTTGGTCGGCCTCCATCTGGTTGAGCAGCTGGAAGGCGCTCTCGTTGCCCATGGCGGCCGCCTGGCTCAGGTATTCCATCGCCTTTTCGCGGTTGGGGGCGGTCCCCTGGCCGCGCAGGTACATGAATCCTACCGAGTAGAAGGCGTAGGGATAGCCCTCGTCGCAGGCCTTCAGGTAATATTCCAGCGCTTTGGCGAAGTCTCGTTCTACCCCCTTGCCGGCATAGTAGAGGTCGCCCAGCTCGGTCAGGGCCCGGTAGTGGTTGGCCTCGGCCGCTTTTCCATACCAGTAGAGCGCCTTTTCGTAGTCGACGGTGAGCCCGTCTTCGGCCGAGTACATGTCGCCCAGGTTGCACATGGCGTCGGGCAGATTCTGCTCGGCCGCCTTGGTAAACCAGTTGGTGGCCCTCACGGGGTTTACCTTGACATTCCAGCCGAAGCGGTAGGCTTTGCCCATGTAGTTCTGGGCGTAGGAGTATCCGGCCTCGGCGGCCTGTTGTATGAGACTGAAACCCTTTTCGGTCTCACCGGCAACCTCTTTCTCAATCATGAGCATGCCCAGCCGGTAAAGGCACGAGGGGATACCGGCGTTAGCTCCCCGCTGGTACCATTCGGTGGCTTTGAGTATGTTTTTCTGCACGCCGTCGCCCTCTTCGTAGATGAGGCCGAGGGTGAAGAGGCAGGTAGGCTCGTTGTTGCGGGCGCCCATCTCGTACCATTTGATGGCCTCCTTCATGTCGCGACGACAGCCGAAAGAGCCGTAGTAATGGTATTCGCCCATGTTTTTCTGGGCCTCGGTGTAGCCGTTTTCGGCGGCGAGTTTCATGTATTTGATGACTTGAGCATGGTCCTGCTCGACAAAGAGCCCCTTCATGTACATGAAAGCGAGGGAGTATTGGGCGTAGGCGTTGTTGCTTTGGGCGGCATTGGAGAACCAGTAGTAGGCCTGTTCGTAGTCGACCTCGACCCCGGTGCCGTAGAAGTAGATGTCGCCCAAGCGGTTGGCCGCCTCGGCTTCACCCATCTGAGCCGCTTGCAGCAGCGGGGCGATGGCCTCGGTGTACCGTTCGATGTCGCACAGGTCGATGCCACGTTGCAGAAACTCGTGGCTGAGGCTCTGGGTCATGCCTGCCTGTCGGCCTGCCTGCTCGAACTTCAGGGCCTTCTGGTAGAGTTCGCTGGCCTGGGGGGCGGCATAGTCCTGGGGTGTCATCTTCTCGACGGCAATGCGCATGAGTCCCTCGTAGGCAATGTCGGCATGTTCGCCCTCGGCGATATGGGTCAGATAGGCGATGGCCTTTTCGTATCCGTTTTCCTGTCCCGACTGCATGTAGAGTTCGGCAATGGCCTTGATGGCGTCGACATATCCAGCCTCGGCCGCTTTCTGGAAATACTCCTCGGCCTTCTGCAGGTTGGGGCTGACTACCCCCTTGGCCTCGTAGTAGGCCAAACCCAGGAAGTAGTAGGCGTCGGGGATTTGCAGGGCCTCGGCCTTGCGGAAGTAGTCCATCGCCTTGAATTCGTCCATCTCGGTGCCGCGGCCGTAGAAGTAGAGCTCGCCCAGTTTGCAGAGGCAGATGCCGTCGTTGAGTTGGGCGCCCCGCTTGCACCAGTCGAAGAGTTCGCTCAGGCGGTCGGGGTCGTCCTGGATGTGGCGGATGACCTCGTGGATGGCATCGATGTCGTTGCGCTTGGCAGCTTTGATGTAGAACTCGAGCTCGCGGCCGGCGAAGGAGGCGGGGGCCTCTCCGCTCTCAATGAGTTGGGCTATCTTGAGGTAGGCGGGCGAGAAGCGCTGCTCGGCCGAGGCCAGATAGAGGCTCCAGGCCTTCGGCTTGTTGACCGGGGTGCCGAAGCCCCCTTCGTACATGGTGGCCAGGTAGTAGAGCCCGAGGCTGTCGCCCAGGTCGGCCGACTTGGTGAACCAGCGGAATGCCTGGGAATTGCCTTTGTTGTCGGGCATGTTGTAGTAGATGAGGGCCAACCCGTTCATGCCGTCGGGGTTCCCCATCTGCGCGGCACGGTAGTAGGCTTGTTGTGCCTTCTCGAGGTCCTGGTATTTCTCGTCGAACTGATAGAGAAGGCCCAGTTCGAAGTAGGCGTCGATATACTCCTTGTCGAGGGCGCGCTGTATCCACTCGAGTCGTTTGTCCGAGTTGCCCCGTTCCATCTCGAGGTAGGAGAGCTTGATCATCGACCACTCGTCGTCGCGCTCTTCGGCCAGTTGGCGATATGTCTTTTCGGCCTCTTCCCGGTTTATGGGCAGGCCGTAGCCGTTTTCCTTCATGTAGGCAATCTCGCCCAGGGCCATGATGTTGTTCTGGGCGGCGGCATTTTTGTAGTAGGAGAGGGCCGTGTCGTAGTTTTGCTCGACATGGATGCCGTTTTCGTACATGTTGCCCAGCAGGTATTGGGCGTAGGAGTTGCCTTTCTCGGCCGCTTTCTGGAACCATTCGTAGGCCTTCCCGTAGTCGCGCCCTTTCAGGCTGCCCCGATAGTAGACCCTCCCCACGATGACCTGGGCGAAGTCCATGCCCTCTTCGGCATAGGGAAGGAAGGTATCCAGAATTTCGGGCCACAACTGGTAGCCCCGCACCTTGTTGCAGAGGATGTCGCAGAGCAGATGCTGAGCCTCGATGTTGTTGGCGACGGCCAGCTTCAACAGCATCTCCGAGGCCTCTTTGTATTTGTGGTTGCGGTAGAGCTTCACGGCCTCCTGGTAGATGGCCGGGCTGACTCCGCTGCCGGTGGCTGCCACCTTGTTGGGGCTCTTTCCTTCACCCCCTTCGGCCGCAGCACTGGTAGGGCGAAATTCGGTCCGGAGCGGAGCTGGTTGGGGCTCGGGCTGACGCTCGCTGAGCAGTTGTGCCTCGAGTGCCTGGTCTATCTTCGAGTCGATGATGTTGAGGATGCTCGTAATCATGTGGTCCCACTGGGCCTTGTCGTTGAGGTAGTTGCACAGGGGCTGCGTCTCCGAGGGGTGAATCTGCCGCTGGTAAATCCAGTCGATGATGCGCTTTGACTTCTCGGTGATGTTGCCGATGAGCAGAGGCACGATTTTCATGTCGTTCTGCTCGACCTGCTCCCGTATCCATACCAGTTCCTTGTTGACGATATAGTCCGACGAGACGAAGCTCTCGCTGATGAGCAGAATGGAGATGTGCGCCTGGACGATGTGGCTGTGAATCTCTTCGTCCCACTTTTCGCCGATGACCAAACCTTCGTCGAACCATATTTCGGCGTCGGGGCTGGTGTGGCGTCTGATGCGGGGAATGAGGTGAATATTACCGGGACCTTCGAGAACCCACTCCTTGTCTTCGTGGGCATAACTGATGAAAATGCGAGCTTTAGCCATGGCATGTAAGATTTATCTGTTGTTGTATTATTCGATTGTTATAAATAGAGAGGGTGTGTGATTATGATATCTATCGTAACAAAGATAATTCTTTTCGGCTCCAGACCGTCGGGATGGCATTATGTTCTATAACACAAAAGGCTGCCTGCGGGCAGCCTTTTGTGTAGAATTTATGGAGGAGCTTATTGGGCCTCTTTGCGGATAAATACCAGTCCCGAGGTGTCGTTGCCGCCTTCGCCCCAGGCTTCGACTTCGATGAAGAAGGGGGTACCGGCCTCGAACGCGTCGACCGAGAAACGGTATGCGGTGGTACCATCGTTCGAGTCGGAGGTCGACGATTGGGCTACCTCGGCCAGCAGTTCGTCACGTTTGTAGAGTTTCAGTCCGCCCAGTTGCAGCGAGTTTTCGCCCTTGGTAGGAATGAAGGTGATGACGTAGTCGCCGTTCCCGGCAATCTTGCCCGTGCACTCGAATCTCCACGGGGCCTTTTGGGTCTGGACGATGAGGGGTTTCCACTCGGCGGTGAACTCGCCGTACGGCTTGTAGACCGAGTAGTCGGGGGCAAAGTAGATAGGCAGCGAGTAGTGGGTGTCGGTCACTATGGTGATGGCGTGGAAGTCGCTCTTGTCGGCTACCGTCACCGGCCCGTTGTAGATGGGCGAGTGTACCGTGGGGTAGGAGCCGTCGGTGGTGTAGCTTATGACGGCCTGGTCGACGGCCGGAGTCAGGGTGAATCGCAGGGCTCCGTTATCGACCGTCTCCATCTTTTCGATATGAGGTTCGGGTACGCGGTAGTGGCACCCCTTGGCATCGAGCCGGGCAAAGTGAGTGGCCAGGCGGTAGCTGAAGTCGGGGTAGCTGCGGGCGGCTTGCGGGGTCCAGGCTACCTCGGAGAGGGCGAGCAGACGGGGGAAGGTGAGGTACTCGGCATAGTTCTCAGACCGGTTCTCGTCGAGGCAGTCAATCTCTTGCAGCACGGTCCCGTGGATGAACTGGTCGCTCCAGAAGCAGCCTTGCACACCGAGTACGGTCGACTCGGGGGAGTAGTCGTTGACCTCCATGCCGTAGCACTTCTCGACCGAAATCGGGGGCATCCAGGTGGCCGCTTTCACCTCGCCGGGAGTCGAGCTCTCGGGGAAGTCGAAATACATGTGCGTGGCCGGTGAGAGTATGGCCTTGTGTCCGGTCTTGGTCGCCTCGATGGTGTCGGCCACATTGTGCCAGAACACCCCTACGACAGGCGTTTTTACCTCGCCCCGGAGCAGAATCTCTTCCCACCCTACGACGGTGCGGTTCTTCTCTTTCATCATCTCGGCCACGACATTGGTCAGATAGCCTTGCAGGTCCGAGGCCTTTTTCAATCCTTCTCGCTGGATGATTGCCTGGCAGTGGGGACACGATTCCCATCGCACATAGTTGGCCTCGTCGCCGCCGATGTTGATGTAGGCGCTGGGGAAGAGAGCTGTCTCTTATACACATCTGACGCTGCCGACGAATAGCCTTGTGTA
>ERZ1026921.725-NODE-725-length-14780-cov-4.924211_pt1 | contig 14780 bp, 11 predicted proteins | sample MGYA00519571_ERZ1026921 | MGnify/ENA primary metagenome ERZ1026921 (study PRJEB26926, sample SAMN06164877) | human gut metagenome | biome: ENVO:00009003; feature: ENVO:2100002; material: ENVO:00002003 | host: Homo sapiens | place: USA | collected 2012 ... | reverse complement strand
CGAGATTTCTGCCTGTCTCGTGGGCTCGGAGATGTGTATAAGAGACAGCTTTACTTCTTGAATATAAAAGTTCCTTTGTGCAGCTCATACACTGCATGAAGAACAACTCATATTCAACATTAATTTTATCTAGTATTTTATCCTGCATGTCATCCTGTCCTTTCACCTTTTAATCATCACTTGCGCTGTCGGCATCTTCTATTCCTTTTACTCTTCCAATGTGAAGCTGATTAGATGTATGCCATTCATCAGTTGCGCTGTATATTCCGATTGGGTCACCTGCTTCAAAAACTTTCCCATTACCAATGTAGATTGCAACATGCCCTATCTCGCCATTAGATGTTTCATTTTTATAAAAAATCAAATCTCCCGGCTGGATATTTTCTGCTTCAATTTCTTCGCAGGCTTCGTACTGGTCTTTCTCTAATCGTGGCAGATTTATTCCTGCTTCACCATAAACATATTGAACAAGACCTGAACAATCAAAGCCACCATCATCAGGTGAACTTCCTCCTGATATGTAATCCCAGCCTGAATATTTCATTGCTTCATCAATAATCTTCTGCACCGTTGCATTATCATAATTGTATATGTACTGATTAACGAGCTGTGCATAAAACATATTGCCATATGCATAACGCCAGCCACCATTGTAATCAATAGCAATCTGATTTTTATAAGCAACTTGTTTTCCTCCGGATTTTTCTTCAGCAAATGCTATTGCCAAATCAAGCGTGTAAGCTTTGCCGTTTTCTGCAACATAATCAATGAATCCTGTTCCATAATTGTAAGCCTGTATTGCGGTATTTATATCGCATTCCTTTTCGGATGCCTTCATAACACATGAAGCAAAATATTTTGCGCCTTGTGCAATCGACTCCTGTGGTGTCTTGAAGCTGTTAGGTGGAAGCCCTGCAGATTCTGATGACTGCATTACATCAGTTCCAATTCCATGTGACTCAACTTCCATTATCGCAAGAAGATAATTCACATAATCTTCTATCTGTTCATTGACTGCAGCGTCTTTAACATCCTGCGTATAACTTATTGTATTATCTGATAATAGCTGTCTGTATAACCCTGCAATGACCTGTGCAGATGATGCATCCTTAACAGCTCCGGCAATTGATGAAATAAGTGCAACAAGAAGAGAAACAATCACTATAACAACGGCTAACACGATAAGCAGTGGAAGAAGAATAACTCCAAGCTGTGATATCAAAGCAGCCGCAAATGCCATGATAACCGCTGTTATTTTTTGTATCGTTCCCATACCCGACTTAGATATTGCTATATCTGATGAATGCTCTGTCTGATAATCTGTCGGGTCTGATTCAGGCTGTGATGATGCATCCTTTAATGTATCAGCATATTTTTTCACAGCTTCTGTTGCTTCTTTAGCTATTTCACTTGCTCCACCAGAGCCGGCAGCCGCACCTGTCTGTGCTGCTGTCTTTGCTCCATTTTCAGCAGCTTTTTTTGCAGTCTGCTCTCCGGCTTTTTTTGTATTTTCCATTGCAGAATAAGTTGTCTCCTGCTCATTTATCCTGTATGAATAATTCTGATTATCTGTAGAAGGCTGCTCATTCTTTTTATTTTTCTCATCAAAAAAAGTGACGGAATCCGTCACATTTTTTGATAATAATTCTGATTGTGCATCCAGCTTCTTTTTAAATCTTTTATATTCAGGAGATTGTTTGAACACTTCAAATGCTCTCTTCTGCTGTGAAGGTGGAAGAGAAGAAAACGCTTTGTACTCTTCCTTTGTCATGTAATTTTCTACAGACAGTCTTTCATATTCTGGCTTGGGAATCTTAAGACCGCTTTTCTTTATTTCTTCTTCAACCGGATTAAGAATCTTCCTTGTCGAACCAAACTGTGGTATTGATTTTACATTTACTTTTTCATCAGCAAAATTAATCCCCATAAGCAGCCTCTTTCATTTTTTCCTTTCGAGCCTTTTCCGCTTTCTCATGGAAGTTCGTAGAGAAAACTTCATACAGTGGATTATCCTTGCTCATAAGACTGTCAAGAATTATAACCTTCTTGCCCCATACCATTACAGACCTTCCAGGTCTATCACTTTTTAGGGCATCATATTCTGCCTGGGTCAAATCCTGAATTTTTGAAAGCCTTTCCGCATCTTCTCCTACCTGCTGGAAGAACATCTTGTACCCACAGTTCTGAAACATATCCCTTAAATCAGGATTTTCCAGTGCCCTTGTAAGATTCTGCATTGCAAGAGTAACTATTCCTCCAAACTTTCTGTATGTAATTACGGCATTAAGAAGTATCTGTGCTGATGAAGCATTTCTCGTTACAACCTGTGTTTCGTCTACAACAAGTCGTGTAGCTTTCTGCAGTTCCTGATTGTAGTTCATCCTGATCGAGAGGAAGAACATAATTGATATCATTACTGGCTGCCAGTAATTTTCATCAACATTCTTAAGTCCAAATGCTACAAGTCTGTAAGTACTTATATCTACATCTGATGGATATGCAAACATATCATATACACCATCTGTATAACTGTAGAGGCAGTTTACCATCTCATGAATAATCTTTTTATCATGAGCATTTTCGTTATTATCCTCAAGTATCATTAACTCCTTACGGACATCTTTAATTGTAGGCTGTATAAGATTATTACGGCTAAAAACCTTGTCATACACATTCTGTACTGCCTGCTCAATGAAGTTGCTGTGTTCCTGTGTATAGACTATCTTTTTCATTATGGCTTCAGTAAAGCTTGTCGCCCATTTTGTTACATCTGCTATGAACAGCTCTCTGTCCTTCTTTGTGCCGGCTTTAAACAGACTTAATGGTACTTCCATAGGATTTATGTGTATATCAGACTTTGGTGTGAAATCAAGGAACAGACCACCATACATGGCACATACATTCTGTGTTTCATTCTGTGGGTCTATTATCTGGAGGTCGTCATCTGTGGATAAAAGTGTCTGGGTTATTTCTGTTTCCTTAATAAGAAAACTCTTTCCTGCTCCTGTCGGTCCGATAATTATTCCCTGAGGTGATGTCAGTGACTTTCTGTTAGCAAATACAAGATTCTTTGTAGTATTGTTAATTCCGTAAAATATTCCACCAGGTTCAGTTACTTCCGGAGCAAAGAACGGCTGTAATGCAACCAGAGAACTTGTATAGAAGCTTCTCATCTTTTTAACCTGTCTTACACCTGTAGGAAGGGCTGTGTTAAATGCTTTAAGCTGAACATAGTTATATGTTTCAAGATATGCACCGACATTTTTAGCTGTACGCTGCATTGATTCTATTCTTGCAGCAAGCTCATCCTCACTTCCTGCAGTAACAACAACCAAAAGACCTGCTTGTATACATTCCTCAGAATCATCATCAAGCTGGTCCATATATCCTTCAAGTTCTGCCCTCTTTTTCTTCTTGTTGTATGAAATTCCTGTGACAGCCTGATTATTGCTTTTCTTGGAATCGGCTTCCTGGCTTATTGCCCTCTCATTATTACCATAAGCACTTCTTAACATGCTTCTTGTTACAGAATGTTCCACAGGCGCATAATCAATTGTAACGAAGGACTGATAAGAAGTATCAGATATTGTATGTATGAGCTTTCCATCATCAAGTGCCGTGTCAAAATCTCTTGCAAACAATACAGATACATATGTATCATTATTAAACATCAGGAAATCCCTATACTGGTCTACTGACACAGGAATAACATCATACAGTGCATCATGGTTGAAATCATATTCCTCCTTCTCTTCCTGGTAGAAGAAATTACGAATCATATTCAGTCTCTGTTCAGCCTTCATTGGAACTATTATGCTTCTCATTGCGCCAAACAGTCTTTCCAGTTCTGTATCCATCCCAAGAAAATAGCTTCTTGCCTCATCATATGTCCTTGTTCTGACTGTAATTGTAAGCGTAAGCACTCTGTTTAAATCATGAATATCAGAATTTTCCATCTTTTCATTAATCCACATGCTTATGCCTTTGCTTACCTCTGGATAGTCACTTCTGTTGATATCGGTAAATATATCATTAACGAACTGTGTCATATTCTGATACTGATTTGACACTGTTATTTTAAACGAAGTACTCATTCCCTTCAAAAAATCCATAAGTGCCAAAAGTACATTTGCCTTGTCCTCATCATCTTTGTTGACATATGATATGTCTGTGAATGTGTAGCACCTGTCATAAAGTACAGCTCCTTTGCCATTTTCAATCTGGAAAATGCCGTTAGGATATACCTTATGTATAAACAATGCTTCTCTTGTATTTTTAGGTTTTTTTACCGGTGCTACTGTAAGTGTTATGCTGTCGCTGAATCTTTTTGCTGGATTAATATAAAATGCCACGATTAAGCCCCCTTTCTTTTTCTCTTAGACTTGTCCTTATTGTTGATGTTTCTTATAATCTGAAATTTCTATCAGGTTCTATTTCTTCCGATTCGTACGCAAGTCTTTTTGTCTTGCTTGTATACATATATTCTTTCACAAGCTCTTTGACAGATAAGTAACCCTGATACTTGTAAAATCCAATAAATATGACAGGTGCAGCTACCGGCACAGCACAATATATTGCTATGGTAAGCGGTATCTTGAATCCAAGCACAAGTACTGCTACAACCGCACCTGCGCACATAAATCCTTCTGTTATATGCACAATATCTGTCGCTGAAAAACCTTTCCAAAAATCGTTTTTATACTCTTTCAGGAAGTCTTTATTAACATTAATTTTCATACATTGTCCTTTCGTCACATTATCTTAAATCAAATGCTCTCTTTAAGAAGTTATCGCTTGACTTTACTGCCACTGCCATGAACGGCATAAATATAAGTGATAATATTACTGCCACTGCACCATCAAACCATGAAGCAAGCAGACCTGAATTACACATGCCTGTCAGTGCTGCATTAAGACCGCTACAGAGCTGCATTACTAGTGCAATTACTATTATCTGCAGTGTACTAGTTAGAAAGCTTTTAAACCATGCTATCGCAGAATTTTCAATTCCTCTTCCGCCTGAAAGCGTTGACAATGCAGTAGGTGCAACCGATATAAGCATGAAAAGATTAAGGAATCTTCCAAGTACTTCTATAAGCACTGTTATCGAGCAGACTCCTGATATAATAAGATATATAGGGGCAAGCATTATCATTGCCAGCCTGAATCCAACATCATAGTCTCCGCCTATTACTGAAGGAACTCCCTTTGGCAGCAACACCTTCGTTGTCGTAATTGCAAAGCCGGTAAACTCCTGCATTATATCCAGACTGTTTACCATCAGGATATTTGCAATAATGAGCTTTATAAAAAGCTCTATCCACGCTTCCATTGTTATTCCTTCTTTCAGGTTACTTGCCTGCCGGCAGAATCCTACAAGAGTGAATATGTTAAGGAATGCTGCACCCATAGAAAGGAACAGCGGAAATGCTGTATTCTTAACATAATCCCATGCTCCAATGTTCCCTTCCAACCCAAGAAGCTGCATGAACGCATTAGCTGCAGGCGTAGTAAACGAACTCACATTTTTACCCATAAGCGTATATACTATTCCCATAACAAAATTCCATAACTCTTGAGCAATTGTATAAATAGAACCACCAGACAACAGGTCTATGACCCATTGTGGAGCTGCCAACGCTACCGGATTAATTAATATGTTCATTGGTTCTCCTTTCTGCTAAAAAGGACAGATTCCTTTATATAAGAATCTGTCCTGCATTTATGTAAAAACATAATATACTGCTCCCGATCACGAGCATTAATACATATTTTTACCCCAGAATTGCACTAACAAGCTGTGGCGCAAGTGTCATTACAAGACCACCGCCTACTCGCTTAAATCCCATAGCCTGCATAGTTCCTTCCTGGCTCTGCATAGATACTCCTATTTCAAATAAAGCCCACAATAGGATAATTGAACCTATCGAACTTACTATTGCTGTAATTATTGCTGTAAGATTATTAAAAGCACCTGTAACAATTGCTGCTCCGTCTGTTGCTCCCTCTTCCGCAAACACTGTCAGTTGAGGAACAAATATAAATATGCTTACAAATGCAGCTATCATTAAAAACTGCAGTGCCTTTCTCTGTGTTTCACTCAATTTTATTTTCTGTTTCTTCATCTGATTATCCTTTCTGCCTTACGGCTGTGACGGAATCCGTCACCTTTTTGCATTAAAAAAGAGCCTGTGTCTTTTTAACACAGACCCTTACTCCTGTTTATCTGTCTCTACCAACATACTTGCCAACCAGGAATACCCCCAATCCTGCAAGCACAATAAACATGACAAAGAATATCATGCCGAACCATCTTTTTAACGCAACCGGATTGATGCTGACTATCAGCCTTGATAATATCATGCACAAAACAAGTGCTACTATAACTACTGCTATTACTGCCAACACTTTAACTGGGCTTATTCCTCTTCTCATATCAAACTACCTCGTTTCTTTCAATTCTATTGTATTGATGCGCCTGTAACATAACCATTATCCAGTGTTACAGATATTATCCTGTCTCCATACATGTACTGCAGGATTCCTGTCGCTGTATCCGACTTATAATCACTTGTTACTTCTGTGTCAGCATCCTTAAATGCTTCCTTAACTGTTGCATAAGTAGCTGCAGTAGAAAGCCCCATAAATGTTGAACCTTCTTTCAATTCAACCGCTATTGCATAACAATCAGAAGTGTTTCCGGCTTTAGTGTTGTATTTAATCATTACCGTACTCTTATATGCGTCCATATACATATCAAGTGTTGCTGTCTCACTTGATAATGTATTACTTACATATATATAGCCCATGTCTTTGATTGAAGCTGCCGCAACAGGATACTTGAATGTATTGCCATTCAGTTCAAATGTAAATGCCTTGCTGTTCTTATCATAAGAAAAGCTCTTAACCGGCTCTGTCTTTTTAACCGGGCTTGTAGCTGCTGTACTTGAAACTGCCTGAGATGTTGTTCTGGCTGCGCTGCTGCTCTCTGCTGCTCTGGTCTCTTCAATTGATTCTTCTGTTATCTTTGCTGTCTTCTTAGGCATTGTAATCTTTCCACCAAATGCAAAATATAATGCACTTCCTACCATGAGCAAGATTACAATTGACAGAATAAGATTTATTGTGAATCCGGCTTTTGCAAAACTCTTCTTATTCTCATTCTTATCTTTCTTCCTGACAGCAAAAAAGATAAATCCAACAACAGGAATAGCAGACATTAAAGAATATATGTACCATTCCTTTTTAGGTACTGCCTGCTTGTTCTCAGCCCGCAGTTCAGCAACTATCTGTGCAAGCCCTGGTATGTTATAGTCATAATCTGTTATGAATATCTCTTCATATGTAGTTCCGTCCGGGCGCTTATCTCCTATACCAATGCGCTTCATGGTGTCCTGCAGCTTATCTCTTGTGGTTGGAAGGTCTACCCATTCACCTACTGTATTTCCTTCGGTGTATTTACCAAGATTCGTGATATAAGCCCTGAATGGCGTATTTTCATTATTCAGATAACGCATACGCTCTCCTTTCCGCTCTCCGCTAAAAAAGGCAGATGCTTAAAGCACCTGCCATATGTGTGATATATTTTATTCCTTATCCATCCTGTCCATCAGGATAGCGTGACGGAATCCGTCACATTTCTAATTCTTCTGATTTCTGCTCTTTTTCATCATTGCAAGGCTTACTATAACGGCCAGAGATAATAATGCAAGTAAAGCATATCTATATACATTACCTGTATCACCAGTCTTTGGAATATCTGGCTTAGGAGTATTAGTAAGTTTCACTGTTTCTTCAATACAAACTGGTGCATTATCACTATACTTAAGAACTACATCGTAAGATGTTTCATCAAGAATATATCCATTAGCAGCCTTTGTTTCAATTACTGTGTAATGAATATCTTCTTTATATGAACCGTCTTTATTGTATGTACAAATTGGAAGAAGCTTACTCTCAGCATAACCATTTTTATCTGTTGTTAATGTATCAAGCACTTTTCCATCTTTGTCTCTTATCTCAAACACAACCCCTTCAATCGGACTTCCTGTTACAGAATCAGTCTTATTGATGATGATTCTTCCAACAGCCTGTTCATCCTTCATGATTACTTTCTGAATTTCAGATGTTTCAGTTATTTCAAAAGTGACATCAACAGCCACCTTATAACCATAAGGAGCTGATTCTTCACGAAGTGTATATTTACCAACTGGAAGTCTTTCAATTACATGACTCTTTCCTGCTTCTGATATCCAGCTTTCTACAATCTTACCTTCTGAATCTATCACAGAAAGCTTTGCTCCTGGCAGTTCCTTTTCACCTGTAATATCTGTTTTTGAAAATTCAACCTTAATAGGTATATTTTCAAATGCAGCCTCAAGTTCAATAACCTTTACATTATCTCCCTTATATGTTGCATCAACATCAATCACCTTATCGCTCTTAACATATCCTGCCGGAGCTTCCAGTTCTTTGACATAATACTGTCCGAGTGGGAGGTCTGATGTAAATGTTACCTTTCCGTCTTTTCCTGTAACAGCCTTTTCTATCTGTGTATCAGCATTGACAATTACCTTACCGTCTGCATTAACGATATCTTCCTTAGTAAACAAGCCAAATACTGCACCTTCAAGAACTTTCTTTGTTTCAGAATCAGTCTTAATCACAGAAATCTGTACTTTCTGTCGTTCATTTGTAACATTCATTCCTGCATATACAACATTAGTATTCTGGTCGATATATGAAATGTCAGCTTCGATTGGGGTGTTATCAAGAATGAAACCATCAATCGTCTTAGTCTCTATAAGATAATACTTACCACAAGGAAGATTATCAATTCTTGCGATACCCTGCTCATCTGTTACGATAGTACTTATCTTATCTCCTGCCTTATAATATACCGTGTTAAGACCATCTACGCTAAGAATATCTTCTTTCGCATAAACATCAAATGTTACTCCTGAAAGATTACGCTTTAAGAAATTGAAAACGAAGTTATTCCAATATTCCTTCCTGATAGTTGCATCAGAAACAATTTCTCCATCTTTAGTTACAACAATTGAGCCTCTGGCTACCTCATCCTTCATATTTACATGCTGGACTTCTCCGGTATCCTTGACCGTAAACTGAATATCTGTTGCCTTTAGATATCCATAAGGAGCGTATTCTTCTCTAAGAGTATATGTTTCTCCAACAACAAGTCTCTTAATTACATGTGCTTCTCTGGCATCAGATGTCCATGTATCAACTACATTTCCGTTCTTATCCAATACAGTAAGCGTTGCTCCTGTCAATTCCGAACCATTAGTAATATCTGTCTTAGTAAATTCAAAATGTGTTGGACTATTAAGGAACTCCGCAGAAAGCTCTACGCTCTTAACATTCTGACCCTGATATGCTGCAGTAAAATCTATTACTTCATCATTTGAGGCATAGCCTGCTGGCGCTTTGATTTCTTTAGCATAATATGAACCAAGTGGATAATCTTTTACAAACTGGATTAATCCATTTGAATCTGATACTGATTTTTCAAGCAGAGTATCTTTGCTTACAATAACCTTACCGTCAGCATTAACTATGTCCTTAGCTGCATATAACCCAAACTCTGCACCTGCAACCGGTTTTCTTGTTTCTGAATCAAGCTTTGAAACAGATAATTCTACTTTCTGTCTATCGTTTGAAAATGTCAAAGCTTCATTTACAACAGGAGTCTTATCATCAACATAAACTAATGTCACTACCTGTTCATCCGGATTTAATACAAAGCCGTCAGGAGCTTCTACTTCAACAACTTTATACTTGCCAAGAGGAAGATTGGTTGCTGTTGCCTTTCCATCTGTCCCGGTAACAAGTGTTGTTACAAGTTCCCCTTTGCTGTAATGCTTGTTTCTGTTACCAGCAGTATCCTTCTGATTATCTGCTGTATAAATATCCTCAGCAGCATAAACCTCAAATTTTGCACCTGAAAGAGAACCTTCTCTATATGTAAATCCTTTCTCATCAGGATTTACATATAATCCGCCCTTATATTCATCAAGAACTTCACCGACCTTTGTAACAGTAAGCTGTCCTGTCACAGCCTTATCACTCTTTTCTACAAGAATAAATTCAGCTCCGCCATCTGCTGTATAAGTATCTTCTGATACAGTAAATTGTACTGGTGTTGAATCTAATACATAACCGTCAGGAGCTTTAGTCTCTACAAGCGTATAATTGCCCTTAAGAAGCTTTTCTGTTGTATATACACATCCATTCTCATCAGTTGTAAAGCTGTCAATTGTCTGCATTCCACTTGATGTCATTATATTAAATGATATCTTTGAACCATTATCATCATACAATTCAAATGTTGTGCCTGCTACATTTACTGTATTACCTGCAGTATCTTTTTTTACCATCTTGATATAGAACTCAATAGGTGAATCTTCCAGAATCTTGTGATAATTAGCATTATTCTCACTGATTGTTATTTCCATGTCATCAACAAAATAGTACTTATTATTACCTTTAGTCTGATGAACCGTGTATGTACCATATGGCAGACGCTTTGTAATGGCATAACCATTGGCATCTGTTGTTATTGTCTGTCTTGATTCCTCTGGAGCTGCATCATAACTTCCTGCAGATGTGAGATAGATTTCAAATTCTGCATCTGGTTCAGATGTCTTTACTGTACTACCACCCAAGAACTTCTGAATAGATATAGTTCCTTCATATGGTGTTTCCTGTGCAGCGTTGTCGTCTGTTGGAAGGTTGGTTGTTCTGACTGTATTATTACCCGAATCAAGAACTGTCTGTGCTACATATACTGTGTCATTAAGCAAATATCCTTCTGGAGCTTTAGTTTCCTGAAGTGTAATTGTTCCTAAAGGCAATGTATACATTCCGCTAATATCTTTAACAAGACCATCTGAACCAGTTACTAAATAATTATCAGCTAAAAATATATATCCTCTTTCATTTGTCCTAAATATCCATGTATACTTAGCTTCATTTCCCGCAATTGCCGGGTCTATGTCTGATAAAATGTCATAATACTTTACTGTATATTCTGCCCCTTCAAGTCTTGTATCACCAGAACCATGTCCATCTGCAGTCTGTTTCTTTAACAGTAATGTGATAGGGTCATTACCTGGCATATCTGATATTGTCTCGGTGTAGCTGTCCTCAGAATCGAGCGTTATTGAACGCACCTCATCATTAATAAGGAAGCCCTTTGGAGCTTTGGTTTCCTTAAAATAAAGAGTTACACTGTCACCTTCTCTGAATGTAGTGCTGTAATAATCTGTATATCCATCTTCACCTGTTGTTAATGTATCAAGCAAATCTGTACAGTCTGCATCAGAATATATAGATATTTCTGCTCCGTCAAGACTGTAGCAGCTATTGCCATCAGATATAGAAGGCATTGCTGACTCTTTATGGAATCTTACGCTTCCCGTAAGTTCTATTGGAGGATTATAAGCTTCTTTATATACAGCAATATTCTGACAATCATGGTCTGGGTCTGATATATATATAACTGTGCAATCCCAGTCACCAGTACTGATATTTGCTGCAACATTAAGCAGCTCCATACAAAGCTGATAACCTATCTTTGAATCATCTCCAAGTGCCATAGCGCCACTATATGTTGTATTCCAGTCGTCATTACCCATTGCTAAAGCAACAGTATGATGAGCAATGATTGTTCTGACATCTTCGGAATAATCTCTTAAAACGCCCCATTCTTCATCATCCCATCCATTACCTAGTGACCAATATATTACTCTTGCAACTGTATCGTTTGTGTATTCTGTTGAATCATAATAGTTAGTACCTGTTCCTGGTGTTGCTTTGTTTGGTGACGCACAAAGTCCCCAATATGTATCGCCACTAGGGTCTGATACGGTAAATATATTAGTTCCCCAATTAGCCATAGCATCATCAATACCGCTAAAGGCTTCCTGATAACTAATTCTATCTGATACCCCCTCAACTGTATATACACCATCTGATGCCTTTGCTGTTACTGGTGACATTCCTGTGATGATTGCTGTTACGGCCATAAATACTGCCAGAATACTTGATATTATTCTTCTGGATATTGGTATCTTTTTTCTTTTTACTCTTTCCATTATTTTACCTTTCTGTGACGGAAGCCGTCACGCTGACTCTGTTTAACTCTTACCCTTTTATCTGCTTGGTGGGTCTCTTACACTTTTCACGCTGCTTCTCCTTCCTGATTTTTCTGCACCAAAAAAGGAAACCCCTACCAAATTTAATCTGGTAAAGATTTCCTTATTTTTATTATGCAAGTTAAAACCTTGAACTATTAAATTGTATGTGACGGATTCCGTCACATGGAAAAACCGAAGCAGTTTTGCGAGGACTGCTTCGGTTCGAGCTGATTACTATTCCGACAATTACAACCCGGAAACAAGAAGTCATTCCTTACACTTCTTGCAAGTATAGAGTACCACATCTAATTAGTCCAATCTAGTCCAGTTTAGTCCAATTTTCAACTCATTCTTGACAAATGAGCATGTGATGTTCTCAGGCTTATTTACTGGGATTGCAGATTTTTGAGTTTACTAATAATTTATATATTAAATTCATATTAGTTTAACAAGATTGTACTTTTTTCAATACAATAGTTGACATGCCAGATTTGAGGCATAAAAAAAGAAGGGGAATAGAGCAAATCTGCTTTATCCCCCGAAAGATGTAACGGATTCCGTCACAATTATTTAGTTGCTCCACACGAACATATATAGCTGATTACTGTCTCATCATACTCTGCTGTATCTTCTACCCAACGCTTTTCTGTTACAGTTTCTTCGTGTGTTTCTTCTTCATGGTGAATAGTATCTACCTGCTCATTTCTATATAGTACTGTACTTCTACCACATTCATCATATCCTTCATCTATCCTATTCATAGAATGCTCCTGATAATCCAAACCATTTTCAAATTCTTTACCACATCCTAAACATTTAACTGCATATGCTCTATATTCATACACAGGTTCGTTCCAAGCGGCTTTATCTACCACGGTTTTTGTTCCAACAACAACATCTTCATAATGACCTGTTGCGTTATGGTGTATTCTTGTTGTAACTGGACTCCATGTATGTGTATGCTCTGGTACAGTTGGTGTAGCTGGTGTTGTGTCAGAAGTATTGCTGTTATTTCCATTATCCGGCTTATTATCAGGAGTTGATGTTTCTTCTGTATTTGCACTATTATTCTCTCCTGATGGCTTTGTATCTGGAACATTAGATGCGCTCTCATTCTGTCCGGCATTATTTGTTTCCTGTTTATTACCTGAATCATTCTTAACAACTTCTGTTGTTGTATTCTTGATTTCATCAGCAGTGATATCACCTGAACCCTCATTGCTCACTTCTGTTTCCTGGCCGTTATCTGCCACAACCTTTGCTGTTCCCTCAACGGCAGCTTCCTTAACCTTAAAGCCTCCGTCCTCTGTCTTTTCTGCTGTTCCAGTCACTTTAACAACATTTCCGGCAGAATCTTTTCCTTCAAATACCATCTCGCCGGATTCATTAATTGTTGCATCTCCAGTAAGTGTAACAGTATTACCATCTGCATCCTTAACCTGCATCTGTATGTCTTTTGCTTTTGCTACAGTTGCACTCTCTGTAGACTGTTCTATATTTCCGACTGCATTATTACCTGCAGTATCTTTTTTTGCTCCGCAAGCTGTCACCGCTGCAAGTGATAATACTGTAAGCCCTACTATCATATATTTTCTAATCTTATCCATCTTAATCATAATAACTTTTCCTTCCTATCTGGTCTTATCAGATGTGACGGATTCCGTCACAGTCTTGGTCTCCATTCCAAATCTTCTTCTGGTTCTTCATTTTTCTCTTCAATATAATCATCATATTCTGTCTCATATAAGAGATATGGATTATCAAGGATATCCTCATCTACTATTTCCTCAATCTTCTCTTTTAACTTTGGAATATCTTTGCTTATTGACTCTTTTATAATATTATAATCAATTTTACCATATGAATGGACTATCCTGTCTCTCATACCCTTAATCTCATATAATCTTAACTCTTGATTATCAAAAAATGTTCTGTCAATATCTCTTATCTGTGCGCAATGTTCTCCAATCTGCACAAAACACATATTTATTGCATACTGGCTTTTCTTGTCAGTAAAAATCAACGGATAATTATAGTCTGATTCACTGCATATTTCCAATATATCCTCTATATATGAGTGTATATATGATAAGTTAAACATCAATCTGGTTTTGCTATTCATTCCCATATACTTTTACCTTATCCCTTTCTATACTTTTAGGCATTATCTCATATGCCTCTTTCTCGCTTATTACATCAACATTTTTTCCAAATTCTTCCTGAAGGAAATAATACAACCCAAAAAACTCCATTCCAACAGCTCTGTTAAGAACAATCATAAAATCAATATCACTATTTTCTGTTGCTTCTCCTCTTGCATATGAGCCGAACAGATATGCTTCTTTTACAAAATTTTGCTTTTCAAATACCTTCCGGCATTTATCTTTTATTTGTTCTATTGTGTATATCATGTCTGCTCCTTTCTGCAATAGCTGTGATATGTGACGGAATCCGTCACATATTTAATAATGACCTATAAAATACACTCCACCTATAACAATTGTTATAACCGTTAATATTGCTTTCAATATAGGTACTGTTATATAATTCAACACTAATATCAACAATATAACAACTGTCTCTTATACACATCTCCGAGCCCACGAGACAGGCAGAAATCTC
>ERZ1026921.696-NODE-696-length-15290-cov-8.097276_pt1 | contig 15290 bp, 14 predicted proteins | sample MGYA00519571_ERZ1026921 | MGnify/ENA primary metagenome ERZ1026921 (study PRJEB26926, sample SAMN06164877) | human gut metagenome | biome: ENVO:00009003; feature: ENVO:2100002; material: ENVO:00002003 | host: Homo sapiens | place: USA | collected 2012 ... | reverse complement strand
GTATTCATATTCATTGATGATTGGTTTGTTGCAACAAAAAGCCCGCCTCCCGGAACAAAGCCGGGAGGCGGGCACTGGCAGGAAGCAGAGAATCTACTTCCTCAGGAATATATGACGTGAGGAGAAGTTTTTTTCAGATGATAGAATTCTTTACTGGGGATATTAATAATGATAAAAGTCTTCGGATACAAAAATATTTGGAATTATTATAATATGCACCGATTTTCTCCGACATATTGGGTCAAAGATAGAAGATCTGTTTTTTGCACATCTCAAGATAATCTTGAAAAATGTGATAATGTTATACACCGATTTTTATCATTTATACATGATGACAAGAAAAATCATAAATCATGTAACCTAATGACTTGGTACCGAGGACAGTCACAAGACTGGCCTCTAATACCTAGTATTGTTCGTCACATGAAAGTGAAAAAATTTCTTTTTGCTGAATATGATGAAGATTTTCATAAACGATTGGAAGATGCCGATAATAAAGAGTCTATAATGCGAAAAAGATTCTTTAGTGTCAGAGAAGATGTATTATCCTTAGCAAAGGAACGTGAACTTTTACGACAATTTGTTAGAGAAGCATCGGCGTGGCCTATGCCTATTCGCCCGCAAAATAAAGTCGAATGGTATTATTTAGCACAACATCATGGCTTACCAACAAGACTGCTTGATTGGACAAGTGATCCATTAGTGGCTTTATGGTTTGCTGTTAACAAAGATGATCATAAGAAAGGATACATATACGAAATATCTCATTTTGCATTTGACAGAACAAAATCAGAAAAAGCAGCGAGCGAAATTATTGATATGATATTTGAAGATTCTTTGGATGATGTTGATTGCTTTTCTGAAGAGCCACTTCCTGTTTGTCTTCCTTTGATACCTTCTTGTTATGGGTTAAGGCAATCTTTACAAAGTTCATTTTTTACATTGCATATGCCTTACTTTTATTTAGGTAAAAGTTTTTGGCTTAAAAACATTTTTCCTATGGATTCTGATGAATATGCTTTATCGATAAAAGCTGATAGAATATTTACAATTGAACCAGAAGAAAAAGCTCTATTGCGCCAATATTTGTCTTCCTTGGGTCGTCATTTGTGGTCAATTTTCCCAGATATGGATCACTTAGCAAAAGGGTTAGTTCAAGAAATGTTTGGTTAATTATAAAAAGAAGCCGACCTCACGGCAGACTTCTGAAGCGACACTATTCCTTCATCTCTTACACCACCCGGAGCATTCCTTCCTGTACTGGCACCAGGAGCACTGCATTCCGGGCTGGGGATGGAAACGCTCGGTAGTGATGCCTTCGTAAGCGATCTTGTACAGGTCAGCGATGCGTTGCTTACGCTGTTCGTTGGCTGGCGAGATTTTGACTCGGATTACCTGCGGTGTCTTTGTCTTGACCAGGTAGATGAGATCCAGTGACGGAGGCGTGTCTCCCGTGGCTTCTTCGATCATCATCTGGTAGGTGACCAGCTGAAGCTCGTGATCAAAGGCGCCATGTCCGGCGTCCGGTTTGGCGGCAGCGGATTTGTAGTCCACTGCCGTCAGATCGTGCTGAACGAGGTCGATGACACCTCGTACGGGAACCGGCAGACCGGGGATGGTAGCCGACAAGCCGACTTCCACTCCCAGGGGCATCTGTGAAGAAACCTCGTTGGAATACATGTAGGTCTTGACGGTGTTCCATGCGCAGGAGAGGACTTTCTGGCGTGCGTTTTCGTCGGCGTAGTCCACGGGGCCTTCCGTCTTCTCCAGCTCCAGGAAGTGGGAGGAGAAGGCTTTTTCCATGATTGCCTCACTGCTGTCCTCTCCTCGCCACCGGGCGAGGTTGAAGGACTGGAGTGTGGCGTGGATGGCCTGGCCGACATGCAGGGCAACCGTTGTCGGTTTCCGTATTTGTGCCACCCTCTCGAAGAAGAAGCGCAGAGAACACGACAAGTACGATTTGGCCGAGGAGGGAGACAGATAATCCGGGCGTATGGCAGAAGTAGGAGAAGCTTCCGAAGGAAACTTCTTCACCAATGCGATAGCCAGGGGCAGGGAGGATGAACGTATGGGACAGGTTACGGGAGCGATCATGGTCAGTACGGGTTGGAGTTACCGGCATAGGCCGTAGCGGGACGGCGGGTGTAGTTGTTCCTGCCTGATGCCGAACGTTTGGATGTCGCACCGGAGCGGTTCATCAGCTCGTCGATCAGCCCGGAGGCTTCCATGCGGTTGAGCATGGTAATGGGTTTGTTGAATCTCCGGGAAGCCAGTTCGTTCAGGGCAGAGTCATCCAGCCCGGCCTTCCCTGCTAGCTCCAGGATGAGCGACTGTTGCTTTTCCGAGCACTTCCATGCGGGGACAGTTTCAACAGAACTCTCAGGGACGCTTGCAGAAGGCGTTCGCCTCACGGATGATGTGGATGTCGTTTGTGATCTGAACGCCCCGGGAACAGACGTCTGAGCAGCTTGTGTGCCGTAATGTTCGTCAGGAACGAATCCGACCTGTTGGATCTGAGCATCAACGGCAGTCTGAAGGGAACCGTAGAGTCGTTCCGTCTTCAGTGACAGCTCTGATGTGTTGTTGATTTCCGTTTCGATGGAGACTTCGAACTGGTGGGAGGAATATCCCGGCAGCCCGAGGCGTTTGCTGTAGTTGGCGATGAGTTTGATAGCCATGATGGTTGTTCTTTCTTATTGATGGGTGAATACAGAAAACCGCCACGCCCGGAATAGGGAACATGGCGGCTTTGTGAAGGATGACAGGCAGGTAAGTTCCTGTGTCTGGTATATATGACGGTGAGGGAGGTGTTATTTCAGGAAAGAAGAATTCTTTACATCCCTCATCTTGTATCATATTTTCTGTTGCAATATATTTATTGTGAATATATTGAAGTTTTACTTATAAGGATATTTGGAGATTTTGTGAGAAATAATATTTTTAACTAGATATACATCGCAACTGGCATTCTGTCATATCAGCGATTGTAGATGAACAAGACATAAGCAATCTACTGAGAGTATCTGGAAGATTATGAGATGCTAGACCTGGTTGAACGATCCAAAATTCAAAGCATGGGGGGGCGGTGTAATCAAGTTTTTGCATAAGCCTAGTGAGTGTTTCATTACTACCATAAAAGAAACGGCGTTCTACTCCTAGCCCATGGTTTTTTCTACTTTGAAGATGTCTAAACAAAGACTTAGCGTCCCATTTCCATTTCACAGATTTTACAGCTTGACCACAAACCTCATAAAGATCTCCAACCCTATGCCCAGCACTCGTACCTTTAGAAAACTTGCAATGGAACAACTTCACCACTAAAATATCTTCTTTTTCAAATACAGCAACTACGTCTGCTGACTCTCCTGAGCCATCATCATTAAAGACTAAAATAGCTCCATTTTTTTTACATTCATCCATAACTCGTTGTTGAATCGAATTAGCTCGATGTATGATTTGTCCATTATCAAATTTGTATGCAGACTCTGTTTCTATATCAACTCCGCTCCAATCCCATTGTTCAAAGAAATTATCCGGCAACGTATCAACTGACGAACGAAATATTGTATGTTGGCAACCAGATATAAGGCTTCCATCGCCGAGGAACAATGTAGGAGGGTAATCAAGAAAGAACTTATCTAGCGGCTCATCATCACGTCTCCATCCTCCAATCACAACATTTTCGCTATTGGGCAAAGACACAAAATGACCGTCTTCTCCCTTTAATTCAATTCGTACCGAAATTGGTTCATGCCCTTCACGAAGAATTTTGAAATCAAGTACCGTATCACTACTATAGATCCATTCGGCAAACTCACACAAATAGAGTGGAGTATGTTCATTCAGGTTATCTATTAGACTCATACGATGATATTTTTCGAATGTTTCCTCATTCCAGTCCATCGCTATAACCGAATCATTTAAGGGATATTGATTGAGTTCATTAACCTCTGCCGTATCATCAAAAATCTGATTCGTATCAATTGTTTCATCAATAAGCAGTGCTCCAGTTTTTTTGCACCACTCGATCCACTCCTTAGGATTACCCACACGTGCAGGATTCCAAACTTTTCCTTTTTGAGATGCACCAACACCAACAGGTTTACCATCTCTATATCCAGTTGCTACAAAATCGGATTTCCGAGAACGCCCACTATTTTGGAGATTTTTTAACTGAATAGTAACATCAGCTCCACTATATTTGGCATAACGACTATTTCTATTTGCTGGTTTTAGTATACCTGCGTGAATAATTTTGCGACGTTTAATATTTTGAAAACTACGAAAAACAGGATTTCTCTCTATAATTGAATGTTCTCCAATACATACTTTTTTGGCAAGCTCGTCATGCTTGAATTTTTTGTCCGAGCAACCAATATAGAGAAGTCCTTGATCCTCGGCATAATGCATTATCACAAGAGTCCAAAACTGGTCACGAATCATTTCTGAACGCGTCCATTTCACAGGTTCACGTACCTGTGCTGAAAAATAAAATAGTTTATGTTTAAGATTTTCGTAAGGTTGTGTAAAACGGTATTTTGCAGGAAAAGCTTCATGAAAGCGTGACCAATCAACGCCAGACGAACAGCGATAAACAACGCAACTCAACGCAGGATTTACGAGGCGAGGACTAATGTTCTGATCTGGATCATCAAAAGTCTTGTAGGGTTCACAACTTGCAAGAAATTCGATGAATTCAGTAGCTTCCTGCTGTTTGCTTTGAACGACTTCAGAGATCACTTTGTTCCAGCCAGATCCTTCAGCATAGAGCTTTTCCAGTTCACGTGGAATTTCAGTTTCTGCAAAATTGACGACCATATGAGCCTTGCCAAGATCACTGCGGTCACGGGTAAATCGACCAATGAACTGCATTGTGACAGCAAGTGACTTATGAAAATCGTGAACCGCAGCGATCTTGAACTCTGGAAAATCAAAACCTTCTTTGAGCATATCTACACACACGATGATGGAATATTCACCGCGTTTGATAGCTTCAATTTTTAGGTTTTGATTCGAAACTCCCGTATATACCTTGACTATCTTTTCACTTGGAAACATGGTACAATACAGCTTATACAGTTTATCAGCTCTTAAACGATCTCCGGCTCTAACCATCATACAATGTTTTGTGTAACCTGCTAGACGATCCTCTTGAAGACGATGAAAAGCAGCTTTCGCAATCTCTTCATCTTTCTTGTTGGGATTGCGTTCATCTACCGTAATAAGGGAGATTTCACTGAAACAGCCATCTTTCTGCGCTAGGTCTAATGAATATTGATAAACAGCTTTACCTTCAATAGGCTTACGGTCAAGTCGATAAGGTGTCGCTGTGAATTGAACGATCTTGGAGCTTCCAAAATCATTCTTCAGCTCTTCCCAGGAGGCAGCTTTGAGATGATGAGCCTCATCAAAAAATACATGGCTTACCTCCTTGGCCAGTTTTTTACGAAGAATAGTATCTTTATTAAGAAGCATCGGAGTACTTACAATCACATTGCATTCAAGTAACACTTCGAGATCACCAACTTTGGTGAGTCCTTTCTTGAGTGTAGCTACTTTAGGCAACAAAGCATTTTGGTTAAGCACCCCAATTTTTTTGAGAATTCCTAATTTTTTAAATTTAGTTGCTAGTTGATTGCGCAAAGCATCTGTTGGTACAATGACTAAAACAAGCTTCGCTTGTTCTGCAATAGTAAGACCGAGCATAGTTTCTGTCTTACCTGTTCCAGTTGGTAAAACCACAGTACAAGGTTGATGGGATATAGACCAGTGAGCAAGCACAGCATGAATTGCTCCCACCTGTGCATTCCTGAATCCTTGAGAAACATCTGGTACCTCTCGGTTAAGAAGTAAAGCGTTCTTCCAAGATTTGATGACTTGTCCTGCCATATTAAAATGCCGACGCTGATCTTTAAGATACCATGAAGTTACTTCAATCAGTGTGCCAGAAGAATGGAGGGTAAATGCGCAAGGAATCCCCGTATCAACAAATCGTTTTTTTCCTTCCTGTAACAATATTGTCCTAAAAAAACAGTCTTTAATATCTAACTCTAAGATTTTTGATGCAATGTTGCGACTACCTGTAATTAGGTATTCCCCTTCCTCAACGACAATTTGTTCTATAATACCACAGTCAAGTTTGTATTGAATTACCCATTCTGGAAGACGAATATGGCGATCACCGAATTCAAAGTTACTTTGCATAATATTTCTCTCATATGCATGTTACCTAAGCTCGCCTCCAACAGTCAAGAGTTTATATGAATGGTGTTAATATGTCATTTTCGAAAGCACCTTCGTACAAAGCTAATTGACCTTGGGAACACTTTCAAAAAATTAAACTGTAGGTATACTATGTGAAAGCCCTCCATATTCCTTTTATTCAATTGAACGAGACTACTTTTCATAACTCACTCATCCCCATATTTTTTAAATTTAGAAATGATTTTAAGGTTATTTAAACAAATCAAGCAGAATCAAGATCTAGAGATCGTCTTATTCTAAACAATTCCCAGCAATTATTCGTTAGAATGAGCAGACGCATCCCCTTGTTACAATACCGGATGGATGCCCTGAAATGTTTTCAATGCTTCTGATGCTCATCGGCTTAGTAAGCGTATTTCCTGAAGGAATGTCCAAGAAGAAAACCATGGTACTGCATCCAACCAGCTTCCCGATAACCGGGATTACGGTAATACATCAAAAACAAATTCCCTATCCTTATAAGGTTATGGCGTTATTTTCCTTTATTCCAAACGTCAGATAGTTTTCTCAATATCTGACAGTAATAGACGTATTTGGTTCCTTTAGTCAGTTCAGCATACCAATCAAAGAACTCCTTTCCTATTCTTGAGGGACACTCGGCTTCCTCTTCTCATACATAGGTTTCGTTTTCTTAGTTCCTGCCGTTATTTTTTCCAAGTTTTTTTGGGCTTCTTCAAGGAAGGCCTTCCCCGCCTATTCTCCCTGTATTTGATTGACCCTCATCCAGGTAATTATCATCCCCTCAACAGACAATTTCAAATTGTATACCTAGTTTTTTGATATGACAGAGCCTGGGAGTTCTGCACACAACATTCCGATTGCATCTCTCTTCATGATGCTGTGTACATTCTGTCAGTCAGGATGAACCTGATTGATTCACTCAAACAAATCTTGGGTGACCGGCAATACTATGACAAAGAGGTTATCTTGTAAGCAATACTGGGGGGGATGATATAAGAGCTACGACAGCAGCCTGTTTCTCATAGGGAGGAACCGGCTGTTCTTATTTTCCCCAGCGCTGTCTTCTTTCACCGCATTCTTCGGAGGGGATACGACCTCCGGCCTCAAGAATAGCTTCTAGGGCATTCAATGCACGTTGTGGAATCAATAGCTTCCTCTCCACAATGATATCCAGAACCCATAAAATTCCTTTGACTTCGATCCCGGCTTCAGCAGATTTTGTCCGTAGCCTTTTATCACCGGAAAGCAAAATACCACCATGCTTTTTGGCCAGATGGGCTACCGATACATCCTGCAAGCTTACTTTCCATTCTTTCGCTTGCGCATTAAGAGCAGGAAGATCTGATTCATCAATAGATTCCAAAATCAATTTGTCAGCATCCACATAGGTTTGAAGCAAAGAAAACTGTTCCTCTTCCAGAATCTCCTGATAGACAAGGTGTGTCGTCCGGGTCTCAAACCCCAGCTGAAACCATAAATCAAGGAGATCACCTTCTATCAAGTCCAGGAGCACGCAGGCGTCATGAATATAGATCCTATCCACGGATAACAGTTAGATAAGAGTTGCAACAAGTCTGCGCAGTTCGGAAAGAGAATGTCCCCATAAGCTTGCGCCCTTGGACATGCTGATTTCACCGTCTATAACAGCAGTGGAAATTAATTGCTCAAAACGGCCACTGCTTTCCGTTCCGCAATAATCTCCGGGTTCTTTTTTCTTGTACCCCATTTTATTATAATAGATGAAAAAGCGCTGTTTGAGATTATTGCCAATTAAATGCAATCGATGAGCCCTCATGACGATTGCCGGCAAAGAGACACCAAAATACGATTTGATTGGAAGCAGATTATGAATAAGGATCCTATCCCGTTTACCGCCAAACATTTCAGAAAACGGAGCTTCAGGCATCAGAAACGCGCTCGCGAAGACATTAGCGCAATCTTCATGTTCCTTTTCCGACATGTCTTCCGGAAGGTCTAAAACCAGATGAGCCAACTCGTGGGCAAGGGTCATTCTCATTCTGGGCAAATTGCCTTCTAACCATGAAGCGATGACGACCATGGCAATCTTGTTGTAGACCGCAGAAAATCCGTCAAAAGCTTCATTGTCCGTACTGTAAATGAAGATTTTGATACCCTTGTTCTCCATAAGTTGAAGAAGGTTGACCACGGGATCTTCTCCCATGTTCCACATGTCGCGTAATGTGTATGCAGCCTGTTCCGCTTCATCGACAGTTGACGCCTGTATCCGGGTATCAAAGAAAATCGCATTATTCGTAATGTCTTCAATCTCCATGAATCTGGCAAAATAGTCCTTTGCTCGCTCTTCAATCGCTTCACGAGCGGATTTGGACAACTTGGAGCGCTTGCGAAAATGAATGCCGTCCAGAGGCACGGAGGAGGTGCTGTAGAAAAAGTCGGGAGACACTTTCAGCATATGGGCCAGACGAGCCAGAATTTCAGAATTGGGCGATGCAATTCCTTTTTCATATCTCGCGAGCATGGTATGTGACGGAGTATTATCCAACTTTTCAGACAAGGCTCTCAATGAGAGCCCTGACATCTTACGTGCCTGGGTCAGGCGTTGGGGAATAAAGGCCATGGTCGAGGACATGTTTACAAAATAGTTCTTTACATTCCGGATGTAAACAGTAAAAGTCGTCTTAGCCAAAAAAGGATGAGAGTGTATCAGACTCTCATCCTTTCAACCCCGATCACACACCACAGGGGGAGACAATCAGGGCATTTGCATAGTTGCTAATGACCTTGTGAGGCAAGGGGCTTCTTTTGTCAAGGCGAAGTGGTGTCTATTCCAAATAGAATGAATAAAAATAACATACATGTAGTGCCTGCTCCAGGTGGAGGATGGCAGGTCAAGAGAGAAGGAGCAACTCGTCCTTCTTTCACAACTTCGACGAAACAGGAAGCCATTGATAAAGGAAGAGGGTTATCCAAACGTGAAGGAGGAGAGCTCTTCAGTCACGGAAAAGATGGCAAAATCCAATGGAGAGACAGTCATGGAAACGATCCTTATCCACCCAAAGGTTAATTCGTGATTTCATCTCAGTCTATCGCCCCTTTGCTTATTGGTGAAGGGGTGTTTTTTGTCGGAAATTGTGGGAGATCTGTTATTCAAAGTCACTCGCATTCGTCACAGCCCGGGCGAACTTCGGATCATTTGCCATTTCAGGAATCCTGCCAATATAAGTTCCGCTCGGATTACTGGAAGCAGTAGATGCAAGCTTTCTAAAGTACGACATGACAATATTTTACGAGTGTTCATGCTGACACTCAAGAGCTAAATATCAACGCAGTGCCGGCCTTTATTAGGCCGGCACTGCGTTGGAAGAATAATTAGTAGTTACCATCCGGCATTACAAATGTCGGTAAATTTTGTGGGCCGTCTTGCTGCTCTTGCAGCATCCACCGATATGTATCGACGTCGGTTTTGCACTTCATACAAAACCCGACCAGAACCAGCAATGTAGCCGCCAGCACCCACACAGTGATTTTGGCACTCCGGGGCCAGGGTTGTTTGGTTGATTTGTCTTTCATAATAAGAATCTCCTTTCTTTGAATTATTCAAAAGCAAGTATTCTTTGTAGTGTGGGAGAGCCTAGTGTGTGTCCCGCGTACGGTATGGTATTGTGAAATGACTACAAATTACCTTCAATATAAAACCAAACAAAAGAAAGATCATTTCTTATTTTCTGATTCTTTCAGGATATTAACAACCTCCTGATGACCTGCCTCCGAGGCTATCATAAGGGCAGTCATACCCTGATTATCTCTGGCCTGAGCATTAGCTCCCGCTAAAATTAACATTTGGACTATGTTGGTATGACCTGTAAATGCCGCCCACATAAGAGGAGTCATACCCAACTTGTCTTTTTCTTCGACATCTCCTCCAGATATAAGTAACTTACGAACTACTTGTTCATGAGCTTGTGATGCAATAATAAGAGGAGTTCTACCTTCTTTATCCTTTACATTGATATTGGCTCCAGCATTTATAAGCATTTTAACTACATTGATGTGCCCTTCCGCTGATGCCAGTATCAAAGGAGTCATTCCATTTTTATCTCTTGTCTCTATTAATGCTCCACCTAGAATTAGTAACCGGACAATTTTGTCATATCCGTTGAAACAAGCTGCTTCAAGAGGAGTTTGTCCAACATTTCTTGTTTCTAATGAAGCTCCTCCGAGAATCAATAACCTAGCAAGGTTATCATTACCCTTCAAGCAAGCTAGTTCAAGAGAAGTCAAACCATTCTGATTTTTTACATTGATGTCTGCTCCTGCCAAAATCAGACTATTGGCTAAATTCTCTTGACCTCCTTGTAAAGAAATAACAAAAGGAGTTCTACCATTCTGATCTTTTTCATTAATGTCAGCCCCACCTAGGATCAAACTTCGAACTACTTTATTGTGGCCTTTCAGGAGAGCCAATGTGAGAGCATCGTTGCCTTGCCTGTTCTTGGTGTTAAGATCGGCTCCCGCTAAAATCAATATCTGAACTACCTTGTCGTATCCTTGAAATGAAGCCCACATAAGAGTGGTCATCCCAAGTTCATCTTCAGCATTGATATCAGCTCCTGCCAAAATCAATGTCTGAACTATTTTGTCATGTCCTTTTATGGCGCTCTGCATAAGCGGAGTCATGCCGTGTTGATCTTTGACGTTTACGTTGGCTTTTAAATGAATAAGATTTTCTACTTTTTCCACATTACCCTCTCCGCATTCAAAACTTAACAAGTGATCCAATTCAATATTTTCGATCAAAACTTGTCCTTGTTGTTTATTTTCGGTTGCCAACAATTGTCCATGAAAGCATGACAAAGCAATAAGTGTGGCAATGATACTTGTAATGTATTTTCTCATATGTTTTGAATGTTCATATGCTCTCTTCTCGGCGACATTAATATTCGAATTTTTCTGATGGTGAGAAGGACTCTGGCATTAAAGGTCCGGGATTGGTGGTTACGATTACTTTCGTAACATCTCTGTTTGATGCTTCAAAATCTCATAGTCAGAAAAGATCAGTTGCTGTTTCCTCTGAAGAAGCTGATTCCTTCGGTCCAGCAAAATCTGAACTTCCTGGTTCAGTCCTGATCCTGTCGCTATATCACCTAAAGTGGATCCATACTGACCGGCAAGTGTATTGATAATGCCGGAAACAATGACTTCATCCTGTTGTCTGTTGTACTGGGCAATACGTACATTCAGTTCTGTCACTTCCCGGTCAATCTGTGCGATTTCTTCCAGGGCCTTTTCTTTCTTGGACTTTCCACAAGAAGGAAGAAGTAATGTGGAAATCAATACAAGAACGACAGCCTGACAGATTCGATATATTTTCGCATTCATACTGAGATTTACTTATGGAGTATCTTAATCATCAGAGGGGCATACCGTTCGATTTGAGAATGCCACGGCCCTTACAGCGCTGGCATTTCTGCCCTCCGATATTGCCTTTGCCCTGGCACCCCGGGCAAACGATCACTCCCTGATTCTGCTGATGGCAAATGGCGTCCCCCACAGATTGCTGATGGGAGGCCTGTGACTGACCAGTCATCATGGAAATAGCCGTCAACGTAATAAGTGCAGCAATGCCGCCTGTAATGTATTTCTTCATGTTGTTTCCTTTCGTTTATGTAGCTGTTGAACCGGAGCCACAAAATCCGGCTTACTCCAGAATGGAAGAAGATGGTTGCAGAACATGCTTTTTGACCCGCTTCCAGTTGCGGCAGGCCAACGTTCGAATCCCGGAATCCGACTGGCTGATCAGGATGCCATGCACTGCCTGCTCCCGTTCCAGAACGGTGCGGCGTTCCTTCTCGGTGAGAGTACCGGGATGAACGACCTCGACGATCACAGGCGTCATCTTCCCGTCGGGGAAACAAACCATGCACCGGTGCTCTACCGTTTCCATCCCGTCCGGCCAGGCGATGACTCCGGCGCTTTGCACCTCCTTCAGGGAATGCCATTGAAACCCTTCCGATGAATCATTCCCATGGCAATCCGGATGACGGCAGTCCGCGCAGCGGTACCCCAGCGGCTCTCCGCATAAATCGTCCACCAGAACCTTGTGTCCGACAGCCAGCCCGCCCTGCCGGTCGGCCTCCAGACTCTGGACGACATAACGGTGCATGGCCCGTTCGATGAGCATCAGTTGATGGCCTCCGCATCGGGGACAGGTGAACTGGATGATACTTTTCATTGCCAGCATCTCGTTTACATTGCCTGTATATCTCCTTTTTACGATTTTAGTCAACCTGAAAATCTCATTTTAATCTCAAAAATAGGGATGTTATATAACCGTATTGCCATTCCTGAGCGATAGTGCTACATTCCGAAACATGGCGGGAGCGAATCAGGATGAGCTGAAAATGAATGTCAAGCTGTGGCTCAAGGCCAACAACTTCGACTACGCATGGCTTGCCGAACGATGTTTCGTGACGGAAGCGACCGTCCGCAACTGGATGGCGAAAAAGCCCATTCCCGCCGCCAAGGAACACATCATCCGGGAACTCATCAAGCAGCTCCCGCTGACTCTCCCGAGCCGGGTGCAGGTGGAAGAGGAGACGCTGATTACCCTGAAGCTCGATCCGGATACCCGCAAGGTCCTTGAGAAAAAAGCCTTCTCCCAGGGCAAGACCCTGAAGGAGTTCCTGGCCGACGAAGTGCCGAGGCTCGGCAATCCCCCGCTTGCCTGATTGTATGGACGCCTCCGGCTTCGCATTGCCTCCGGGATCTCTGCTGGGCAATTACAAGTTGCTCAAGGCGCTGGCCCAGGGAGGCTTCGGCATCACCTACATTGCCTGGGACAGCCAGCTCAGGCGCAACATTGTTCTCAAGGAATGCTTTCCTCTGGGATTGTGCAGCCGGGATTCGGATACGGGAGAGATCATCCCGTTGCCTCATACGTCCCGGCAGGCTTACCGGACGGCTATGGATTCACTCCGCAAGGAAGCGCAAACGCTGGCTTCCCTGAACCATGAACGCATCGTCCGGGTCTACGACGTCTTCGAGTCCCATGGCAGCATCTTCTATGTGATGCCGTGGCTGGAGGGCGGTTCGCTGCGGGAACGCATGGACGAAGCCGTTTCCGGGAAGAGCACGATCACCCCGAAGCAAGCCGCCGAGTGGCTTCTGCTCCTGCTGGATGGGCTGGACTATCTGCATGGCAAGGGGATTTATCATCGCGACATCAAGCCCGGCAACATCCTCTTTGATGAACGGGGGGTGCCTGTGCTGATCGACTTCGGGGCGGCGCTCAACAAGCCGGAAGTGACCTGTACGATTACTCAGGGAGAGTTCTCGTATGCCTATGCCTCCCCGGAACAAATCACCGGGAAAGGAGCAATCGGCCCATGGACGGATTTCTATGCGTTGGCCGCAACCTGGTACGAGTTGATCTCGGGAATTTCTGTTGAATCGGCCGACAGGAGGCTGATGCGGGATGATGTCGCCCCGCTCTCGGGCGTGGCTCTTTCCCAGCCATGGCCCCGGGAACTGTTGGCATCCATTGACCGGAACCTGCGGCTCAGGCCTGAAGAGCGTTGCCAGACAGCCGGACAGTGGAAGGAATGGCTGCAACAGGGGAAACCAGAAAAGCTACACAAAGGAAATTCACGGAAAAATACTCTGATCGTTGCTTCCCTCGGTTTACTGGTGGTTATCATCATACTCGGAATATGGACGGTAAACCGATTATCCGCCGATAAGGTTGAGCCTCCTGATCAACTTGTGTCAGAAACAACAGGAGGTAACGGCATACCATCTACTCCACTTTCCACGCCTGAAATTGATCAAGGAACATCAGATTCTTCTGTCCAGAAAATAAAAAGCCCTGTCATGGGTATTCCTCCATTAAGCAAGGACGCTTCAGCAATATTACCCAAGGTGCTGGATTATTTCCAATGGGAGGAACAAGAAAAAAGGTTTAGAGGCCAAATCAATAAGGCATCGCAAGACGATAAGAAATTCAAAGAGTTTATTCGACAAGAGGTTGCGACAAGAAAGCAATATATTGACCAATTGAAGTTTCCTCCGTGTATCATGGAAGAAGTGATCGTCGATAGCCAGCGAAAATATTATTCTCCCGTATGGTATGACTCCGTTCTACTGAAATCTTGTCGGGACTCATGGCAACATGTCGCCAACAGCCTGAATGACATGATTGCAAAAACAGCCCAATGGCAGGAACTTTACCCTTCTACCTCCATCCGGGAAAAAGAGTTTGTGCAAGAAATCGCATCACATGAAAAGCGGAAATTGCTCATGGAACGCACCAATCTAAATAAACTGGAGGACTCTGTCAGTGATTACCTAAAGACATCAGAGAAGGAAATCAGAGATTACGCCTATGAAATAGGAAAAAACTATTATGCTCAACCGATTGTAACGGAAGAATGGCAGGCTCGTGAAAAGTATAAAATAGATGCTATTCTCGGCGAGATAGGACAATCTAAACAGAAAATCATTCAACAAGCAGCAGAGCAAATTGATAAGAAGAAACTTTTTTTCGAGAAGGTGGACAACATAATTTCTTCATTCAAGACCCGTCAGGAATTACGAGAATGGTCTGAGGGAGACGAAATCCGACAACTGGAACAAGAAGGGAAGGCGCTGGATAAGGACTATGACCGGATCGCTGAAATGGAGCAGAATTACCGTGAAAAGGCAGGAGATTATTTCAACTCATTTGATCGCATCAAAACACTTGTTCCTGCCAACGAAGTCGGTTGGATAGGCAACTTTGCAAATGAACTTTCTGGCCTTGTCAACCGGCCTACAAAAGGGCTTAAAGGATGGGAGCAGGATGCCAACAATTACCTTTGGCGAAAGATTCGTCATGCTTCCAAAAGTTTTTAACAGCCTGGAATTGAAAATTACTTGCGACCCTTCCTGTTCTCCAGCTTTTTGATATCCTGCTCCAGTTCTTTCACATAGTCCTGTTCCGCCTGGTGTTCGGCCAATAACCTGCGGTGTTCTTCATAGAAGCGGTATTGTTCCCGGACATGTTCCCGAGCCTGTTTCATTGACCGGTTTCCCTTGCCTTTTAGTAC
>ERZ1026921.695-NODE-695-length-15291-cov-5.680887_pt1 | contig 15291 bp, 6 predicted proteins | sample MGYA00519571_ERZ1026921 | MGnify/ENA primary metagenome ERZ1026921 (study PRJEB26926, sample SAMN06164877) | human gut metagenome | biome: ENVO:00009003; feature: ENVO:2100002; material: ENVO:00002003 | host: Homo sapiens | place: USA | collected 2012 ... | reverse complement strand
TTTTTGTGCCTTAATGGCTTGTGCTACTTGTTCAATACCGGCAAATGCTTTTACTCAGGCCACTTTTATCTCGCTAAGTAAGTCGAATGTTTCCATGCACTCTGTGATGGAGGAAATAGAAAAACTTAGTGATTATACGTTTTTTTATAATGATAACCAAATCAAATTGGACAAAAAGATTTCTGTGAATGCCAAGAATGCTTCTATTGAACAAGTATTAAATCAGATGTTTAAAGATTCTGGTTATACTTATAAAATAGTAAATAACCAAATTCTTATTTCAACAGTAAAAGCTGTAAATGTAATAGAACATCAACAGCAGAAGAGCAGGACTATAACTGGTTGTGTAAAAGATGTGAATGGTGAACCTATTATTGGTGCTTCTGTTGTTGAAAAAGGGGTTGCTACAAATGGAACAGTTACAGATTTTGAAGGTAATTACACACTGACGATTTCTAGTGATGAATTGCAAATTAGCTATATAGGTTATTTACCCCAAGTAGTAAAAGTTCACTCGGGTACTTCTTTTTATAATGTAACTTTAAAAGAAGATACGAAAACATTGGATGAAGTCGTAGTTATCGGCTATGGTACTCAAAAGAAGGTGAATTTAACAGGTTCTGTTGCTTCTGTTAGCTCAAGTGAAATTAAAGACCGGGTTCAAACTAATGTGCTTTCAGCTGTTCAAGGTACAGTACCTGGAGTGACTGTAATTTCTCGTCCGGGGTCTACTCCATCTATCAACTTTCGTGGACGTGGTAATTTAGGAACTTCAGAACCTCTTTATGTGATTGATGGTGCTATTGCAGATGCTGCGTTTTTTCAAAGTCTTAATCCGAACTCTATAGAAAGTATCTCCTTTTTGAAGGATGCTTCGTCTTCTGCTATTTATGGTTCTCGTGCAGCTTATGGTGTTGTTTTGGTAACTACCAAAAATGGTGAAAAGGGAAAAATGAATGTTTCATATAGTGGTTTGGTGGGTATGAAAACTCCTACTTATTTACCTAAAACTGTAGATTCATGGGAGTATGCTTCTATGTTGAATGAAGGTATGTATAACCGTAATGCGGCAAATGGTAAATATCAGGCATATTCACAAGAAGAAATTGATAAATTTAGAAATGGAACAGATCTTGACTATTACCCTAACACAAATTGGGCTGATTTGGTGTTGGATAAACATGTATTGACTACTCAACATTCTGTAAGTTTCAGTGGAGGAAGTGATAAAGTACGCTATTTTATGAATTTAGGGTATATGTATGATGATAAGCCTAATTTTATGTCAGGGCAGGACAAAACTCGTTATACATTGGATACTAATATAGCATCGGATATTACTAAATGGTTTACTGTTAAAGGTAGTATTAAATACATACGTAATGTGTCTGATACAGAACATGGACAACCTTGGATGGGAAACTTTTTATTGGTTCCATCTATTATGGTGGCTCAACAGTCAAATGGAGAATGGGGAAGTATTGCCGGTGGTAAACAGGCTACCCAATCTTTTATCACAGGCAATCCTCTTCGTGCTTTAAGTAATAAAAATTGGAGTAAATCCAAAACTGAAGAAACAATGTATGATTTAGGTTTTGATATAAAACCGGTTAAAGGATTGGTTATTAGTGGTCAAGGGGTATTCCGCGGACAAGAGTATAAAGGTAAGTCTTACACGGCTTTGCAAGATGAAGTGAAGACTTTCGAGACTGGTACACCTATTGGTGGTACTGGTACTTATACAAACTCTATGAGTATGAATTGGAGTAGTGTAACACGTATGTTGTATACTGGAACTATCAAATATGATTGGTCTAATTCTATACATAACATTACTGCATTAGCCGGTACTTCTTATGAGCACTATAAATATGAAGCATTGAGCGCAGGACGTAAAAACTTTCCATCTGATGCTTTGGAGGATTTGAACGGTGGTTCTAATGCTGGAAAAGATCTTTCCAATGGTGGTGGAATGACTGAATACAAAATTCTTTCGTACTTTGGTCGTATCAATTATTCATTAATGGATCGTTATTTATTAGAAGCTAATATTCGTGCAGATGCCTCTTCACGTTTTTATAAAGATAACCGTTGGGGATATTTTCCTTCATTCTCTGCCGGTTGGCGTATTAGCCAAGAAGAGTTTATGAAAAATATCTCTTGGATTAGTAATTTGAAGATTAGAGCATCGTGGGGTACATTGGGTAATATTAATAATGTAGGGAATTATGATTATTTCCAAAATTATAATTTAGGTTCTGATTACAACTTCAATGATGAGGCTGTAAAAGGTATTCTAGAGTCTAAGCCAGCCAATTTAGGCTTGGGCTGGGAAACGGTTGCTTTGACAGATTTTGGTGTGGATATTGATTTGTTTGATAATAAATTAAGCATTGTTGCCGATTATTATATTAAAAATACCAGTGATATTTTGTTGGGCTATAATGTGCCAGTAGAAACTGGTATTTGGAGCGCACCGTCTCAAAATATCGGAAAAGTGAAAAACACAGGTTTTGAGATGGCTCTTACATACAGAGGTAATGTCGGTGATTTGAAATATACAGTAACAGGTAACATTGCAACTAATAAAAATAAAGTTGTGGACTTAGCCGGTTCAGATGATATCATTAGTAATGGCGGGGATAAAATTCGTTTTATATTAAGAGAAGGTGAACCTATCGGTTCATTCTATGGATATAAGACTGATGGACTTTATACACAAGAAGAAATTGATGCAGGACGCTTCTATACTTTTGGTCGTATTCCTAATGCCGGTGATATCAAATACGTTCCTCAACGTGAGGATGTGAAGTATTATGGTGACTTGGAAGCGAATGAAGATAAATCTCATGCAGCTATTTCTGGTGAGGATCGTACAATCATTGGTAAGGATGTTCCTGATTTTACTTATGGAGTTAATTTGAATCTACAATGGAAAAATTTTGAATTATCTGTATTTGGTCAAGGTGTAAGTGGTACAATGACCGCTTTTGAATCAGAGCAAATATCTGCCTTTATGTTGAATGCTAATCCTCGTGAATTTCACCGGGGGCGTTGGACACAAGAAAATCCTAATCCGCGTGCCATCTATCCTCGTATTTATGGAGGACATAGTTTAGATGATTATAATCAATATTTCTCTGATTATCAGTTGTTTGATTCGGATTATTTCCGTATTAAGAGCATCTCTTTAGGATATATGGTTCCTATAAATGTAGTGAAGAGTTGGGGATTGAGTAGTTTGAAGCTTTTTGTAACAGGGGAAAACTTATTTACATTACGTGCTGACGATAAAATGAAAGATTTTGATCCTGAGTCACCTTCAGGACGTGGCTTGAGCTATTTAGGTAGTAAATCTGTGGCGTTTGGTGTGAATGTTTCATTTTAATTGATAATCTTAAATAACGAATTGAATTATGAAAAATATAAAGAATTTAGCTATCCTAGGTTTATTTACAGTTGCTTTTGCTTCATGTGATATGGAAGTAGTACCGCCTTCAGAGATTGCAGCTGAAAATTTCTGGAAGACGGAAAAAGATGCATGGTATGGTCTGAATGCTTGTTATGCACAAATGGGTGGCATGGATATTTGGGATGAAATGTGTACAGATAATGCACATAGTCATAAACCGTGGGAAGGTCCCTATGAATTGATTCAACAAAATGGAGTAAGTTCTGAGAGTGATCGTGGTTATAGCTTTGGGACTATTCGCATTGTAAATAATTTCCTTGAAAAAGTTGATGGATGTGAGATGGACGCAGCTTTAAGGGAAAGAATGAAAGCTGAAGCACGCTATTTTCGTGCATCAGATTATTTGGATTTGACTACTAAGTTTGGTAAAGTTCCTTTAGTTACTACTGTGATGGAGTATGATGCACCTAATGTGAAACGTGATCCGGTGGAAACAGTTCAAGCATTTATTTTAAGTGAGTTGGCTGAAATAGCTGAGATATTACCAGATAGTTATCCTGGTGGAGAAGGTTATGAAAAAGGACGAATCACTCGGGCTGGAGCATTAGCCTTGCGCGCTCGTGCTGCGTTGTATTTTGGCAATTTCGCAGAAGCAGAAGCGTCTGCCGGAAAGATAATTCAGGAAGGACATCATAGTTTGTTCCGTGTGACATCTTTGAATGCAGCTCAGCAGAAAGAGGCTGATGAGATGGAACAATATATTGATTTTGAAGCAAAGAATATCGATAAGGATAAGTTTGTGAAAGGTATGTTCAGTTATGAATGTTTGTGGCATAAGGAGAATGCCAATCCTGATAATCCTGAGTATTTGGTGACACGGGGGTATATGGCAGATGATAATAACTATGATTGGACTCGCTATACTTATATTCGTCCTAGTCAATTGATTTCCGGTTATTCTTCATACGAACCGATGCAGGGATTGATTGATGCGTATTGGGATATTGACGGAAAAACGATACGTCCTGAGATTCCGGTAGCAACTCGTAAAGAGAATTTTGCTAAAATAACAGCTGTTGTTGAAGGAATGGATCAAACTACTTATATTAAAACTGTTCCTACTTTGAATTTGAAAGAATATGCCTATATGGATGAATTCCGTAATCGTGACAGCCGTCTTTATGCTTCTATGTTATTTCCTTTTAAAGGATGGCATGAAACAGATTTTGGAACTTTCTATTATCGCTGGAATCCGTCATGGGCTGGTTCGGATGGTAATGAATCATGGACAGGATATAGTTATAGAAAATTACTTTCTTTGACAGCTTATTCGGATTGGGCTAGTATGGAGGATTATCCGGTTATCCGTTATGCTGAGGTCTTGTTGACTTATGCTGAAGCGAGGATTCAAACTAAAGGTTGGGATGCTGAAGTTCAGAAAGCATTGAATGATTTACGTGATCGTTGTGGTATGCCCGATGTACCTACTGTAATGCCATCTAAGGAAGCTGCTTTGGACTTTGTGCGTAACGAACGTCGTATAGAATTGGCTGCTGAAGGACAACGTTATGATGATATACGTCGTTATGGGTCTGCATATTGCAACAAAGTAATGAATGGTACTGTTTATGCTCCTAATGGTTATGAGGTTGTGAATATGACATGGAGTGATCGTTTGATGTTAATGCCTATTCCTCAAGGAGCTATGGATTTAAATCCCTTATTGCGGGATGATCAGAATCCGGGATATTAGTTGAGATGAATTTTAGGTGTTAGGATTATGCACGGGGTGTGTATGGCATTTGTCTTCACATCCCGCTTTTTATCACTAATTTGTTAAAAAAGCGTAAGCAAATACTAGGTATATTGGGGAAACTTCCTTTCTTTGTATTTCAATACAGTGCATTGATTAATTTATTAAGTCTAATAAGTATGAAATTACTTTCGATTTTAGCGTTAGGTGCAATATTTGCACTCACTTCGATAAATATATATGCTCAAAAAGTATATGATATTTCCACGTTTGGCTTAAAGCCTGATACTCATAAAAATGCTTCTCCTGTTTTGCAAAAAGCTTTGTCGAAAATAAAGGCAGAATGCAAGGATGGTGAAGCGGTTATTCTTCGTTTTTCTGAAGGCCGCTATGACTTCCATGAAAAAGGAGCTGCCGTACGCGAATATTATATCTCGAACCATGACCAAGACAATCCTAAGAAAGTAGGTATTGCACTGGAAGACATGAAAAACCTTACTCTTGACGGGCAGGGGGCACGGTTCGTCTTTCATGGGAGAATGTTGCCGGTGTCGCTTCTTCGGTCGGAGAATTGTAGCTTGAAGAATTTCAGTATTGATTTTGAGAATCCCCATATTGCACAAATAAAGATATTGGAGAATACTCCGCAAGAGGGAATCGTATTCGAACCGGCTTCATGGGTGAAATATCGTATAGCCAAAGATTCGATTTTTGAAGCTTATGGAGAAGGATGGACTTTAAAACATTCCTGGGGAATTGCTTTTGATGGGGATACCAAACATTTGGTATACAATACCAGTGATATCGGTTGTCCGACGAAAGGAGCAAGTGAGATAGCACCGCGGCGCATTCGTGCTCCCCATTGGAAAGATGCACGTCTTGTTCCCGGAACTGTTGTTGCCATGCGTGGCTGGGGACGCCCTACTCCCGGAATTTTCCTGTCACATGATTTAAATACGACATTGGAAAACATAAAAGTACATTATGCGGAAGGAATGGGATTGTTGGCACAATTCAGTGAAAATATTACGTTAGAGAAGTTCTGTGTTTGCTTGAAGGGTGAGGATGATCCGCGTTATTTTACCACACAGGCAGATGCGACTCATTTTTCAGGTTGTAAAGGAAAGATAACTTCTTGCAATGGACTCTATGAAGGCATGATGGATGATGCCATTAATGTGCATGGAACATATCTGAAAGTGGTGAAAAGGATAGATGACCACACATTGGTCGGACGTTATATGCATGATCAGTCATGGGGATTTGAATGGGGACGCGCCGGAGATGAGGTGCAGTTCGTTCAATCCTCTACCATGGAGTTGATCGGCAATCAGAATAAGATTGCAAGCATCCGTCCGCATGATAAAGAACAAATAGACGGGGCACGCGAATTCATTATTACTTTTGATGAGGCGATAGATCCGGCTGTCAATGGGCAAAGCGGATTTGGCATCGAGAATCTTACCTGGACACCGGAAGTTTTGTTTGCCGGAAATACGATTCGTAATAATAGAGCGAGAGGTAGTCTGTTCAGTACTCCGCGTAAAACGGTTGTTGAGAATAACTTATTTGACCATACTTCAGGAGCTGCTATCTTGTTGTGTGGAGATTGTAACGGCTGGTTTGAAACCGGAGCATGCCGTAATGTGATTATTCGTAAGAATCGTTTTGTAAATGCACTTACCAATTTATTCCAGTTTACGAATGCAGTGATTTCGATTTATCCGGAGATACCCGACTTAAAGAACCAGCAGAAGTATTTTCATGGAGGACCGGAAGGGGGCATTGTGATAGAAGACAATGAGTTCGATACTTTTGATGCTCCTATCCTGTATGCCAAATCAGTGGATGGATTAATATTCCGCAATAATGTTATAAAGAAGAACACGGACTATAAGCCGTTCCATTCTAACCGGAACCGTTTCTGGCTGGAGCGGGTGACGAATGTGACGATTGCCGAATGAGGTGTTCGCTTATGAGCGATGAATACTAACTATTATATTTAAATATTTATTTTGAAAAGACATGAAGATTAAGAATCTATTGACTGTGATGACCGGCTTGGCATTGTTCTGTTTGGCCGGATGTGCTTCTCCTCAGAAAGAAGCTGTTGCAAAGGAGTATGCTCCTATTGAAGTCGCTGTTCCCGAACGTCCTGCCGGACAGCAAGATGTAATTCAACTGACTGCCCCGAAGCTGGATACAGTCCGTGTTGGTTTTATTGGTTTGGGTATGCGTGGTCCCGGTGCAGTTGCACGTTGGACTCATATCCCCGGTACAAAAATTGTAGCTTTGTGTGACCTTCGTCCCAAATGTGTAGAAAGAGCACAAGGTATTTTAGAGAAAGCCGGCCTTCCTAAAGCTGCTGAATATTCAGGTTCTGAAGATGCATGGAAGCAACTTTGCGAACGTGATGATATTGATGTGGTATATATTGCTTCAGACTGGAAGCATCATGCCGAAATGGGCGTTTATGCCATGGAACACGGCAAGCACGTTGCCATCGAAGTTCCGTCTGCTATGACATTGGATGAAATCTGGGCGTTAATCAATACTTCGGAAAAGACTCGCAAGCACTGTATGCAATTGGAAAACTGTGTATATGACTTCTTCGAACTGACTACACTGAACATGGCTCAACAGGGATTGTTCGGTGAAGTATTGCACGTAGAAGGTTCTTATATTCATAACCTCGAAGAGTTCTGGGGTGAATATTGGAATAACTGGCGCTTGGATTACAACAACGAATTCCGTGGTGACGTTTATGCCACTCACGGCCTTGGCCCGGCCTGCCAGTTGCTGGACATTCACCGTGGCGACCGCATGAAGACTTTGGTAGCTATGGATACTAAAGCTGTAACTGGTCCTGAACTGGGTAAGAGATATGGTTTGGCAAACGATTCTATCGAATTCCAGAACGGTGACCACACCATGACTTTCATCCGCACCGAAAACGGTAAAACTATCCATATTCAGCACGATGTAATGAATCCCCGTCCTTACAGCCGTATGTATCAGCTGACAGGTACTGATGGTTTTGCCAACAAATATCCTATCGAACAATACTGCTTGCGTCCTGATCAGGTTGATGCTAAAGAAGTGCCCAACCACGAAAATCTGAATATGCACGCTGCTGTTCCCGAAGACGTGAAAAAAGCTTTGATGCAGAAATACAAACACCCGATTCACCAGGAATTGGAAGAAACTGCCAAGAAGGTAGGCGGTCACGGTGGTATGGACTACATCATGGATTACCGTCTGGTTTACTGTCTGCGCAACGGTTTGCCTTTGGATATGGATGTATACGATTTGGCTGAATGGTGCTGCATGGCAGACCTTACCCGTCTTTCTATCGAAAACGGTAATGCTCCGGTAGCTGTACCCGACTTTACCCGCGGCAGCTGGAACAAGGTGAAAGGTTATCGTCACGCATTTGCTAAGTAATGTCTGCAAATATCATATTTTAATTCAGGTAATATAAAAACAGAAGAGGTTGTAGCCGGCATCGGTTACAACCTCTTTTTATTGTATATATTCTGTTTATTCTTCTACAATACTAGTACGTGGCTGTTGAGGCGTGATTTCTTTTTGCTGTTTCAGATATTCTATCAAAGCATCCGAAGAGGTGGCAGTCATTTCATGCCCCGGGTTGGCATGGTCGAATCGATAACTGGAGGCGATGTAGCTGTTCATACCTACTTTGTACTGTTTATTTTCGTCCAGCGGGTTGCCATTCATGTCTTTTATGGTGACACTCACGGCTTTGCCGTCACGGGTATGAATGGTGTAGGTCATGCCCGACACCAATAGATCGGCGCGTTTGCTGGCTTTGCGGTAGGAGTTCATTAATAAAGTGCGAATCTCTGCCGGAGTCATTTGATAGACAACTACAGTATTGCCGAAGGGGTCCAACTGATAGATTTCGGCCATGGTGATTTCTCCTTTCGCCATTTGTCCGATGCGCACACCGCCGGCATTCTGGAAAGCAAAGTCGAGATTATGCACATCGGCTACGGCATCGGTCATCAGTGAGCCGAGTGGCTCTTTACCGTTGAACTGTGCTGTGGCATGTGCTATTACTTGGTCTAAGTGGCAATCCTTGCGGAATTTCTGAATAGACTGCTTGATATCTGTATCTTCGTCTTTGAGTTTTGCCATATTAATCAGCTCGAATTTCTTCTCTTTTACTTTATTATCCTCCAAGGTGATAGTAGTCTTGCCCAGATAATGAAGGTTGCTCTGTGCCTGACTTATCAAGACACCATTGACGACAATGGTAGAATCAATGCGTGTATGTGAGTGTCCCCCGATGATAACATCCAGTTCGGGCATCGCTTCGGCTATCTCACAATCTTTGTTATAACCGGTATGAGTGAGACCGACAAACAGGTTGCACCGGCTGCGTAAGTTCTTGTATTTAAGTGCGGTTGATACAGGCTCGGTGAATGTGATACCTTTCAGGCGTGCGGGATGGGTGGCGGGCAGCAGCTCACCTGTTCTTCGCTTACTCACTTCGATAAGGCCTAGGATGCATATCTTGGTGTCACCGATTTGCAGAAAAGCGTATGGCTGAGGTTGTTTGATTCCGGCTGTTTCTTCATCAACAATCATGTTGGCACATAGGAATTGGAAGTTGGCTTGCTTCATTCGCCGGTTCAGTACCTCCTGTCCGTAGTCGAATTCATGGTTGCCGAATATTTCATACTGATATCCTATCCGGTTCATCAGGTCAATCATAGGAAAGCCTTTCTCAGGGTATTGGTCCACCACCGGATTACCCGAAAACATATCTCCCCCACTCAAAATCAGAATGTTGGGATTCTTGGCACGCTCTTTTTGTATATAACTTGCTATTTTGGCAAAGTTGTCGATACTGCCGTGCATGTCATTAGTCGAAAAGATGATGATTTGCGTTTCTTTTGCTGACAGTGAGCAGCATAGAAAGACGAATAACAATAGAAAACCAGATAGCTTTTTCATTTATTATTGGTGTTTAATAGGTTAGTTTAATGCTGCAAAGATAGGCTATAAATATTTCAAATTCTTTGCAACGTGCAGAAAAGTTTATTTCCGGTGCAAAGGAATATTTGCCTGCTCAATGGGAGAATACTTATAAATAGTGATTGTATGAAAGAAATGACTGTTGAGGAAGGTTTCTGAATTACCTATAAAAAGCGATTGTGGCGCGTCAGTTTTAACAAGACCTTTGCATCCGAATAAAGAATGTAATTACTTAGAAGAAGAAAACGTGAAAACAGCAGTTCGGAAAGTGAATATTTTAATCATCGTTTTATTGACGGCTGTATCTGTATATGCACAGCAGCATAAAACCATGATTTCGGGTAAAGTCGTATCGAAGGAGAAAGAAATCATAGACTTGGCAACGGTGTATCTGAAAGGAACCAATTATGGTTGTATGACCAATGAGCAGGGAATATATCATTTGCATGCCCCCGCAGGGGAGTATACACTGGTCGTTTCTGCTGTCGGTTATGAAACGATAGAGAAGCCGGTGAAGCTCTTTCGAGGTGAGAGAGTAAAAATGAATGTAGTATTAGCTTCGTCTGTAACAGAGTTAGACGAGGTCGTTGTCGTGTCCAATGGGGTAGGCCGTGTGAAGCGTTCGGCTTTCAATGCCGTGGCTGTGGATACGGAGGAGTTGCAGAACTCGACGAAGAATTTGAGTGATGCTTTATCCAAACTGCCGGGTATGAAACTGCGGGAGGCAGGAGGTGTAGGTTCTGATACCCAACTCATGTTGGATGGGTTCAGTGGAAAGCACGTCAAAGTCTTTATTGACGGAGTGCCGCAGGAGGGGGTAGGCAGCTCTTTCGGGCTGAACAATATTCCGGTGAATTTTGCCGAGCGTATAGAAGTATATAAAGGAGTTGTACCGGTAGGATTCGGTACCGATGCTTTAGGAGGCGTCATCAATATTGTAACGAATAAGAAGAAGAGAAAATGGTTTTTGGATACTTCTTATTCTTATGGTTCGTTTAATACGCATAAGTCGTATGTCAATTTCGGACAGACTTTCAGAAGCGGATTGATGTATGAGATTAATGCATTTCAGAACTATTCCGACAATGATTATTATGTGGATACGTATGTCACTCATTTTTCTCCCGATGGCAATACCACCGACAAAAAGAAGATTGAGCATGTAAAACGTTTCAATGACACTTACCACAATGAGGCTGTCATCGGAAAAGTGGGTTGGGTGGGGAAACCCTTTGCCGACCGTCTGCTTTTCGGTTTTACTTATTCCAATATGTACAAGGAGATTCAGACAGGAGTGCGCCAAGAGGCAGTATTTGGAGAGAAACATCGCAAGGGACATTCGCTGATGCCCTCATTGGAGTATCATAAGCGGGATTTATTTACCAAAGGACTGGATGTTAGTTTGACGGCAAATTATAATTATAATCTGACTCAGAATATTGATACGGTGCCTTATCAATATAATTGGTATGGAGAAAAGCAATATACCGGTTCAAAAGGAGAGCAATCTTACCAGGACAATGAATCGAAGAATAAGAACTGGAATGGGACGTTCAAGGTTGATTATCGTCTCAGCAGGACGCAGACCTTTACACTGAGCCATGTACTGACGGTTTTCGAGCGCAGTAACCGTTCGGATGTGAATTCCACTTCGGCTGTTTCGGATTTTACCGTTTCCAAGAAGACAAGGAAGAATATCACCGGACTTTCTTATCGTCTGATGCCTGCTGAAAGGTGGAACTTCTCTGCCTTCGGAAAGTATTATAACCAGCATAGTTCGGGATTAGTCTCACAGAATGCCGATGGTATAGGGAACTATATTGATATGTCCAAGCACGTAAGCGCTCTGGGGTATGGAGCGGCAGGCACATATTGGATAATAAGGGATTTACAGGTAAAGCTCTCGTATGAGAAAGCTTATCGGTTGCCATCGAATGAAGAGTTGTTCGGTGATGAGGACTTGGAAGCGGGTAAGGCTGACCTGAATCCGGAGAACAGTGACAATATCAACTTGAACCTCAGTTATACGCACCGCTTGGGCAAGCATGAGCTCTATGTGGAAGGAAGTCTGATTTATCGTGATACGAAAGATTACATCGTCCGTACCATCAGCTCTTTTGGTGGTAAAAGTTATGGTTCCTATTATAATCACGGGCGTGTAAAGACGAAAGGTTTTAATGTGTCTGCACGTTACAGCTATTCGCACTGGCTCAGTGTGGGAGGTACTTATAGCAGCATGGATACGCGTGACAATGAAAAATATCTGGAGGGAGGCTCCCTGCAGGAAAGCCTGAAGTATAAACTTCGTATACCCAATCAGCCTTACCGTTATGCCAGCTTGGATGCTTCGCTCTATTGGCATGATTTGTTTGCAAAAGGAAACCGCTTGTCGCTCACGTATGACAGCTATTATCAGCACGAATTTCCATTGAATTGGGAAACTATCGGAGAGGCTTCTTCCAAGAAACGTGTGCCGGAACAATTTTCACACAATCTGGGGATTACGTATAGTATCAAGAATGGACGCTATAACCTCTCGTTGGAATGCAAGAATTTCACGGATGAGAAATTGTATGATAATTATAGCCTGCAGAAAGCCGGGCGTGCATTCTACGGGAAGGTGAGGGTTTATTTCGGACAATAGAATATGAATCGATAAAATATAAATAGAAGAATGATGAATAGAAAATTTTTGTTTTGGTCTGTTGTCATGGCATGTTGTGCAGGCAGCGTGTTGACTTCATGCAGTGATGATACAGTACCTGAAAATTCAACGCCGGATGCTCCCGGTACCGGGGCAGGGACATACGTGGTTGCTGCCACTGTTGATGGGGTAAATTATCTCCTGACTGCCGAGTCTTTGGACGAAGGAAGCGTTACAGTGAAAAATAACGGTCTTGAAACAGAGACCGGTACGTATTGGGTGTTTCATAACAATGATTACCTCTTCCGCCTTGTGTATAATAAGGGAGGAGACGGAACCGGTTCTTCTTACATTCTGAACAGTAATAATAAGCTCGAAGAGCATCTGTCGTATGCTTTTAAACGCATCACCACGTATGGCACGTGGGGAGATAATGTGATTACCGCTTCTACCGGAGATACAGACCGGACGGATGCCGGCGGATATGCGGAGCAAGGTATTTTGGTCAACTATCTGAATTCACTGGACGGTACTACAAGTACCAAGACCTACCCGTGTGAAAACTACTTGGGTAATGGTGAGTATGTTACTTTTTCCGGGTTTGTACAGGCAAACGGCAAACTTTACACTTCAGTAATTCCGATGGGGATGAGCCAATATGGTGTAAAAGCGTTCCCGGACAAGGTGACCGATCCGCAACTTGTGGCAACCGTGGCGGGAGGCAGTGGCAGCGGTGCTTATAAAGAAGGTTCTATTCCTTCTACTCAGTATCCCGACCATGCATATGTGGCTATTTACAGCGGAAATGATTTCAGCAGTACTCCAACGATTGTTGCCACTGATAAAATCGGCTTTGCCAGCGGACGTATGCGTTCTCAATATTACCAGACTATTTGGGCGGCTGATAACGGTGATCTTTATGTATTCTCACCCGGCTACGGACGACTTACCACTTCTTCGGATGACTTAAAGCGTGTGCAGGGAACACTTCCTTCGGGAGTGATGCGAATCAAGGCAGGAGAAACTTCGTTTGACGATACTTATTATGTCAATCTAGAAGAGCTTGGAAACAAGCATCCGATGTACAAATGCTGGCATATCACAGAAGATTATTTCCTGCTTCAGATGTATACTCGCGGGTTACAGTCGAAAGGGGAGTATACTACTGAACTGGCAGTCTTTAAAGGTGAAGACCGGACACTGAAACCGGTGACCGGATTGCCATCGGAAGATGTTCTGAGTGCTTATGGAAATATTCCTTATAACGAGAACGGTTACATATATATGCCGGTATCCACTACCGATGGCAGTACTCCGGCACTTTACAAGATTGACCCTCGGACTGCTACTGCCACAAAGGGGCTGACTATCATTGCGGAGTCTGTTAGTACTGTAGGTAAACTTACATCTCAGAAATGAAAAAGATATTTCGGACACTGCATCTTTGGCTTTCTGTACCTTTCGGACTGCTCGTCAGCCTGATATGCTTTTCGGGTGCCATGCTGGTTTTCGAGAACGAAATAACAGAATGGAGCCGTCCCGACCTTTATCAAGTGAAAGAGATAAAGGCGGAACCGTTGCCTGTGGAGATGCTTCTAGAACGAGTGGCGGAGATATTGCCCGATAGTGTATCTGTTGCCGGAGTGAGTATTCCTTCGGAGAAAGGGCGCACGTGGCAGGTAAATCTTTCCAAACCGCGCCGTGCATCAGTTTATATCGACCCTTATACGGGTGAAGTGAAAGGGAAATACGAACGTCCGGCTTTTTTCCTGACCATGTTTAAACTGCATCGCTGGCTGTTGGACAGTATGAAGCCTGATGGCGGTATTTTTTGGGGAAAGATGATAGTAGGAGTGAGTACACTGATGTTTGTTCTTATTCTGTTGACGGGTATCATTATTTGGTGGCCGCGTACACTGCAGGCGATGAAGAATAGTCTGAAGATAACGTCGCGGAAGGGGTTTCGCAGGTTCTGCTATGATTTTCATGTGGCGGGCGGTCTGTATGCGTTGTTGTTTTTGCTAGTGATGTCACTGACGGGGCTGACTTGGTCTTTCGCCTGGTACCGGACCGGATTCTATAAAATCTTTGGAGTAGAAACCCGGCAAGGAAGTGGGCATGCAGCTCATGGACAGGAAAAGAAGGGAAAGGAAAAATCACAGGCTCCGTATGCACATTGGGAACAGGTTTATCGACAGTTGAAGAATGAGAATCCCGATTGCAGACAGATTACCATATCCCGGGGTACTGCCAATGTCTCTTTCGACCGGTTGGGCAATCAGCGTGCGAGTGATCGTTATGAGTTTGACCCTCGTTCGGGTGAGATAACAAATGTATCTTTATATCAGAATGCTGAGCCATCGGGGAAGATTCGGGGATGGATATATTCAGTGCATGTGGGAAGTTGGGGCGGCATGTTTACCAAAATACTTGCCTTTGCTGCGGCTGTCTCTTATACACATCTCCGAGCCCACGAGACAG
>ERZ1026921.691-NODE-691-length-15338-cov-3.454165_pt1 | contig 15338 bp, 14 predicted proteins | sample MGYA00519571_ERZ1026921 | MGnify/ENA primary metagenome ERZ1026921 (study PRJEB26926, sample SAMN06164877) | human gut metagenome | biome: ENVO:00009003; feature: ENVO:2100002; material: ENVO:00002003 | host: Homo sapiens | place: USA | collected 2012 ... | reverse complement strand
CAATACGATTCAGCATATTGCAAAAAATCGGGAATGGGAATTAACGCCGGAACGATTGCTGACCATTCACCGACTGATGACGCAAAACACGCTCGACAACTCTGAAGACGAAGGACGCTTCAGAACGAACGATGATATCTATGTTGTCGATAATTTGTCGGGAGAGGTTGTCCACTTTCCTGTGCCTTATACTGAGATTCCGGAGTTGATACTGTTATTATGCAGATTGTTCAATGAAAAAGGAAGTGAAAACTTCGTGCATCCCATTATCAAAGGAACATTGATTCATTTCCTGTTAGCTTATATTCATCCGTTCTGTGACGGAAACGGTCGAACGGCCCGTGCTCTTTTGTATTGGTATATGTTGAGAGAAGGTTACTGGATGACTGAATATCTCTCTATATCGAGAATCATCTACCACAAGAAACGCCAATATGAGAAAGCGTTCCTCTATACGGAAAATGATGGAAACGATTTGACTTATTTCATTTCGTTTAATCTTCATGTAATGTCCGAGGCGTACGAATCCTTGAAACTTTACATAAAAAACAAATTGTCGGAACAGTATCAAACTGCCGATTTTATTAAAATCCCGTCGGTCAACGAACGTCAGGCCATTATATTGAAGATCGTATCCGACAAGCCGCAGAGTGTCCTAACGGTCAAAGAGATGGAAACCCGATTCAATATCTCGAATTTTACGGCCCGAAGCGATCTGCAAGGTCTTGTGAAATTGGGATTTCTGTCTTCTGTTGCAGTAAACAGGAAACAACATAATTATATCAGAAGTTCCGAATTCGAAGAGACTCTTTCGAAATATGAATAAATAAAAATATCGAGATTTTGCAAAAATCTCGATATTTTAACATTTTGCTCACGGCGTAATTTTCTCGGGAATCAGGTGTGTGTCGGCGAAAAGGGTGTAATTATTCGATTTGCATAATTTGAATAAAATAATTATTTTTGCAAAAATGATATTCCTATGGCGAAGATTATAAATCCATTCATCGTGACCGGAAAGATCGCTCCGGAGTATTTTTGCGATCGGGTAAGCGAATCAGCCCGGCTTGTCAAGTCGGTTACCAACGGCAATAATTTGGTTGTCATTTCACCGCGCCGTATGGGTAAAACAGGGCTGATTCAGTTCTGTTACGACAAGCCGGAAATCGGTAAGGAGTACTATACTTTTTTCATCGATATTCTGCATACGTCGAGCCTCCGCGAATTTACCTATCTGCTCGGCCGGGAGATTTACGAAACACTCCTGCCTCGCAGTCGTAAAATGGCGACTCTTTTCATTCAGACGATTAAGTCCATCAGCGGGAAATTCGGGTTCGACCCCATCACCAATCTTCCCACTTTCAATGTGGAGTTGGGAGATATCGAGCGACCCGAATATACGCTCGATGAGATTTTCCAATATTTGTCTCATGCGGACAAGTTTTGCATCGTAGCGATTGATGAGTTCCAGCAAATTGCCAAATATCCGGAGAAGAATATAGAGGCTTTGTTGCGGACTCACATCCAAAGGTCGGAGAACAGCCATTTTATCTTTGCCGGGAGCGAACGCCACATGATGCAGGAGATGTTTGCATCGGCCGCCCGGCCGTTCTACCACAGTGCCGACATGTTGGAGCTGAAAGCCATTCCTGCGGAGATTTACATTCCGTTTATCGTCGGGCATTTCGAGCGGCGCAACCGTTCGATAGCCGCCGTCGATGTGGAAAAGGTTTATGCACTTTTTCAGGGGCACACCTACTATATCCAAAAGACCTTCAACGAATCGTTTGCCGATACGCCCGAAGGCGACGAATGTACGTTGGAGACGATCCGGGCTGCCATCGATAATATGATTGCTTCGAACGATACGATTTTCCGGGAGATTTTGTCGAACGTTCCCGAAAAGCAGAAGGAGTTGCTTTATGCCATCGCCAGGGAGGGCGAAGCCGAGCGTATTACATCTGCCGATTTCATCAAACGGCACAGTCTTACTTCGGCCAGTTCGGTACAGTCGGCCGCAAAGAAATTGCTCGAAAAGGATCTTATCACCGAGATTAACAAGGTTTTTTCTGTAACCGACCGATTATTTGCCATGTGGATAAATAAATTATATGGGAAAAATCCGGATTTTTAATGTCGCTGCTCGGTATAATGTGATTTTTATAGATTGGTATTTGGCCGTAAGTTGGCTGAAATAGTTACCTTTGACTTTGTCGAAGGTACTCCGCCCCGACAAAACGCAAATAAAATTTGCTTTTGTGCGCGGCTTGTTCGTACCTTTGTTACGAAGTATGCCGAAACTTTATATCATAGCGGGTTGCAACGGTGCAGGGAAAACGACTGCATCCTATACCGTGCTGCCCGAAATGTTGGGATGCCGGGAGTTCGTCAATGCCGACGAAATAGCAAAAGGGCTGTCGCCGTTCAATCCCGAAAGCGTGGCGATCGAGGCAGGACGGCTGATGTTGCAACGAATGGACGATCTTTTGTCCGAAGGCGAGGATTTTGCGTTTGAAACGACGTTGGCGACCCGTTCCTATGTGAAATTCGTGGAGCGGGCGCAGGCGAAAGGCTATTTTGTGACATTGCTATACTTTTGGTTGCCGACACCCGAACAGGCCATCGAGCGTGTTGCGACACGAGTAAGCGAGGGCGGACACAATATTCCGTCGGATGTGATTCGGCGACGTTATGCGAACGGCATCAAGAATTTAACAATCCTCTATACTCCGATTTGCAATTTCTGGACAATCTACGACAACAGCTCGGCAGACGAAGAGATTAAAATAGTTGCGTCGGGTGAGAAGAACATAACAATTCATGTTGAAGATGCGTTATCCTATAAACTGATTACGAATTATGAGCGAGATTGAAATCAAACAAATGCAGGAAAAAATCAACGCAGGTATTTTGCTCGCCCGTAAGCGTCTGATTGAAAAGACGAAGAAGGAGGACGGAGAACTGGTTGTCGTGCGCGACGGAAAGGTCGTGCGCATTAAGGCCCGCGATCTGAAATAGGAATTTTGGGTCGGTTGTCTGAATGAATAATCCCCGGCATTTTCGGATGTCGGGGATTCACTTTTCAATTTTGATTGGGTAGGCGAATGATGCGTGGAACACAGGTGGAACACGCGAAATCGCAACAACTCTCGATAATGGCAAGTTGCAACTCTTTGAACGTGTGTAAAATCCGCTGGAATATAGTTCGTTAAATTTATTGGAAAAAGTAAAATTTAATTCTGGGGGGCGTGTTGTCGCAAGTTCGAATCTTGTCACCCCGACTAACCGAGAATCCTTGATATTCAGCCGAATATCAAGGATTTTTCTCTTGTGGTATATAGTCCGAAAAGTGGCGGTGGTACACAAGTGGTACATAAATGGTCGCTATCCGAAAATTTCAATCTCAGTCGTTAAGTGTTTAGTTGTTGGGTGGTTGCTGTATTCGGGCCTATACAGTCGCCCCAAACAGGCGGATAATGAATTTTATCGAGTTCCCGGCTACATGAGCCGTAATCACGCCGCAGTATCTTCTGTCGGAATTTGACAAAGCGATCTGCCAATATGTTTTGGCAGGCCTTGCAAATTTTACTCTGCCAATGTCCCGATCAGCAACAGAATCGAATAGTCGGTTTCCGCCAGTTTCGCATCCGTGCCGCAGCCCCAGACGATATTTACTTGCGGGGCAAATTCGTGAATGACAGTTAAGAGGCTGCATAGGTCGTCGAAACTAATCTCCGATGTGGGATGATAACTTACTTTTACAATCACGTCGAGATCGCCTTCGATATGTAGGGCTTCTAATTCGGTGCGGAGTTGCTCCGCCAAGACGGGCATTGCGCCCTCGACCGTAATTAGGGTACAAGATGCCGCGCTATTCAAAATGCGGTCGAAATCGTTCCGGACGATTTGCACCATGTCGTCTTCCGATGGGCTGAATTGGGTGTCAAGATAGTGTCTGATTTCTTCTCTGTTTTTCATGTGATTTTGTTTTTGGGTAATACATTCCGGCTGTGAATACGCAGATCGATTCAGCCGATATGTACTCGTTGCGGTTTGCTTATTTAAGCCCTATACACTGGCTTGAAACAGGCGGTTAATGAATTTTATCGAGTTTCCGGTTACATGAGCCGTAATCACGCCGCAGTATCTTCTGTCGGGATTTAACAAAGCGACCTGCCGGGTTGCGGCAGGTCGGGACAACTAAGAATGGCCGGGATAAAGATTCGGAAAGGATTTGGATAACAACTTACAGCTATGGGCTTTATTCTCGACCGGAATTATGTACGAGTGTGAAAACTATTTATCGTATTTTAATTTCAGCTTGTCTACAAGATTCTGCAAAAATGTTAAGCGTGTCCCTTCAAAGGTGTTTGGTAATAAGTTTCGCACCCCTCCTTCGGAATTAAAGAAGGCAAGTAGTCCTTTATCTTCCCATTCTATCAATAAGAATGATGGAGTAGTTGATACTTTATCATCGAAACAAAATCTTATACGGTATTTGGTGTCTTCTATTAATCCAATGGCAGACATGGCGACACACTCACCTGCTGGGTCTCCTCCAGTTACATAAGACCAAGTTGTAATTATGGGCTTTTGTGGAATTATATAGAAGCATAGGGGTTCGAAAGACGACCGTTTAATAACAATCGCAGCTGAATTGTAACCACCGTGGTTACAAAAAATTAAAGATAAATCAACCTTAAATTTCTGATCTCCTACATGAAATGTTGCATTAGGAAATGCATAATATTGATTCGTTTCTGCTAAATGAAATTTACCGATCCACCGCTGAGCTTCTGTTGAGAAGCACATTATCAGTCCCCAAAAGAGCAAAATAATTTTTTTCATTGTATATTTCCTTTAATCATTATAAATTTGAGTAATTAAGACATCAGAGTATGGAATAAGTCCGAGTTTTCATTGGTCTTCGAGACCGGAAGTCATGTTCCGACCCCATACTCTTTACATCAGAATCCGGATAGTTCGTAAGGTGTCCGAACCCGCATTCGCAATGAAGGACCAAGATGTAACAGATGTCATTAGACGTAAACAACAAACGGCCATGAGGTACATTGGGATCGATGTGAGCAAAGCTACGTTTGTGGTGGCTTACTCCTCTGACAAAGGAGGAGAAATCCGGACTTTTAACAACACGACCACCGGGATCAAGCAGTTTATCGGTGCTCTTCCCAAAGACGGCAGTATCCACTGTGTCATGGAAGCGACCGGGAACTACAGCGCAATGCTGCTGTACCTGCTCAATGTCGCCGGGATTGCTGTCAGCATGGAGAATCCGCTGAAGATAAAGAACTTCGCCAGAGCCATGCTCTCCACGGTCAAGACTGACAAGATCGACGCTCGGCTCATAGCCCTGTACGGTGAGAAAATGAACCCGCAGCCTTTCAAGGTACAAGGAGAAGCCATCCTGCGGCTCCGACAGAAGAGAACGGTCATACGTCAACTTACCAAGCAGATTACCGCCATGTCGAACCTTCGTGGCTCTCTCGCTTGTCTGCCTGTTCCGGACAAAGGGGCGACCCATACCGTAGACGAAACGATCGAGTTCCTTGAAAAGAGGCGTGACAGGCTTCAATCGGAACTCACGGATCTTGTCGAAGTCGAGTTCAGCCGACAACTCGCACTGCTGACGACCATCAAAGGCATAGGCATAACGCTCGCCACGGCACTCATCATCACTACCGGAGGCTTCACTTACTTCCAGAATGCCAAACAGGTGTCCCGGTATCTCGGTATCTGTCCTACTTACGAACAATCCGGAACTTCGGTAAACATCAGAGGACACATCAACCGAAACGGAGACGCATACACCAGAGGTCTTCTCTATATCGCCGCTTGGCCTGCCAGCAGGTTCAATGCCCAATGCAAAGAGACTTACACGAGGCTCAGGCAAAACGGGAAGCCCGGAAAACTCGCCATGATCGCTGTAGCCAACAAGCTCGTCAGGCAGGCTTTTGCGGTCGTTGCCCATGACAAAGAGTATATCGACGGCTTCGTTTCCAACAGACCTTAGAATAAACCATCCTCCGATATTTTTACCTTTTTTTCGCATTTTTTAATATAGTTCGTGCTTTTACCTTTCACATACTTCGCTTCTTGTCACTTTCTGTCATTCTTTCAGCCGATCAATGACCTTTCGGATGCTGTATGCGACCGATGTCATGTTGTTCTTGATGGATGACAGCGCGGAAGACAGGGTTGACACCGAAACGGAGCGTGTCCCGTCCTTGGACTGCAGGAATGCGCCCTTGCCGAGAACATTCTGCCACCGAGATTGGATGAACGAGTTTTCAAGAAGCGCATCGAACAGGATTACCACACGGCGGATATTGTTCACGCGGATGGAAAAGCCCTTCTTGCAGGCGAAGAGAGCCTCCATGTCTTCAATGCGTACAGAAACACAGAACAGATGATAAGTATTGGCGCAAGCCACTATACTTTTCATCTGTTCCGGGGTAAAATTACAACCAAAAGAAAGAGAGAGAGCCGCAGGTCGGTTGATACGGGGCGGACCAAGCGGAGACAACGATTCCGAGGTGTCATACATCCGTTTCAACTTCATGCACTCATTAAACGTGAAATCCGGTGCGGCAAAGCAGGGCTGGACGGAACTGGCGCACTCGGTCAGCAGCCCCTTGACAATGTGGATGTTCATTTCGTGGCAGTTCCGGCAGGCCGCATGGTCACAGTCTATGTACCGGTGTCCGTTTACGAAATCGTCCACATAGCGGTGGTACTGTTTACCACCCAACACAACATCGTGGAGATAAACTGTTTTTGCTTCGGTAAGCAGGGCGAAAAGTTCATTCGCCACATCCTTGTCCGCAGCGAAGTGCTGCAGGTGTTGGCTCCCTCCAAAAAGAGAGAAGGCCGTCTTCAGGTCTTTTCATGTCGATTTACCTTTTTGAGTTTATAATATGTGATGGAAGCATTAACTTCGGTTGCATTTACAACCGGAGAAATGCCGTAAATATATGTTTGTAAATTAGACATGGACCACAGAATGCCTTCAATTAGTGAAACAAACCGTTTACAAGATTCACAGCCTCGTCCTTTTTCTTATTGATAATCTTGGCATACACCTGTGTCATTTTCACATCGGCATGGCCGAGCAGCTTCGAGACAGTATATAAGTCCGCTCCGAGCGTCAGCATCATGGTGGCAAACGTATGGCGACTGGTGTGGTAGGAGAACCGCTTGGAGATTCCGGCTGCTTTCGCCCAAGGTTTGAGCTGCATTCTGATTGTATTGGCGGACGGCAGGTCGAACACATTATCTTCTGATGATTTGCCCCCACGTTCCGGCATCCACTTCAACGCTTCAGGAGAGAGGGGCAGGTAAATAGGCTCTTTGGTCTTTTTCATGGACACGGCCAAACGGTACTGTCCCCTGTCAACGAACACGTCATTCCATTTCAGCTTGATTATATCGCTGATGCGTAATCCGCAAAAGCAGGAGAACAGATATGCGCATTTTACAATCTCGTATTCCTCGTGGGGCATAGGAGTGTCAATCAACGCTTGTACCTCTTCGATGGTCATGTACGACCGCATACTCTCCGGCTTGCGGATTTTCTCCGACTTCTCAAGTTCGTTGAAAGGGTTGGCCTTCATCTTTTTCTTCCTGACGGCAGAGTTCAACGCACCGTTCAACGCACGGTAATAATTGTGAAGCGTGTAGTTCGATATGTCCTTGCCTTTCGGATGATATTCCGTCAGCAGATAAGTGATGTAGCCACGACAAAAGTCCCCGTCAATCTGATCCAGTGTGACCATTTCTCCGGCATAGTCTTTCAGTATGCGCATGGCAATCTTGATTTGACTGCCATCTTTCTTACCGGCACTCTCTTGAGCCTCCATATAAACCTGCATCCAATCCAGCAGGAAAGTCTTGTCCTTACGGAATACAATCCCGGCCTCATTACTGGTCAGTTCGATAATACGCTTCGACTTGATGGCATTGGCGGCGTCCATTGTCGTCTGATTCTGCCTGCGGGAGTTGCTATCCGTTTCCGGGATAATATACATCTTGAGGTATTCATATGTCCGCTTTCCGTCGCGGTATATATCCAGATACAGGCTCTTGCTGCCATTGCTCAGCGACTTCATCCGAAGACGAATTGGCTCTTTGACTTTTGTATGATTCTTAACTCGTGCCATAGGGATTCCTTTCTCATTTTTTCTACTGCAAATATACGAATAAGTATCGAATTTGAGAAACAAATGAGAAACAAAATTGCACCAAACAAGAGCCAATCTACTGAAAGTACTGAAAACAACCGAAAATAAAAATAAGATTATAAAACTTTGATTTACAGGATATTTGTTATCAATTTATTGGATGTTGTTTTCATTCTATACATATAATGCGTAAATCTGGAAAATTTCATTGCGTAAAGGAAGAAACGACATTCATCTCTTGTTCTGTCATATATCATTCCCGATATATAACAGCAAGTGTGGGGTATTGTTTATTACGCAAAGGTTATTCCAGAACCTCTATTCAATAAGCAATCAACTTCACGCTTTCTTTATTTAAATATAAATTCGGTATTGGGGGTTGGACCGAACAATATTTTCATTATGAGACTTATTATTCTGTCAGGGGAAGATAATTGTGGGAAGACCACTACCCTTAATAGTCTTGCGAACAAAATTGAAATAAGTGGATTATATTTGAAAGAGAAGATTCCCAAAGGAAATCCACAACAGAAAGACTTCGATTATGTTTTTTACAAAAATCCTGATTACTCGGGAAAACCGATAATCATATCTACATGGGGTGATTATCCTCAGTTGTTACAAGAGTGTTGTGAAAAATACAATGATGCAGAACTAATCGTCTGTGCATGTAATATGAGATTTATGCACGGACGAAAGTTCAAACCATTTGTAGATGCCATGAAATACGACAGGTTTGCCACAATCGTATTAAAAAAAGACGAAATCAATCCAGAAAAGCAAGAGATTGCGAATGAAGAATATACTGATTATCTATATTCTATCTTAAAATATTTTGGAATACTATAACTATATTAACAAATAAAATTATGAAACGGATCACAATTTTGTTTATTACACTTGCTTGTACAATATTCTCAGTTCTATCTCGTCAAGCAAGAAATCCTTATGTAAATGCATTAAGACTTCATGGGAATGTATCCTGCGTAAAAATATACCATCAATGGTGGGAAACTAAATTTGGAGAACGGGTAAATAATACTAAAAACCTTAAAGCGACACTGTATTACGACAAAAATCATCGCCTTTTACACGTTGCGTCTGAAGATAATCCATACAATTATTTTTATGAATACAAATATAATGACGATGGAACTCTTTCTACTATAGACTGTTATTCGCACAGTGTTTTGACTCCAACTAATTATGAATTGAAATTCAAAATAAAACTTGTGAAAGAGAATAATACTACAGTAGGTTATCTCTATGAAGGAGTGCGTGGCACTGAAGAATGGAGACTATCTCCATATAATACCTATCCACGGTATGATGGATTTTGGGAGCCTTATCCAGTCCCTGGCGATAATATTCATAATCTACAAAATTACCTCTATATATTCGCCTTTGAAATTAAATCTGCACCTATGCGCCAGGAAGATCAGCGTTATGCTAACCTTTATAAATATAAATACGAATATAATTCAAAGGGTCAATTATCTATCATAAGCGACGAGGAACCCCTCGGCAAGGATGTATTATTGAGTTACGATAGCAAAGGAAATGTTATTTCTATGGATATTCATAAACTATATGGTTCAAGAGAAGATAAAGGAAGTCTATATACGTTTGAATATGAATATGGTAATTTCGAAGCATCAGAAAAATACAGAAGAGAGCATTATTTAAATCAAATAGCTCAAAAAGAATATGAGAGGGTTTCAATTGCAGAAGAAAAAAGGTTTGCAGAAGAAAAGGAAAAGAGACTTGCAGAAGAAAGAGCTATAGACCAAAAATGGACACAGTGCATGCCTGAAATGGAAGAGTTTGCCCAAGCATTAACAGATGCAGATGTATTAAATGCTAAAGCTCCTAAACATTCTTTGGGTAAAAAGCAATTCTCTTCTTACAAAGAGATGGCGCGGCGGCAGGAAACGATAGAACCTTCTCCTGTTTAGCCCTCGGGACGAGATTACGAGATAGAAATGTCGTTACCAGATAAAGTGGTGATGCAATCCTGCATTTCTTTAATGGATAGGTCTCTTGGGGATTGGGAGACATTTTAAATCTATATATTATGTACACATTGAATTTTCCGAATGGAAATGTGCAGACTTATGCTTCGTATAATGATTTATTGACAGCTGCACGTCTTATGGGAGGAGAGGCAAAAATTATTAGTGGAAAGAGTTATGCCTTTGTTCCTAAAAAGTAGGAGAAAAGCAGGTGGGTGAGAGACTCGCCCACCTCTGTCACTAATTTTAAGTGGTGAGAAATGATATGATAACCGAAAAATTTAATAATATGGGAATAAATGTAGAATCCAGTTCGAACAAGTCTTTTATGAAACGGGCAATGAACCGCATGGTATTTATCGCATTCGTCGTATTTGTCGCATGGACCGCAGTCTCATGTGGCAATCAAATGACACTAAAATCGGTAGGAACAATCGATTTGGATTCCATGATGGTAGAGGCTAAACCGTTGATTATACTCACGATTTATCAGAATGATGTATTGCCTGAGAAATATAATGAAATACGAGGAAGAATCGCAGAAGAATATGCTCGAAAAGCTAATGCAAGTAATTGGCTGCTGGGTGATTATGCGGGAGGTATGTACCATATAGACCAAGCGAAATATGAGAAAATGGTCGAAGAGGCCGCCCAGAAAGTGTATAGTGAGGCTTGGGAAGAAATTCAATATATTGCAAAGAATAATTTTTCCAAAGAAGAATTTCCTTTTGGGGATATCGTAGATGGATATGTGTGTGAATTTATCGAGTTTTATTTCGATACGGCCGAGGATGTCGATGCAAGAGTCGTGTTGAGTGAGCCGGTATTGGTCAAAGATGAAGAATCGTATGCTACTTTTACGGTGACGAATACGATGGCTCAAACCGATTATCTGATAAAGCTGACCGATGCCGATGAGGAAAACTACTATATAGAGGTGTCGGAGCTGTGATTTCTGTCTCTCTCGTTTAATTGTAAATATGTGATGAGAAACAAGTTGGAAGAAATAGGTTGTGGCGGAATTGTCAAAGAGGGCATCTTCGTCCGTTTCCCCGAGTTGGTCCCAGCCGTAGGTGATTGCTTTTGGCGGGAAGATAATGCACACAGGAAGATGCTGTTGGTTGGGGAAAGCAATTATTTCAATGATTCGGATATCCCGTATAGCGATTTTTTGAAGCCACAAGAGTGGTATTGCAATCCTGATGCAAAGTTGATTCCCGAATATCGAAAGTCCGATGTGAGTAACTGGAAAGGGTACAGGACTTTCACCCGGGTATATGATTGTATGAACAGGGTTCTCGACGAGCAGCACATCGCGCACGATAAATATGCCCTTGGCGAATCGGCCTTTTACAATTACTTTTTGCGTCCGGCGCACGATATCGGCCGTCGCAAACAGTTTGTGCCCCAGCCGGTCGACCTCGATGTGGCGGGGGAAGCGCTGACGGGGATTATCCGGGTTTTGGAGCCCGAGTTGATTGTGTTTCTCAGCAAGTTGGCCTACAATTCTTTTTTGAATTACTGTAAAGAAAAAGCGATTGTGTGGGAGGGAATTGCTATTGAGCTGGTAAATCACCCGGCTTCGTGGCGTTTTCATAATGCCGAAAAATCGGCTTGTTGCGGAAAGATAAAATTCGAGGCCTTGTTGCGTGAATACTGGATAGAATCGCCGGGAGAGTAACGTGCTTGAATAGGGATTTCAATCAAAAAGAGGTCGTGGGGCGTTTGTTATCCCCATGACCTCTTTTTTTTAACAAGGATAGTGATTGTTTCTTACTTCGCCCCCATCTTGCCGCCCTTGAGCCCTTTGCCCAGGTTGAAGATGTTCTGGTCGTAGCTGACGGTCTTCATAGCCGACTCGCGCTTGCGTTTGAGGGCGAGGTCGACCAGACGGTCCATGAGTTGGTCGAAGGGGATGCCCGATGCCTCCCACAGGTAGAACGAGAGGGAGCCGGGAATGGTGTTGATTTCGTTCACGTAGATGTTGCCGCTCTTGCCGTCGATCATAAAGTCGACGCGGGCCACGCCGTGGCACGAGAGCACTCGGAAGGTTTCGCCGGCCAGGAACTGCACGCGGGCGGTCTCCTCGGGAGTAAGGTCGGCTGGGATGCGTTTCTGGGTGGCCTGCATGCCTTTGTTCGATTTGCCGCCGCCCATGTATTTATCCTCGTAGGTGAGGATGTCGCCGCTCTTGATGGGCTCTTCGCACACCGAGGTGCGGTAGTCGTCGCTGTCGCCCAGTACCGAGCAGTTGATCTCTTTCAGCTCTTCGACCATATCTTCGATGACGATGCGGGTCGAGTATTTCTCGGCCACGTCGATTTTGGCGATGAGCTCCTCGCGGTTGTCGGCATGCGAGATACCCACGCTCGAGCCCAGGTTGGCCGGTTTCACGATGACGGGGTAGCCGAGGCGGGTCTCAATCTCCTCGATGAGCCGGTCGCGCCGGGCAAACCACTGCTTGTCGGTGAACCACACGTAGTCGACGATGGGGATTCCGCATTTCTCCATAATCATCTTCATGGTGATTTTGTCCATGCCGTTGGCCGAGGCCAGCGTGTTGCAACCGGCATAGGGGATGCCTATCGACTCGAGCACACCCTCGAAGATGCCGTCCTCGCCGTTGCTGCCGTGCAGCACGGGCACCACGACGTCGAGTTTGGCCCAGATGTCGCTCCCGAAGAGGGGTTTCTTCTTGCGGTAGACGTTGTAGTCGCCGTATTCGGGAATCATGTATACCTCGGTACACATCTTTTGCAGGGCGGCCATGTCGCGGTAGTTCTTCACCGTGAGCAGGGCGTCGCCGCTGAACCAGCGGCCCTGTTTGGTTATGTATATGGGGACGATTTCGTACTTCTCCTTGTTAAAGGCATTGATGGCCTGCAGGGCCGAGATGACGGAGATTTCGTGCTCGGTCGAGCGGCCTCCGAAAAAAACACCAACGGTAGTTTTCATAATCTTTCTGTGCTAACGATATGTTTGTTGTGTTGTGAATAATCGGGTTTATTTGAAGGTGTCGGGCAGGTCGTTCTCGTAGAGGACGGTATCGCCGGCTTCGGCTACCTGGGCGAGGCGGGCCTGAGCTTCGGCAAAGGTATCGGCCACGAAGAGTTTCTCTTCGGGGAAGTTCTCGGCCTGCAATCCGGCCAGAATGGCGTCGCGGTTGTAGCGTCCCACCACCATCACATAGTCGCAGGCGGTGGCGAGTTGACGGCCCAGTGCGCGGTTGTATTCCTCCTGCTTGTCGCCCAGCTCGATCATGCCCGGGGTGATGGCGATGCGCTTGCCCTGGGTCATGCGGCGCAGCACGTCGAGTGCCATGCGGGCGCCGTCGGGGTTGGAGTTGAAGGCGTCGTCGATAATCGAGATACCGCCCGGCGTACGTTTCATGTTCAGGCGGTGTTCCACCTGCTCGATGCGGCTCACGCCGTATTGTATCGACTGCACGGGCACTTGCAGGTGCCGGGCCACGATGACGGCGGCCATGAGGTTCGACAGGTTGCACTCGCCGATGAGTTTCGTGCTCAGTTCGATGCGTTCGCCGCCGCCCACTACGGTGAATCGGGTGGCGTCGCTGTCGTAGCGGATGTTCTCGATGTGGTAGTCGGCTCCGGTGTCGACGATGGTGTAGCGTTTCACCGGCACGTTGTCGACGGGGCGGTTGGCGATGTAGGGGAAGTCGTTGTTGACCACGGCAAAGCCCGAGGCGGGCAGGGCGTCGACCAGCTCGAACTTGGTGCGCTGCACATTCTCGATGCTCTTGAACGACTCGAGGTGCTGCTCGCCCACGGCGGTGATGATGCCTATCTGCGGATTCACCAGGTCGCAAATCTCCTTGATGTCGCCTATCTGCTTGGCACCCATCTCGCAGATGAATACGTTGTGGTAGGGCTTCATCTGCTCGCGCACGGTACGTATCACGCCCATGGGGGTGTTGAAGCTGCCGGGGGTCATCAGCACGTTGTACCGCTCGCACAAGATGCGGTAGAGGTAGTGCTTGGTGCTGGTCTTGCCGTAGCTGCCGGTAATGCCGATGATGGTGAGGCCGGGCATCTGGGCCAGTATTTGCTTGGCCTCGTTGTAATATTTGCGGTTGATCTGTTTCTCGACGGGTTGCATCAGCCAGTTGGCAATCATCATCAGGTAGGGGGCCAGGATGGCCAGAGCCAGCAGGGCGCGGCTGCCGTTGTTGAGCGTAGTGGTAGCGGCGGAGAGGCCGGCAATGACGAGGGTCAGCAGCAGGGCGGCCACATAGAGGCGGGTGGCCCGGCGGGTGAATACCAACGGCTTTTTGTACTTGGCCTTCAGGTGGTTCACGCTCTTGTAGAGGGCGACCGTGATGGCGACAATCTGCACGAAGAGCGGCAGAAAGTTGGTCGAGAGCAGCAGGAGCAGAAACAGGTCGACGAGCCGCGATACCGAGGCGAACGATTCGCCTTTGAGCCAACGGTTGTAGCGGTCGTTGCGGTAGGTGTTCTGCTGCATCATCTGCAACTGGAATTTCACTTCGGTTGCAGTGTAGAAGAGCAGGGCCAGGAAGGTGATGATGGAGAGTATCTGAGTCATGATTTTTGTTTTATATCGGGCTGTAAAAAGTTTTGTACTACGGCATTAAACTCGTAGGGCTTGTCGAGGAAGCTGTAATGGCCGGCATCGTCGAAGGCCACGAGCCCGGCGTCGGGAATGAGGCGCTCCATGGTGCGGGCGTCGCGCAGGGGGGTGGCGGTGTCGTTCTTGCCCCAGATGAGAAGCACGGGGCACTGAATGCGGGGCATCACCGCCTTGAGGTCTTCGTTCACCACCTTGACCAGAATGTTGCGCATGGTGCCGGTGAGGGCGTTGTAGTCGGCCGAGCCAGCTTTGCGGCGGTGGTTCTCGATCATCTCGTCGGCCCGTTTGCGCCCCACGGCGAGGGGGAGCAGCCGTTTCCACAATTTGAACGAATAGACCTTCACGTAGTATTTGAGCGGACGGCGGGGTTTCACGCCGGCGGCATCGACCAGAATCACCTTGCGGGTGGCGTTGCGCGAGGCAAAGAGTATCGACACCCGGCCGCCGAACGAGTGGCCGATGAGGATGGGACGCTCGATGCCTTCGGCCCGGGCAAAAGCCTCGACCAGGCGGGTAT
>ERZ1026921.658-NODE-658-length-15984-cov-3.955741_pt1 | contig 15984 bp, 12 predicted proteins | sample MGYA00519571_ERZ1026921 | MGnify/ENA primary metagenome ERZ1026921 (study PRJEB26926, sample SAMN06164877) | human gut metagenome | biome: ENVO:00009003; feature: ENVO:2100002; material: ENVO:00002003 | host: Homo sapiens | place: USA | collected 2012 ... | reverse complement strand
TCGGCAGCGTCAGATGTGTATAAGAGACAGCGTCGACGTGCCGGGATTCTTGCCGGGTACGGGACAAGAATACAACGGTGTGATTCTGCACGGTGCCAAACTGCTTTACGCCTACGGCGAAGCTACGGTGCCCAAAGTCACCATCACACTGCGCAAGTCCTATGGCGGTTCGCACATCGTGATGAGCTGTAAACAACTGCGTGGCGACATGAACTACGCTTGGCCTACTGCCGAAATCGCCGTAATGGGTGGTGCCGGTGCCGTAGAGGTGCTCTATGCCAAAGAAGCCAAAGAGGCCGAAGACCCCGCCAAGTTCATGGCCGAGAAAGAAGCCGAGTATACCAAACTGTTTGCCAATCCTTACAATGCAGCCAAGTATGGTTATATCGACGACGTAATCGAACCTCGCAACACGCGTTTCCGCATCATTCGTGCCTTGCAACAGTTGCAGACCAAGAAATTAACCAATCCGGCTAAAAAGCACGGTAATATTCCTTTGTAATACCTTTAAAGTATAACGACAATGAATAAAAAAATTTTAGGGATATTCCTGTTCGCTGCCTTCATGGTATCGTCGGTATGGGCACAGGGAAGGAAAGGCTTGCGTATCAACGAGGTGCTGGTGACCAACGAAAACAACTATCAGGACGACTACGGCTGTCAGTCGGCCTGGATAGAGATTTTCAATACCACCTTTGGTACCGTCGATGTGCGCAGCTGCTACTTGACCAACGACAAGAACAATCCCAAGAAATATCCTATTCCCAAGGGCGATGTTCTCACCGAGATGCCGCCTCGGCAACATGTGCTTTTCTGGGCCGACGGCAAGCCTAACAAGGGAACATTCCACGTGAATTTTACGCTCGACCCCGACAAAGACAACTGGATTGGTCTCTACGATTCCAACGGTCGTGACCTCATCGACTCGGTGACGGTTCCGGCAGGGATTCCCACCGACCACTCCTATGCCCGCTACGAAGACGGTGTGGGCCATTGGGTAATCAAGGGCGGAAACGAGCAGTCGGGCTATGTAACGCCGAGTACCAACAACATTACGCTCGACAAGAATGTGAAAATCGATATGTTTACCGAGCACGACCCCTTCGGGGTGGGTATGGCAATCATGGCCATGGCTATCGTATTTGCCGGTTTGTTGCTGCTCTACCTGTTGTTCCGTCTTATCGGGCAAATCTCGGTTCTCATCAAGAAGCGCAATGCTATGCGAGTACATGGTATTTCCGATAAAGAAGAGGCCAAGGAGAAAGGCTTCGGCCGCGAGGCGGGCGAGGTATATGCCGCTATCGCCATGGCTCTGTACCAGCATCTCGAAGCCCACGACGTAGAAGACACAATCCTCACCATCAACAAGGTGAAGAGAGCCTACTCGCCTTGGAACTCCAAGATTTATTCGCTGCGTGAAATTCCCTCTAAAAAGTAATCCCCCAAAAAACGATTAAACAAACTTATGAAAGAGTATAAGTATAAAATCAACGGTAACCTCTATAAGGTTTCTGTTGGCGAAATTGAGAAAAACATTGCCCATGTCGAGGTGAACGGTACCACTTACAAAGTACAGATGGAAGAGGCTGCTCCTGTAAAGGTTTCTACGCCCAAGCCCTCGTCGGCTCCGCGTACTGCTACGGGTGAGCCCGTTATCGCCAAACCCACTGTCAACTCGGGTGCCGACGCCGTGAAATCGCCGTTGCCCGGTGTTGTGAACGATATTTTGGTGAAAGTTGGCGATACGGTGAGCGCAGGCCAGGCCGTGCTTATCCTGGAAGCCATGAAGATGGAAAACAACATCAACGCCATCAAGAGCGGTAAAGTGACGGCCATCAAAGTAAATAAAGGTGATTCGGTACTCGAAGGAACCGAACTTATCATAATTGAGTAAGACTATGGGATTTATAGATTTCTTAGGAGATAATTTAGTCCAGTTCTGGGAGTATACCGGCTTTGCCAACTGTACCCTCCCGCACCTGGCTATGATTGTGGTGGGCTTGTTCTTTATCTATTTGGCGATAAAGAAAAATTTCGAGCCCATGTTGCTGGTACCCATCGGTTTCGGTATTCTTATCGGGAATATTCCTTTTAAAATCGATGCCGGTCTCGAGGTTGGTATTTATGAAGAGGGTTCGGTGCTCAATATCCTCTATCAGGGAGTGAGTGCCGGTTGGTATCCCCCGTTGGTATTTTTGGGCATTGGTGCCATGACCGACTTTTCGTCGCTTATCGCCAACCCCAAACTGATGCTGGTGGGTGCTGCTGCCCAGTTCGGTATCTTCGGGGCCTATATGGTCGCCTTGGCTCTCGGGTTTACCCCCGACCAAGCCGGTGCCATTGCCATCATCGGTGGTGCCGACGGTCCTACGGCCATCTTCCTTTCGTCGAAATTGGCTCCTAACCTCATGGGTGCCATAGCCGTTTCGGCTTACTCGTATATGGCACTTGTCCCGGTAATCCAGCCGCCTATCATGCGTTTGATGACCACGAAAAAGGAGCGTGTAATTCGTATGAAACCGGCGCGTGCCGTTTCGCAAAACGAGAAAATCATGTTCCCCATCGTCGGGTTGCTGCTCACCTGCTTCCTGGTTCCGTCGGGCTTGCCCCTGTTGGGTATGCTTTTCTTCGGCAACCTGTTGCGTGAGAGCGGTGTTACCTCGCGTTTGGCCAAGACCGCAAGCGGCCCCTTGTGCGACACGATTACCATTCTGTTGGGTGTAACGGTAGGAGCCTCTACTCAGGCTTCCGAGTTCCTCACCCCCAGCACGCTCGGTATCTTCGCTCTTGGTTTCATGGCTTTCGTCATTGCTTCGGCTTCGGGTGTATTGTTTGTGAAAATTTTCAATCTCGTGTTGCCCAAGAGCAAGAAAATCAACCCGCTTATCGGTAACGCCGGTGTTTCGGCTGTACCGATGTCGGCTCGTATCTCCAACAACCTTGGTCTCGAATATGACTCGACCAACTACTTGTTGATGCATGCCATGGGTCCCAACGTGGCCGGTGTAATCGGTTCGGCTGTTGCCGCCGGTGTGTTGCTCGGCTTCCTCTCGTAATCTCTCTGTAGAGTTATGATACATTCGGGCGGTGCGCTTCCTCGCTGGAGGCGCACCGCCCTTGTTTTTTCTCACCGTTTCCTTGTGCAGGGTAATGGGCATATTTGCGGTATGTATACGCCGGGAGTTATAGTATGATTAACCTCTTCGACAGGGAGGCGAAAGCGGTATGCTTGTAGTTCCGTTCGGAGTTGATAATCAAAATGTTTACACTTTATTCCGGTATTCGGTAGGCGACATGCCAGTCTGGTGTTTGAAGTATTTCCCGAAAAACGATTGGGTCGAGAAGTTCAGTTGGTAGGCAATCTCCTGGATACTCATATCGGAGTATTTCAGCAGGTTTTTCGCTTCGAGTATCACATAGTTGTCTATCCACTGTGCCGCCGATTTGCCCGACAGTTTCTTGACCAGCATCGAGAAATATTTGGGCGTGATGCACAACTGTTCGGCATAAAAGGTAACGCTTCGTTCCTGCATGTGGTATTGCGAGAGCAGAGCGATGAATCGCCCGAAGATAATCTCTTGACGGTTTTTTTTATTTTCGTTTTTGGAGACAGGGGTGTAGTTCAGAATCAGGTCGTACAGTTGCCAGATGAGCGCGGCTCCCAGGTTTTGGAGTGTTTCCATCTTTTTACTCCTTTCTGTCGATTGGCTGATGAGCTTGATCAACGATATGAACTTGCAGAAGATTTCGATTTCGTCTTTGGAGAGTCGTAGGCAAGGCTCGTTTCGTAATTGAGAGTATACGGGAATGATGTCGCTGAGATTGATTTGAACTTTCTCAAAAAACGAACGGGTCACTGAAATCCCGTAAAAGGAACACTGCTGCTCGCTATTCAGCTGTACGATGTTTTCGGGTAGATTCAATATCATGGTGCCCGGCTGGATGTGATATTCGTTCAAATTGATGTTGATTGTCATCTCACCCGACAGGCATACCAGTGCTACCAGCGAGTCTATACGGCACGGGTATTTGAAGAAGTCGATGTCGGGGCGGTCGTTCTCGATAATGATGAGGCTGTCTTCCAGTCCGGTGGAATGTTTGATTTCGACTAACTTTTTCAGTTGTTTGTGGGTGAAACTTTCGATACATGTTTTGTCCATAAAATGCGATGTTTTGGACAAATATAATGTGATATGTGTGAATTTTAGCTGTAAATTTTTCTTAAATCCGACTTTTGGAACACTAACAGTAGAAAAAGGAACTTTGCAGCTGTGTTGCTTTCCTACATTTTTGCATCGAATTTTAACAACGGAAAGTATGAAAAAGAATGGTAAAGCATTTGCTTATTTGTTTTTGACCGTAGCTTCGGTTCTGAGTGTAGGATGCAGTTCCTCGGGAAAGGAGGAAAAGACGGAGCGCGAAGTTCCGGTGAAGACTTGGACGGTCGCTTTTTGTGAGAATCTGGGTGTACATGAATATATGGGAACTGTCGAGGGAGAGTCTTCTTCCTCACTGAGTTTTCAGGTACCGGGGTATGTCGAGCGCATCTATGTGCGCGAAGGTCAGCGGGTAGCTCAGGGCGAACTGTTGGCCCGGCTCGACAAGACCACGTTGCAAAGCACCTATGATGCCGCTTGTTCTTCGTTGCGGCAGGCCGAGGATGCTTATGCCCGTATGGAGCAGTTGCACGAGAAGGGGAGCCTGCCCGAAATCAAGTGGGTCGAGGTACAGAGCTCATTGCAGCAGGCCCGCAGCATGGAGCAGATTGCCCGCAAGAATCTCAACGATGTCGAGTTGCGTGCTCCCTATGCCGGGGTAGTAGCTCAGAAGAGCATCGATACGGGATCGTCGGTGGTGCCCGGGGTACCGGTTTTCCAGTTGATGAAGATTATGCGCGTGAATGTAAATATGGCTGTCCCCGAGGATGAGATAGCCTCGATAGGTCTGGGCGATGAGGTATCGGTCTCCGTAGCGGCTCTCGGCAACAAGAGCTACACCGGAAAGATTATCGAGAAAGGCATTGCCGCCGACCCGCTGGTACACACCTACAAGGCATTGGTGCAGATCGATAACCGTTCGGGCGAATTGCTCCCGGGCATGGTTTGCGTAGCGCGGTTGGGCGGTACGCGCGACTCGTCGATTGTTGTTCCCAACCGAATCGTGCAAATCGATAGCGACGGCACTCCCTTCGTATGGGTCGACAGCGACGGCAGAGCCACCAAACGGCCGGTATCGGTCGGTGCCCTGTCGGGCGACGGTGTCGTAGTCGAGTCGGGCCTGTCGGTGGGCGATAAGGTAATTGTCGAGGGTACTTCGAAAGTAAGTGAAAACATGAAAGTAACAGAGCAATGAAAACAAAAGGTGGTATTATAGAAGCTGCCATGAAATACAGGCAGATCGTTATTCTCATCGTGGCGTTGATGTTTGTACTGGGAATTTACTCTTTGGTGAAGATGCCCAAGCAAGAGTTCCCTGCCTTTACCATACGCCAGGGGGTTGTGGTGGCCGTCTATCCGGGGGCTACATCGACCGAGGTCGAAGAGCAGGTGACCAAGCCGCTCGAAAACTTTATCTTTGAATTCAAAGAGGTGAAAAAGGCCAAGACTCATTCGCTCAGCCGCGACGGCATGTCGATTGTCTTTGTCGAGTTGAACGACGACGTAAACAACCGCGACGAGTTCTGGACCAAGTTCAAGCATCGTATAGCTGCCTTTAAGTCGCAGTTGCCCTCGGGGGTGCTGGCTCTCGTGACCAACGACGACTTTGGTGACACGTCGGCTATGCTGGTTACCATCGAGTCGAAAGACAAAACCTATCGCGAACTCGAGGAGTACCTCGACGATCTCAAGGATCGATTGCGCCGCATCGATGCCGTGAGCAACCTGCGCACCTATGGCTTGCAGAAAGAGCAGATCAGTGTCTACCTCGACCCGGCCAAAATCTCGCGCTATGCAATCGACAACACTACGCTGGCTACCCAACTGCTCTCCCAGGGTTTCACGACGGTGAGCGGAGCGGTCGATAACAGCCGGTTTGTAGCTCCCATTCACCTGGCCGATACCTACGACTGTATAAACGATGTAGCCAACCAGATTGTTTTTAGCGATCCGCAAGGGCACGCCATCCGGCTCAAAGATGTTGCCCGGGTGGTGCGTGAATATCCCGATCCAACCTCTTATATTACCAACAACGGCACCAAGTGTCTGGTGCTCTCCATGGAGATGCGCGAAGGCAATAATATCGTAGAGATGGGACAAGAGGTCAACAAGGTTCTCTCGGACTATGAGAAAGAGCTACCCGACGATGTGTCGATATTCCGCATTACCGACCAGTCGCAGGTCGTAGGCGATTCGGTTGTAACCTTCCTGCGCGAGCTGCTCATTGCCATCATTGCCGTGATTGTAGTCGTCATGTTGCTCATGCCCTTGCGGGTAGCTTCGGTAGCCGCTTCGACGATACCCATCACCATATTCCTGTCGCTGCTGGTCTTCTATGCCTGCGGCATGGAGTTGAACACGGTTACATTGGCGGCTCTGATTGTCACGCTGGGTATGATTGTCGACAACTCGATTGTCATCATCGACTGCTATATGGAGAAGCTCGACAACGGCGTGCCCCGCTGGACGGCAGCCGTCGAGAGCGCCAAGGAGTTTTTCCGCTCCATCTTCTCGGCCACGTTGGCAATCAGTATCACCTTCTTTCCCTTCCTCATTACCTCGACGGGTATGATTAACGACTTCGTGAAGTCCTTCCCTTGGGCTATCACCATTATCCTGGCCTTGTCGCTGCTGGTAGCTGTATTGTTGGTTCCCTACATGCAGTACTACTTTATTCGGACCGGATTCAAAGGTGCGCCCAAACCTGAAAAGAAACAACGCCGTTCGTTCCTGACCGTATTGCAATCGTCTTACGACAAGCTCATTACCAAGTGTTTCGCTCATCCCGTACGCACAATGGGCGTAGGTCTCCTCGCGGTGGTAGCCGGTGTCGTGCTGTTCCTGGCGCTGCCCATGCGGCTGATGCCTATTGCCGAGCGCAACCAGTTTGCCGTCGAGATTTACATGCCTTTCGGTACGGCGCTCGAAAAGACCTCTGCCGTGGCCGATAGTCTCGAATCGATTCTCCGTAAGGATCCCCGGGTGGTATCGGTGGCCTCGTTCAAGGGAGAAGGGTCGCCCCGCTTCCACACCACCTATGCTCCGCAGATGGCCGGTTCGCACTATGCTCAGTTTATCGTCAATACGACGGGCAACGAGGCTACCGAGCAGATGATCGACGAGTATAAGGATAAATACCTCAACTACTTCCCCGAAGCGCGTGTACGCTTCAAACAGCTCGAATACTCCGATGCGGTCTATCCCGTCGAGATACGGGTCAAGGGTAACGACCGCGACAGCCTTCGTGTGGCTGCCGACCGGGTGAAGAAGGTCATGGATGGCTTCGACGAGCTTTCGTTGGTTCATAGCGACTGGGAGGGACAGCTTCCCGGGGTCACCTTGCAACTCGACGACGATGAGATGGGGCGGCTGGGCATGAGCAAAGCCATGCTTTCGGCCAATCTGGCCATGCACCTGGGCAACGGTCTGCCCGTGACTACGGTTTGGGATAAGGATTATCCCATAGATGTCGTACTTAAGGACGACGGCCGTAGCGAGCTCTCCTACGATGAGGTGGGCGATACCTATGTCTCGGCTTGGGGCGGAGCTGCCTCGGTTCCGGTGCGCCAGATTGCTCGGGTCGAACCCGACTGGCACGATGCCCAGATAGCCCGTCGCAACGGTATTCCTACCATTACGCTCCAGTCCGATGTGAAGAATGGGGTCAACGCTTCGGCCATGACCAGCAAGATCGTGAAGGCCGTCGAGCAAATCGATATGCCCGAAGGCATCGAATGGGAGGTGGGCGGAGCCCGTGAGAGCGACAGCGATACCTTGAATATGATTGTGAGCGGACTGGTCATTGCGGTCGTCATCATCTTCTTCATCCTGTTGTTCCACTTCCGTCGCATCAATATGGCCCTGCTCATTCTCGGGTCACTCGCGCTCTGTCTGTTGGGAGCCGGTGTAGGTATCTGGGTGATGGGGCTCGATGTGAGTGTGACGGCAGTCTTGGGTATCGTCAGCCTCATGGGTATCCTTGTACGTAACGGCATTATCATGCTCGACTATGCCGACGAGTTGCGTATGAAAGAGGGATTGAGCGTGCGTGAGGCCGCCTTGCACTCGGCCAAACGTCGTATGCGCCCCATATTCCTCACCTCGGCCGCCGCTTCGATGGGTGTGATTCCTATGATTTTGGGAGGCAGTCCGTTGTGGTCTCCCATGGGTTCGGTCGTATTTTTCGGAACCATCATCTCGATGATATTGACCCTCACCATATTGCCGGTAGCCTATTGGTTGATATTCAGCCGGGCCGATCGTAAAACAGAAAATCGTTGAAAGGAGAAAAAAAGATGACAAACAAGCAAATCATATACGCCGTTGCGTTGGGCCTGTTGGGATGTTCGCTCCCGCTCAACGCCCAGAAACTCTATACGCTCGACGAATGCCAGGCTCTGGCCGTCGAAAACAGCGCCAAGGTAAAGAACAGCCGTTTCGATGTCGAGGCGGCCGAGCAAACCTCGAAAGAGGCCTTCACCAATTATTTCCCAAACATTTCGGCTACGGGTGCCATCTTCAAGGCCAGCGAAAGTATGGCTCAGATGGATATGGCATTGCCCGTACCCGGAGTGCCGCCTATCTCGATGGAGATGCTCAAGTCGGGCAAGATGGCGGGTGTCACTCTTCTTCAGCCGGTATTCATGGGTGGCCGCATAGTCAATGGCAACAAACTGGCTCATATCGGAGAGCAGGTGAGCCAGTACCAGCTGGCCCTTACCGAAGACCAGGTAGAGGCTTCGGTCTCGCAATACTTTTGGCAGATTGTTGCTCTCAAAGAGAAGTTGCGCACGCTGGCTACACTCGAGACTCAGCTCGATACCCTGCATCGCGATGTGGTGGCTTCGGTCGATGCCGGTGTCACCACCCGCAATGATTTACTGCGGGTAGAGCTCCAGCAACAGAACATTGCCGCCAACCGGCTGAAGGTCGAGAACGGCCTCTCGGTAACCCGCATGTTGCTGTGTCAGTTGATCGGGGTCGATAAGAGCGATTTCGATATAGCCTTCGACAACTTCCCGCCCGTGGTCTCGCCGCTCGATTACTACATCGATCCCGAGACCGGGCTCGACAACCGGGCCGAGAGCAAGCTCCTCGACAAGTCGGTCGAGGCTGCCAAACTGCAACTGCGCATGAAGCGGGGCGAAAACCTCCCTTCGGTAAGTGTGGGAGCCGGCTATCTCTATCACGATTTGCTCGAGAAGGATACCGATTTCGGAGTCGTCTTTGCCAGCGTATCGGTGCCTATCACCTCGTGGTGGGGTGGCTCGCATGCCATTAAACGGGAAAAGATCAAAAAGATGCAAACCGAGAATACCCGGCAAGACTCGCGCGAAATGATGCTGGTCGAGATCGAGGCCAAGTGGAACGACTTGCAAGAGGCTTATCAGCAGGTGCTGCTCGCTCAGAAATCCATCGAGTCGGCTACCGAGAACCTGCGACTCAACAACGACTATTACAAGGCCGGTACGGTTGCGCTCTCCGATCTGCTCGATGCCCAGTCGCTCATGCAGCAAAGTCACGACCAGTATGCCGAGGCTTGCACCTCCTATCAGCAGAAACAGGTTGCCTATATGCAGGCTACGGGTCGGTAGGCCCTTGACGATAGGAAGTCATTAAAAAAGACAATCCGGCCGATTGCACCAAGCAAGCGACCGGATTTCTGTTTTTATGTATGTAAGAAGAAGTTTTCGAACGGTTACAGTACCACCTTGGTGTGGTAGCGGTTGGTACCCTGCGAAATCGTTACCAGGTATACGCCCCGGCTCAACGAGGGCAGGGGAGTTGCTGCCGATACCTCTCCGTCGAGCGTGCAGACGCGGGCGCCCGAGGTGTTGTAGAGGTCGATTTGCAGCGGGGTATCGTCGGTCGAGTTGACTACGAGTTTACCCTCCTGTGCGTAGCACCGGATAGGTTGGTCGGTCGGGAGCGACGATACGGCACTCGACGGTTGACGACGTTTGCCGAAAATCCACGGCAGGAAATCCTCCCGGGCAAAGACCCCGCTCCAGATGAAGTGGTCGCCGCCGGGTATCTCGACATACTCGACCGTAGCCCCGGCCTCGAGCAGAGCCTCATAAGCCGAGCGCGAGTTGTTCACCGGCACCACACCGTCGGCATCGCCGTGGAAGAGCCGCCAGTAGACACGCTTGGTGCGGCTGTCGATGCGGTCTACCTGAATGCCGCCACAGATAGGTACGGCTGCGGCAAACGTTTCGGGAAACCGGCAGGCCAGGTCGAAGGTACCCATGCCGCCCATCGAGATACCGACGATATAAACCCGGTCGGGGTCTACCGGCTCGTTTTGCAGGTAGTAGTCGATGAGCTCTTTCACCGCCTGGTTGGAGGTAGAGATGGGGTAGTCGGTCGGGAAGGTGGTGGCGTCGAACGAGGCGGGTTGGCTCTCAAACGGCCAGAAGTTCTCCGACGGACATTGCGGGAAGAGTACGAAAGCCGGATAGTCGGCCCGGTTCTGCGAGGTGAGGAACTGATCGGCACCATATCGCAACTGGCTCTCGTTGTCGTTGCCTCTCTCGCCCGACCCGTGGAGGAAGATGACCAGCGGGTAGCGCGTGTCGGCCTCGATGGTGGCCGGCTGCAGGGCACGGTAGTTGAGCGACAGCCCCGACGAGGCCTGGAACGTCTCGCGCGAGAAGAGCGTGTAGTCGGGCTCTTCATAGTCGGCTATCTTGGTACACGTCATTTTCATCGATGCCGTGTTCACGTCGATGCGGTATACTCCCGTCTCGGGCACCTGAAACGAGTTGTCGGGTTTGCCGTCGGTCTCCAGTTTCACATACAGGTCATACTCCTGGCCCGAGGCAATCACCTGGTGTCCGCTCTGGTCGAGCCGGCAGGTGAGCGATGTGGCCCACGACCGGGCTACGAGAAATTTGAATCGTTCCTGTTTGCCGCTGTTCTTTTTCAGCGGGCCGCTCCAGGTGTACGAGTCGGCGCTCTCTTTCGTCATGGCAAGGGCTGCGTTGGGGTCCCACCCCGACGAACAGGCATCGCCTACCACATACAGGTTGTCATAGGCAAAAGCCGTTGTACACCATACGAAAATCAGGCAAAGTGCAAAGTAAAGTTTTTTCATGGTCATTGATATTTTATGTATGGGTTAAAGGATATGTTCACTTCTGTATATTTTGCCTTTCTATTATGAGACAATAAAATCCCTCTATACCCTTACAGCCACCCCTGTTTTTTTATACGGTGCGTGCCGAAATAAAGCGAGGAGCCGTGTCTCAACAAGTTGTTCACTTCGACACAGCTCCAGGTTAAATTTAATGTATGTAAGAAGAAGTAGCTTTCGTAAAATCTCCGGCCCATTCCACAAAAAGGGGCGAAAGGGCTACCGCAATACCCTGGGGCCGGAGTTGTAACTCCCCGAACAAACCTGCCGGCCTGGTTGCCGGCAGGCTGTTCGGAGTGCTGATTGCATGGGAAACGTGATGAGTTCTATTTCTTAAGCGGATAAATTATTTTACCGTAAACGAGCCTTTCAATCCCTCGGCACTGTTCGGTCCGATCCAGATGTCGAACTGACCGGCCTCGACCTTCTTCTTCAGGTCGCGGCCATAGAAGGCCAGAGCCGAAACCGGCAGCTTGAAGGTGACCGTCTGGCTGTCGCCGGCTTTGATGAAGAGGCGTTGGAATCCTTTCAACTCTTTGACCGGACGGTCGATCGAGCCCACCAGGTCGCGCACGTAGAGTTGGGCAACCTCGGTACCGTCGACGGCACTGGTGTTCTTGACGGTAGCCGTTACGGTGAGGGTATCGGTGGCGCTCACCTCGTTGCTCGAGAGGTTGAGGTCGGCATATTCGAAGGTGCTGTACGAGAGTCCGTAGCCGAAGACAAACAGCGGGTCTTTACCCGAGTCGAGGTAGAACGACGTGTTGCCGAGTGACGTCTGAGGAGCCTCCAACGGAATATCCTCGAGGGGCGTAATTTCGTTTTGGGCGGGTCGGCCGGTGTTGTTGTGGTTGTAGTACATCGGTATCTGTCCCACTTCGCGCACGAAGGTTACCGGCAGCTTGCCGCTGGGGTTCTCGCGGCCGTAGAGCAGGTCCATGATGGCCAGACCGCCCATGGTGCCCGGGTGGAAGTTGTAGAGCACGGCATCGGCATAGGGCAGGTCGCGCTCGATGGTGAGCGGACGGCCGGCAATAACCACCATCACTACCGGTTTGCCGGTGCTCTTCACGGCTTTCAGCAACTCCGACTGGGCACCTATCAGGTTGATGTTCGACAACGAGTGGGCCTCGCCCGAGAGGATGGCCTCTTCGCCCACGAAGACCACGGCCACGTCGGCCCGGCGTACGGCACTCTTCACCCGTTCGAAGTCGCTCGTATCGGTATCTCTCGAGTAGTCCAGCCCGGGCTCATAGATGTATTTCACCTGGTTGTACTCATCGGTTTGCAGGGCTCTGAGCGGGGTGACGGTGCGATTCTTGTCACCGTCGAACGACCAGGTGCCCAGTTGGTCGTGGGGAGCATCGGCCATGGGGCCTACGATGGCCAGGGTCTGACCCTCCTTGAGCGGCAGTACGCCGTCGTTCTTCAGCAGAATGGCCGACTCGACAGCGGCGCGGCGGGCCGTTTGCAGGTGCTCGTCGCAGTAGATGGTGCTCGTCTTGCCCGGTTTGGCATAGGGATTCTCAAACAGTCCCAGGCGGTATTTGATGCGCAGAATGTTGCGCACGGCGTTGTCGATTACCTCCATCGGTACCTTGTTCTCGGCTACCAGTTGAGGCAGGTGTTCGATATAGGTCTGGCTTACCATCTCCATGTCTACGCCGGCATTGGCCGAGATACGGGCCACATCCTTGCGGTCGGCGGCAAACCCGTGCGACATCATCTCGCTCATCGAGCACCAGTCCGATACCACAAAGCCGTCGAACTTCCACTCGTCGCGCAGCACGGTGCGCAGCAGGAAGTCGTTGCCCGAGGCGGGTATTCCGTCGTTGTCGTTGAACGAGGTCATCAGCGTGGCGGCTCCGGCCTCGATCGCTTTTTGGAACGGTTCCAGGTAGACGTTGCGCAACAGCGTTTCGGGAATATAGGTCGAGTTGTAGTCGCGTCCGCCCTCGGCAGCACCGTAGCCCACGAAGTGTTTCACGCAGGCGGCAATGGCGTCGCTGTCCGACAGATGCTCGCCCTGGAAACCGCGCACCATGGCGGCACCCAGTTCGCCCGACAGATAGGGGTCTTCGCCCAGGCTCTCGGCTATGCGGCCCCAACGGGCATCGCGCGAGATGTCGAGCATGGGGGCAAAGGTCCAGGTGATGCCCTCTTCACGCGCTTCGGTAGCTGCCATGTGGGTACCTGCCTCGACCACTTGCGGGTCGAACGAGGCCGCCAGACCCAGCGGAATGGGCAATACGGTCTTGTAGCCGTGAATGATGTCGCGCCCGATGATGAGGGGGATACCCAGCCGCGACTCCTCGACGGCCGTCTTCTGTATCTCGTCAATCAGTTTCGGGTCTATGTTGAGCATCGAACCTATCTCGCCGGCCCGAATCTTGGCTTTGATCGAATCCAGAGGCTGGTCGAAACAGAGCTGGTTCATCTGACCTATTTTCTCTTCGAGCGTCATTTTTCCCAACAGGTCTTCGATGAAACGCTCCTCTTCGGTGTTGCCGGTCGACTTACATCCTGTGGCAAGCAGGGCGGCAACACAGATGACAAACAATCCTTTTTTCATTGTGTATGTGTGGAATTAAGTGGTTATAAAATAATCTTGCAGGTGTAGTGCTGTGTCTCGTTTTGCAGGTCGAGCAGATAGACCCCCGCGGAGGTGTGGGGCAGGGCGATGGGCTCGGCGTTGGCTACCTGTCCGGCAAAGATCACTTGACCGCACAGCGTGTAGCAGGTGGCCCGGCAGTTGCCGTCGATGCCCGTGACGATAATCTCCCGGTCGGCCCGGCGGGTACGGACGGTTATCACGTCGGTAGCGGCTTCGGTGTTGGATTTGGGTAACAACAAGATTGTTTCGATTATCGGCGACAACACCACGCTGCGCGCCGCCGAGAAAGCCGGTAAGGATGGTGGCGAAGGTGCCCGCATCTTGCGTGCTGTCGGTGGTTGCGACCTGTCGTTGAAGGGCATCACTTTCCTCAACGGTCGCCAGATCGAGTATAACCCCGGCGGTGGTGTATTCTTTGCCGGTAACACGCTGGTAGTCGATAGCTGTACCTTCATCGACAACGAGTCGGGCTCGGGGGGCTCGGGTATTGCTTCTCGTGGTGTGAGTGTAACGGTTCGCAACTCCTATTTCGACGGCAACTACGTGAACAGCGGTTACGGTACGGGTGCTGCCATCGTACAAGCCGGTGTGAACAATGGCGAGGCCGGTACGCTGCTGGTAGAGAACTGTACCTTCTACCGCAACGACCTGAACGGTGTGGGTACGGCTATCTCGACGAAAGATGCCGGTGCCGGATACTCCAACATGAAAGAGGTGAAGATTGTCAACTGTACCTTCCTCGAGAACACCTCCGACCTGGCCAACCAGGCTGCCATCGATGTATCGGACAACAGCGAAATCCCCGTCAAAATTATAAACAACACCTTCTACGGTAACGACGGTGCTCTGCGTGTAGGCGACATCTACGGCGAAAAGGGCGGCGAAGTTATCTTCATCAACAACCTCGTATTTGCCAACGCTTCGGGTATCTTTGGTGCCGAGGGTTATTCGGTTGCCGACCTCCGTTCGCCCATCATCGGCTACAACAATATCATTGTAGGTGCCGAGCGTGGTGTCAACGAATTCATCGACGACGAGTGCTTCAACGACAAGAAAGACCTGTACAACAACCGCGTGGAGACGCTGGCCTCGTATCCGCTCTCGATGGTTTCTCTGGCCACCGAACTCTCGACCGACAACTATGTACCTTACCTGGCTTTGACGGCCGAGAACAGCGACGCCGTAAATGCCGGTTACGCTACGGGTACCTATGCCGAACTCATCCCCGCGACCGATATTCGTGGCAAGTATGCTGCCGGTACAAGAGATATCGGTGCCTATGAATACGGAGGTCTCGATGATGATGAATCGGCCATTTCGTCGGTTGTTGCCGATGCTTCCGATTTCGTAATCGCTCGCAATGGCGACCAGGTTACGGTTGTCAACACCGCCGACCGTCGCTTCACCCTCACCGTAGTCGACATGCTGGGCCGCACGCTCTATACTGCCGAGGCTGCCGGTCAACTCACGGTCGACAAACAGGAGCTGGGTGCTCGTTGCGTCATCTTCGTACTCACCGACGGAGTAAGCAAAAAAGCTGAAAAAGTAATGTTGTAATCTAATGTGTTTCTCCGGTAGGAGATAGGATTGGTTATAGTGTAGCCCTGCCTGAATATTCAGGTGGGGCTGCTTTTTTGTGTTTAGGGGTGATGGTTGAAGCGGGAGTTACCTTTGACGATTCACTCCTTGTCGTTGTCGAAATCAATCAGCGGGTTATCATTCCATCGGTCAAAATCCGATTGAAACAATTTATCCTGGATGAGGCGATATTTTTCAAATTCGGTTTCGGCATATAATTTGGCTTGCTCGGTCGATACGGTTCCGGCATCGGCCAATATGGGCCTGTCGTCACTATCCAGAAATTTATCTATTCGTATGGCCCAGTCTTCCATTGTCATGGGAATGCGACGCTTGGCTCTGTCTTCAGCCAAATCGAGAAACGCGTTAACAATTCTTCCCATCGACTCCAGTTCGTCTCCTTTCAAATAGTTTTTAGCAACCGCCACATCGGTTTTTACGATTTTTCCATTAGGCGCGTTTTCCCAAGCTGTCTCTTATACACATCTGACGCTGCCGAC
>ERZ1026921.637-NODE-637-length-16449-cov-5.558253_pt1 | contig 16449 bp, 18 predicted proteins | sample MGYA00519571_ERZ1026921 | MGnify/ENA primary metagenome ERZ1026921 (study PRJEB26926, sample SAMN06164877) | human gut metagenome | biome: ENVO:00009003; feature: ENVO:2100002; material: ENVO:00002003 | host: Homo sapiens | place: USA | collected 2012 ... | reverse complement strand
GTCTCGTGGGCTCGGAGATGTGTATAAGAGACAGGCTGTCCGCCGTTCATATACTTTGCCGCCAGTTCGTAGGACTTTTCCATAAGAGCCACCTGTTCATCCATGCTGCCCGCCCCGTTTTCTTTCGCATCAAGCCGGGCAGTAAGTTCTTCCACCTGACGTTTGAGTTCCTCTTTTTCCTTGTCCTCTTTCGGCGTTTCGTAGAAACTGCCTAACTGACGGTTCATGTCCCGGTAAGCCGCCGCCGAAGACTGGATAGAGGAACGGCTATTGTTCGGCGCACCCGCCCCGAAGTCTATTACATTGGTTTTCGGTTTTTCTGCCGGAGCATCATCCATCAGGGTCAAATCTTCCCCGTTTTCCTCTCCGAGCGAAAAGGCAAAATCCTGCAAGGAGCGCATCTTGTCCGCCTGTTTGTTCTCCATCTGTTCCTGTTCGTAGGCTGTCTTTTTATCGCTGATTATCCCGTCCTCTTTGGGTTGCGGAATATCGGCGTTAAATCCGCCCACGCTTTCCATCTTTGCTTCGTCCTTGTCGGACGGTGCAAAAATCAGGTACATAGACCCCAAGAAAACCAGTCCCATAAGCGGGTAAACCAGCATCTTCTTCCGTTGCTGTATCTGTTGCGGGGTAAGTTCCTTTTTTTCTTTTTCCTGTTTTTCAGGTTCCTTGCCCCTTGCCGTTTCCGGTGCGGGAACTTCATTCTTCACTTCTTTTTCTTCCATTGTCTGACTGATTAAAAATGTTCGTACTGTCTTTACCTTGTAACTGTAATTGCCTGATATGCTCTATCCGTATGGTTTCGCCATCCTCTTTGCCTATCCGGTAAATGGATGATACCGTAAAGTAGATGGATAGCCCGCCGAAGAACAGGAGCATAAAGAGGATTACCGCCAGCCTTATTTCCGGTGTCATGCGCCGGCACAGGCGGCGGAGTTTTTCATCCGCCCAGTCCTGCACATGGGTAATCGCCTGATTGACCGGAGAGAGAATTTTTCGTATCATGGCTTACCGCTTTATGGTGTTCAAATCCTTGTTTTCCGTTATCTCGAAACTTTCCATCATAAAGCCGTGCGGGTTATTGTCCGAGCGCACAGCGTTCAATAACCGGCAACGGGTGACAAGGCTTCTTTCCGTCACGCTGCTTTCACGGATAATCATTTGGCGGGCATAAGTCGCCACCGCATACGGGTACACATCGAAATTGCAAGAAACACTGTCTATCCGTATGGTCTGGCTGATGTTACCGGAGATTATACGGTTATAATACCCTTTTTCCGAGAGGTCACGGTAATAGTTGAATGCGCTCTTGTCGGCAAGGAACAGCGACCGTTTGATATTGCTTTCGATAGCGTTCTTATCCGGTGAGAGCGTGAAAAAGAGTTCGTGAAAACGCTTCACGTGTTCCCTCGCTTCGACCGGACGGTTTTGCGAGAGGTCTTGCGAAAGCGCAAGCATCAACGATTTACCGCCATCCAAGACGTAAATCTTCTGCCGTTGCGCTTCGGCAAACGTATAGGAGTTCCAAACAGCATAACCCGTTATCAGTGTACACATGACGACAAACACAATACCGAAAAGCCGTATCTGTTTGAAACTGGTTTCAATGTTCTTTAAACTTTTAAATTCCATCTTGATTTTTATTTATTGGTTACTTTTGATTAGTCTACCGCCGACCCTGCCGCCAGCGTTCCCGGTTGCTGCCCCTGCCACTGCCCCGACACCGCTACCTGTCTTGTTAGCCGCACTGTTTATATTCCGGCTCATGTTACCCATTCCGCCCGCCTGAATAATCCAGTTCGATACGGTGGGGATGGTGAAGTAACCGATGATACCGATTATCATAAAAATGATGTACACACTGTTACTTCCGTCCGGTATGAAATTGGGGTCTGATAGTTCCTGAATATCCTTTTGGAGCATAAGCACTTGTATTCGGGCAAGAATGGAACTGAACAGGTCGGAAACGGGAAGCCACAGGTAAACGGAAATGTACCTTGTTATCCATTGGGTCAGTGTAGCCTGAAAGCCATCATACACGCTGATGGCAAAGGCTATCGGACCCAATATTGCCAGTACGATAAGGAAAAATGTACGGATAGTGTCTATCACAAGGGAAGCCGCCTGAAAGAGCAGTTCCAAAAGTTCCCTGAACCAGTCCCGGACGGATTGCTTGATATTGTGGGCTGCCCTATCCATGTACATACCGCCCATCGTGGCAATATCTTTGGCAGACCATCCCAATTCGTCTATCTGCTTGTCAAACGCTTCATCCGAAACAAGGTAAGCCGTTTCCGGATTGCGCACCATCGCTTCATATTCCAGTTTGTCCTTTTGTTCCCGGTAGGCGTTCATATCGAAAGTTTGCGTTTCGAGCATATTGTTACACCCCTTGACAACTGGCGACATCACGCTGTTAATCGTACCTAGTACGAACGTGGGAAAGAACATAATACAGAAGCCAATCACAAAGGGACGGAGCAAAGGGTAAACGTCTATCGGTTCGGCACTGGCGAGCGACTGCCATACTTTGGCAGCCACATAGAACAAAGCCCCCAGTCCCGCTATTCCTTTGGCTACCCCCGCCATGTTCCCGCATAAAGGCATCATGTCCGTGTACAGACTTCGTAAAATCTGATGCAGGTTGTCAAATTCGATTGCTAATAACATACTACTTATTTTTAGAAGTTACCAGTAACGTTCATCCGCCGAACCATACAAAGCCATTACCCGGTCGGTGTCCTTTTTCTTTTTCGCCCGCAGGTAGGAAACGGAAATATTCTTGCGGGTATAATAACTTACCAAGTCCCGGTAGTTTTTGATGGCGTTATACGTCCGGTCGATAACGTCCATCCGTTCCTTGTCCGACATGGAAAGCCCGTTGATGTTCACCACGCTTTTCATTTCTTCCAGCACATCGGAACTTTCCTGCAACAGGTGGGTATATCCGTAGGCAATCGCCGAAAGCTCGTCCGGCGTATAGTTTTCATCCGAAAGCATCTTCTGAAAACTGTTCACATAGATGTCGGAAATCTCCCCGATAAGCAGGATGGACTTTTGCACCTTTCGGGCATCTTTGACAAGGTTATGCACTGATTTTAAGGGTAGGCTAAGCATCCAACGCCCTGCCGTATTACTACGGTGGGTTTTCGGAAGCTCGCCCCCGAACCGTACGTACACGTCTCCGCGTATACGGCTCTCTACTAATAATATCAATCTATTCATTGTTACTGAGTTTTTTATTACATTTACTGCAAATAGCAATAGTTTTTCGCTTGCGAGCCATCATCAATTTATCACAAGGAGTTTTTCCCTGAAGATTTTTTAATTTCCTAACATGGTGCATCACTAACTTATCTACTGCTCCGCATAATTCACATTTTTCAGCTTTCAACCTATCAGTAAGACTTGTATTTGTAGCATGATATGTGAATTTTGGTAAGTTGTCTAAATCCATGTATTTCATTGGATTTTTCTTTTTGAACCCATCATGGTAAAAGGTTAAGTTTTTGGCTGTACCATTTTTCAAGTAGTATCGAACCGAAAAGTATCCATTTGTGGTGTACTTCTTTCGGATTTGCGACATCGTTGTCCGATATTTCTGCGCAAATGTTTTGTACATACTATATTTCATGATATAACCAAATTTTGACAAGCTACTGCAATTGTTAGCCAGGCAATAGTAATTATACATGCCTTTTATTTCCTTGTTATACCTGTCAAGAATCTCAAAGTCGTTGTTATTGGATAGTTTGGGACGGGATTTTGCTTTCCAGTACTCTTTCCCATTATGGAGCTTAATTTCCAAAACACGGTATTCGAGTAGCTTCTTCTTATACATATCCTTTCCGAGAGCTAATTGTATCCTCTTATTGTGGACACGTCTTAGTACTCCGTATTTGTTTCTTTTGGTGTCGTTGGACTTTCTTACACTGATTTCATATCCGAGAAATTTTGCTGCGTTTTCCGCATGGGTAATGAGAGTTTTCTCATCGGATAGTTCAAGAGCCAGTTTCTCATAAAGGAAATTCTTAATGTCCTCTTTGATAATGATGGCATCTTGTTTACTGCCAATAATCCCAATTAGAAAATCATCTGCATATCTCACGTATTTGAGTCTTCTGTAATTTATATCCATTTCATCACCATCAGAATACAGCAAACCTTCCTGTTGATAAGCCTTATATTGCTTTATCAGTTTAGACCTTTCGCTTTCATCTTTCACCATTTTCAATTTTTTCAGAATACGGTGTCGTTTGCCTTCAAGTGATACTGCCTCTTTGGTTCTCTTCCGCTCTTTCCCCTTATCAAATTTTGAAGTGTATTCTTTCATAAATTTATCCATCTTGTCAAGGTATATGTTTGCCAAGATTGGACTGATAATTCCTCCTTGTGGTGTTCCGCTATAGGAGTTATGAAAGTTCCAGTCTTCGATATATCCTGCATTCAGAAATTTTCTAATCAAGCGAATAAATCTTTCGTCAGAGATACGTTCTTTCAAAATGCCTATCAATGTTTCATGATTGATATTGTCGAAAAATCCTTTAATATCACCTTCCACGAACCATTTTACACCTGAAAATGTATTCTGAATATCGGATAGAGCAGTGTGGCAACTTCTTTGAGGTCGAAAACCGTGAGACGTTTTTTCAAACTGTCTCTCATAAATGGCTTCCAATATCATTCTGACCACTTCCTGCAAAAGTTTATCGTTAAAAGCTGGTACACCTAATGGACGCATTTTCCCATTTCTCTTTGGGATATACACCCGTTTTGAGGGTTGTGGCTGATAGCTTTCATCTTTCAATGAAGTTATCAACTTTTCAATTCGGCTCAGGCTCATTTGGTCAATGGTTTTCCCATCTGCACCTGCTGTCATATTGCCCGGTTTCGCATAAATGCATTGATAGGCAACATAATACATTTCCTCATTGAATAAGATACGGTACAGGCGTTCAAACTTGTAGTTCAAATTTTCACTGTGTTCCGTTAGACTGTTTAATACATTCGCTGGACTTCTCATAATGTCTCACACATTTTCCGTTATTTGTATTAAAATTATTAGCTGCTTCCCTTCGCCATGTACAAGGCTTTCCCTTGCTCGGACTACTACGGAAGCTCCGTTGCCTTGCCGAATATTCAGAGGTCTGTACCTCATAGCCTTACAACTGGCTTTCCGGTTTAGGCAATCCCCGTTTATGATATAATAACATGGCTGTGATAGATTGTCGGATATGACTTCCGTCCGTTTCTGCTTATGGCAGTTGTGTCGTAACAAGTTCCTGCCTCTGCTACACGACGCTCGCATCAGAGGTGTTACGATATAGCGAGTTAAGCTATCTTTCACTATAGACCGTACTATGACCACTTGGACTATCATTTAATCAGTTTGGATTTTATCCTCATATCTATCTGTTTCATCTCTCCATTCAGCGGCAATTTGATAACTAATTGGCTTATGGTTTTCCGGCGTGCTATACTCCCTGCCGTCCTTTCGTGGGCAGATAAGCCGGTGATGATAGGTAATTTATTGGAACACATACCTAATAGCTTGCCAATGCTACATTCATTATATCACCTATACGGGCGCACCATCGTAGTATTCCTTACCCTGTTGATAAATCTTTACCGTTTCTTGAAAGCTCTTTATCATTGTTTGGGCTGTGGATGATGTCTGCACGATGTTCTTTGACGCATTGATAATCCCTTGTGCCAAATTTCCGGGGTCACTCACCACCCACTGTGCGTTTACCTTTCCGGTAAACAGGCTGCATACTACGAGCAGCATTATAATCTTTGTTCTCATACGCTTACTTCTTTATTGGTTGGTTACTTCGTTTATATTCTCCGCCGGGTGAAAGCAGAATCCGGTCGTTCTCCTTGTCGTAGGTCAAAAGGACGGAAAGCCTCGTTTCGATGAACAGGTTTCCGTCCTGTTCTGAAATCTGATAGGTTTCCGTTTGGATAGTCCCCCGGTAGGTCTTTCGATAGGTCGTTACCCGGTAATGCCCGTTTTCCTCAAAGAGAGAGAACGCCGGACGGTTCTTTACGCTTACCCAGTCGCCACGCATCGCCCTAAGACGGTCGGCGTTCGTTTCCTTACAGGAGGAAAGCCCCAGTAACAAGGTGCATAACAGCACCGGAAACAGGAATTTTAAATGTTTCATACTGATTGATTATTAAATTGTTGATTGATTATTTTTCGGGATTGCGCTTGCTTTCAGCAAGCCGTTTGATAGCCAGTTCGAGGTTGCCGCCTAACTTTTCGGACAAGGCGAATAGTTCCATCTTTTCCGTTTCTTCGGTGGTGTAGGTGTAATATTCTTCCAAACTCACTTCTGTGGCGTAAACGGCTGACTGTGTACCGCCTAAGCCTATCCAAACTTCCTTGTATTTCCGGTTCGGATGGTTGGCGAGATTGATGGAAAGCACCTGTGAACGTTCCTTGTCGGTCAGTCCCAAAAGGTTCTGTATGCTGTCGAATTTATTCAAATATTTACGCTGGTCGAGCAGTATCTTACAATCCGAATTGTTTATAATGCTCTCTTTCACAATGGGTGAAGAAATAATATCTTCCACTTCCTGTGTGACTACAATCGCTTCACCGAAATACTTTCTGACGGTTTTATAGAGGTACTTAATGTAGTCCGCCATGTTCGCCGATGCAATCGCTTTCCACGCTTCCTCAATTAATATTAGTTTCCTGATACCCTTTAATTTACGCATCTTGTTTATGAAAACTTCCATGATGATAATCGTAGTAATCGGAAATAAAATTTTGTGGTCTTTGATATTATCCAACTCAAAGACAATGAAGCGTTTATGCAACAAATCAAGCTCTTTGTCGGAGTTCAGCAGGTAGTCGTATTCGCCCCCTTTATAGTAAGGTTCTAAGACATTCAGGAAATTGTTTATATCAAAATCCTTTTCCCTGACGTTCTTTTCTTGCAGGTGTTCCCGGTAATCGGTTTTCACATACTCGTAGAACGTATTAAAGCAGGGAGTAACCGAACTGTCCTTAGTAATCAGTTCGATATAGGAACTCACAGCATTTGACAAAGCCACTTCTTCCGCCCGTGTGGGTGCTTCATCATCCCTTTTCCACAGGGTCAGGATAAGTGTTTTGATACTCTCTTTCTTTTCAATATCAAATACCCCATCTTCCACATAGAAAGGATTGAACGCTATCGGGTTTTCTGTGGTATAGGTAAAGTAAATCCCATCTTCCCCGTGCGTTTTCCGGTTTATCATTTCACACAGACCTAAATAACTGTTTCCGGTATCGACCAGCAGGACGTGCGCATTTTGTTCGTAATACTGGCGCACCATGTGGTTGGTAAAGAATGACTTGCCGCTACCACTCGGCCCAAGTATGAACTTGTTGCGATTGGTAATGATACCTTTTTTCATGGGCAGGTCTGATATGTCGATGTGCAACGGCTTTCCCGTGACCCTATCCACCATCTTGATACCAAAGGGAGAAAGCGAACTTTTATAATTCGTTTCTTCGGTGAACAGGCAAAGAGCCTGTTCTATAAAGGTGTAGAAACTTTCTTCCGCCGGGAAATCCGCCTGATTGCCGGGTATTCCCGCCCAAAACAGGGTCGGCGTGTCGGTGGTGTTGTGGCGTGGTTTGCACTCCATAAGTGCGAGCTGTGACCCCACATCATTTTTAATGTGTTTAAGTTCGTCCCGGTCGTCACTCCACGCCATGATATTGCAATGGCAACGGACGGAGATAAGCCCCTGTGAATGTGCTTCATTCAAATATTCCTCTATCCAAGACTTGTTTATCTGATTGGCACGGCTGTATTTGGAAAGGGAGTGCATATTGCGAGCCATCTTTTCAAACTGTTTCAGGTTCTCCGTATGGTCGTCAATGAAGATATACTGGTTATAGATATGGTTGCAGGAAAGCAACACCCCAACCGGAGAAGCGAACGACAATCTGCAATCGCTCCGGTCTGTGGATAACTTTTCATAGCGGGTATCTGTTCCCACCTTGCCCGGCATATCTTCCGCATCCGAAAGGGTATGCAGGCAAAGGATATTGTCGCCAATCTTCATTTCGTCAGCACCCAGTGAAATATCTTTCAATGTGGTGGTGTCTGTCTGTGAGAGTGAAAAGTATTTTTCCACGATACCCGCCGTTTCCTTTGTTCCGGTTATCTCGTCCGAAGTCAGGCGGGTAAGGGTAATGAAACCGCTATCGTTCATAATGCTTTCAAGCTGCCCCACCGCTTCGAGGAACTTTGTAACCGTTTCCCTGTCCCTTATCTCTTTGGGGACAAGGAAGCCCCGGCAAAGGGTGGAGAAGTTACTCTGCATCCGGCTGCGTTCCTTTGTTGTTTTCGTCAGGAACAAATAGCAGGTGTGGTTTAAGAACGGTCGTTCATTGAAATGCCGTTCAAAGGAACGGGAAAGGAAACTCAAATCATCCTTTTGGATGTCGGGCGCATAGTTCTCTTTGATGAACCAGTCCTGTTTATGTACGATGCTGTAATCGGGCAGCACCTTTACCGCCTTGTTCCAAGCGGAATGTATCGCTTCGTATTCGGCTGCCGTGACGGTGAACAGTTCGGGTAGTTCCACCCGGAACGCCACCGTTATGTCGGCATCTTTGGAAACGATGCACCCGTTTTCCACCGTGAACAGTGGAAACTTGTTTTCCAGCGTAGTAGCTTTTAATATATTTCTCATTTCGATGCTTGTTTCTGATTTTTAGTGAATAATCGGGAGATGGCTTTTCGGTTGATGATATGGAAAGGGTGGCTTTTGCGGGCAGACAATTTCATTAACCCGTGTGTCCCGTACTTTTCATTTAACCGGAATGTGAGCCATACAAGCAGCGTTGCCGAAGTAACGCCGAAGATGATGCACACCCACTGGTTGATACCCACCATGTACATGATGATGAAAAGCACGAACAGGGCTAACAGCCCGCCCGCAAAAATGAAAAGATACTGGCTTTTCAACCCTTTAAACTCAACTGGCTTGCCTATCCCCCTGTTAATCGGATAGTTTGCCATAGTCCGTTCTTTAGAGGAAGAATGAACGCAGGATGGTAGCTGCCACAATCAGGAAGATACAAGCACCGAACCAGCTTGCGGCAGTTTTGCTTGTATCAGGGTCGCCCGAAGAAAACTTGCCATATACTTTCACGCCGCCAATCAAGCCCACCACCGCACCGATGGCGTAAATTAATTTTGTCGCCGGGTCGAAATAACTCGTTACCATGTTGGTAGCTTCTGTAATGCCCGCCATGCCGTTACCTTGCGCAAAAGCGGAGGATGCAGCCAAAAGAACGGCTGCCGAAAAGAGAACTTTCTTTTTCATTATAAATACATTGTTTTTAAATTGCCGGACGGGTGGATAGTCCGCCCGGCGGAGTGATTAATAATTGAACTTTTGTGGTTGCGGGGAGTGTCCCCCAGTGTTTAGAAAGGTTTGTCTTAACCGTACTCTCTTTGTTTCATCATCTTATTATTTAAAGTTTACCATTAAAGAAAATCGTTCATGTCAAAGGCTGCCATTTCATCAGTTCCGGCAGCCGGGACGATGGCGGGTACGGGTATCTCATGTTTTTGTAAAAGTTCCGCCACCCGTGACCTGCCCCCGTTAATCTGTTCCACCAGTGACTGAAACAGGTTTGTTTCCGTCCGGCAGATAGTCTGTACTGCTTGCCGTTCTTCCGCTTCGGGTGCTTGTTTTCTCTGAATGACTTGTACCATTTGCCCCAGTTCTCCCAGCGTGACACCCTGTGCCATTTCCGGTTCACCCTCACCCATGTAACAGGCGATTTCTTCCGCTTCGATTTCATCCGGCGAAACGTCCGGTTCTTCCGAATCTTCCGTTTCAAATTCCATTTCAAATTCGGTTTCAATCGCTTGCGGGGTATCAGTGTTTTTTTCATCTGCCAGTTCGTTATCAAGCGTTTTCGTCACCGTTTCATCACTTTGCGGGACAAATATAGAAGCATTATCAACCCCTTTTAAAAGATGTCCTAAGATGTCCCCGTTTGTCCTCATTTGTCCCATCCGGTAACGGCTTGCACCTACAAGAGAATCCCTGTTTCCGGTTTTCACGGTCGGTTTGCTTCCCGGCTGTTCCGGCTCTCTTTTTCCGCTTGTGAACCATGTTCCCAAGCTATCCCGGTATCGCCATAAGAGGATGGCGTAATACAGGAGCGTTCCGATAATAAACCACTTCAACATATCAGAACGGCTTTTCAAATTTGCTTTCGTACAGTTCGTTTATCTCGTCCTGAAACTGGTCGAAATGCCGGAGCAGGATATTTTCTACATAGCTGCTCACGGTCGCTTTACGTCCGCCGATAACGGTTACTATCTTCATCAGCTTTTCGTGGGTGGTACGGCTGACGTATAACGGCTGGCGGTCGGTCAAGTCCACCCGCATGAAATAGGTTTCCCGGTAATCTCCCGGAGCGTTCTTTTTCCGGCGGGCAGGTTCTTTCACCGCCTTTTCTTCCTTTACGTTTTCTGTTTCCCGTTTCGGTTCTTGTTCAGGTACGTTTGCTGGGATGTCGGGTGTTTCCGCTTTAGTTTTCACTTCCGTTGGTATTGCCACCATTGGCGTTTCCTGTTTCTTCATGGGCAAGCCCTGTGAAATAATCTCTTTCATAAAATCCTCGTCAATCTGCGGTTTCCCGCCGTTTTGCTTTACCATATCGTTACAGTTTTATAAGGTATGCGATTTCGGTTATCAGTTCTTCCATGTTGCTGCCCTTTACCAGCCGTTTGTCTGCCGGGAACAGCGTAGAACGGAACACGGTTTTACGCTGTGCGTCCAGTTCCTTTTTAAACCTTTTGGTGTCCGGGATAAATACTTTCATAAGGGGTAGTTCCAGTTCCCTGATGGTCTGCTCATACAGGGTGTACAGGTCTGTTTTTTCTCGTCCATCTACCATGTTCCAAAACAGGTGCAGCCCTTTCAGTCGGCACGCTTCATTCTTTACCAGCAGTTTATGGATAGCCACCGCAAAGGAAAGGCTGCTTTCCAATACCACCCGGTCGGCGGCTATGGGGGTGAAAATATAATCCACCCCTGAAAGGGAATTGATAACGCCCTCACTGTTCACCGTTCCGGGCAGGTCGAAAAAGACCACATCATAGTCCATTCCGGCAGATGCAAGAAATTCATCCGCCGTTTTTATCGCTTCGTCCGGTGAACTGCACAGCACCGGGTACGCTTTCTTTCCCAGTGTTTTGAACTGGCTGAAAGCAAGCCGTTTGTAATACTCATCACTGTTCACCTGTTCGGCATCCCGTTTGCGCATGGCGGAAATGGAATGTTGCGGGTAGTCGCAATCCACGACTGCCACATTATACCCTTTGAGGTAATACAGGTAACTCGCCACCAAGACGGTGAACGTTGTTTTGCCGACCCCGCCCTTTTGGGTGGAGAAAGCCACATACAAGGTTTCTTTCTTCATTGTCATTTTGAATTATTGTGATACATCTTTATTTCATTACATCCGTACAGATTGACGGATGTTTTTCTTTTGTTCCATGTTGAAAGCCCGAAAGCCGGAATGATTGTTTTCTTTCTGCAAAGACAGCCTGTTTTCTTTCTTGCTTCTTTGTTTTCATTCATTCCACAAAGACAGCTTGTTTTCTTTACAGACAGTCTGCTTTCCCGATTGAATGACTGTTTCCTTTCAATCATTCCATCCGGTTTGCTTTCTTGCTTTCTTGTTTTCTTGAAAGATTGTAATCTTGAAATATTGTTTTCAAGTTTTCAAAACCGCTTTCTTTCCGTCCGCTTGCCAATACATATTTCCATCTATCCATATTGCTATCTTTCTTGAAATTCGGGACAAATAAACGTAGAAAAGTAGTCCCTTTTGAAAGGTGTCCTCAAATGTCCCCGTTTGTCCTCATTTGTCCTATAACCCGCTATTTCACAGCATTTTTAATACCCGTTACTTTGCAGCCGAAAGGTATCGGTCAGGCTAACCAAGCCCCCGCCGCCGGGAGCGTTCCAATCTCTGCTAACCCCAATCCGTCCGTAGGCGGATTTTTATTTGCACTGGCAAATAGCAAGGTGTGTTCAAAGCTGCTCGAAATTCTTTCAGCAGCTTTGAACGCCTTGCCCGGATGAAGCCGGGACATGGGTCACTCCGAAGTCGTAACCCTTTAAAGAAATGTAGCATGAAACAGAAAAATGAAAATGCGCCCCGTCCGGGTGGCGCAGGACGAAAGCCCAAAGCAGACCCGGCAGTGTTCAGGTACTCTATCAGCTTCAATGCGATAGACCACGCCCGCTTTTTGGCATTGTTCGACCAGTCCGGTATGCGCACCAAAGCGCATTTTATCACCGCCCGCATCTTCGGCGAACCGTTCAAGGTGATTAAAATCGACAAGGCGGCAGTCGAATATTATACCCGGCTGACCGCTTTATATTCCCAGTACAGGGGTATTGCCGTGAATTATAATCAGGTGGTAAAGGCTCTCAATACCAATTTCTCCGAGAAGAAAGCTCTCGCATTTCTCTATAAACTGGAAAAGGCAACGATGGAACTTGCCGACCTGAACCGCCAAATTATTGAACTGACCCGTGAATTTGAAACAAGATGGTTGCAAAGATAAGCGTAGGCAGTTTCCTGTTCGGTGCGCTTTCTTACAACCAAAACAAGGTGGACGAAGAACAGGGAAAGGTACTTTTAAGTAACCGTATGTTTGAAAGCGAGGATGGAAATTTCAGCATCCGGCGTTGTATGGAATGTTTCGATATGCACCTGCCCGCAGACCTGAAAACGGAAAAGCCGATTATCCATATCTCCCTAAACCCGCACCCGGACGATGTGCTTTCTGACAGCCAGCTTGCGGATATTGCCAAAGAGTATATGGATAAGTTAGGGTATGGCAATCAGCCGTATATGGTTTACAAGCACGAAGATATTGCAAGGCATCATATACATATCGTTTCCATCCGGGTAGATGATACGGGTAAAAAGATAAACGACAAGTTCGAGCATATCCGCAGCAAACAAATCACCCGTGAACTGGAACAGAAATACGGGCTGCATCTGGCAGAGAAGAAACAGGCAGCCGACCGTCCCGAACTTAAAAAGGTGGACTACCGGGCAGGGGACGTAAAGCACCAGTTATCCAATACGGTGAAAGCCCTTGTCGGCAGTTACCGCTTTCAAAGTTTTACGGAGTACAAAGCCCTGCTATCTATATATAATGTACAGGCGGAGGAAGTGCAAGGGGAAGTGAACGGCAAACCCTATAATGGCATTGTCTATTCGGCGACTAATGACAAAGGAGAAAAGCAGGGAAACCCGTTCAAATCTTCCTCTTTGGGTAAATCGGTAGGGTACGAAGCCATCCAAAGGCACATTAAAAAATCCGCAAAGGATATTCAGGACAAGAATCTGAAAGAGCACACTCGCCGGGCAGTCAGCGCAGTGATGAAATCCGCTAGTAATCGGGAACAGTTAGTAGCAGACCTGAAAGCGAACGGCATAGATGTACTGTTCCGGCAGAACGATACGGGCAGGATATATGGTGTAACATTCATCGACCATGAAAACCGTACCGTCCTGAACGGGTCACGGTTGGGAAAGGACTTTTCCGCCAATGTGTTCAACGACCTGTTTACAGGCTCCCGTACTTTGTCGGGAAACAACAAACAGGAAATGCAGGAACATACACAAGGGTATAATCCGACCGGGCATTTTTCAGAGGGGACGGGCAAAGCCGTTGCCGGACTGTTCAGCCTGTTATCCGGCGGGGACAATACGCCACCCGACAACAGCCAAGTTCTGTCACTCAAGAAGAAGAAAAAGAAGAAGAAACAAAAACGTATTTAGTAATCCTAAAAATTTCAATTATGCAGAATGAAGATGATTTAAGAGGTCTTGCAAAGGTCATGGACTTTATGCGGGCAATCAGTATTTTATTTGTAGTGATAAACATTTACTGGTTTTGTTACCAGTCGTTCAGGGAGTGGGGTATTAATATCGGGGTAGTCGATAAAATTCTGCTGAACTTCCAGCGTACCGCCGGGCTGTTCTCTAATATCCTGTACACCAAACTTTTTTCGGTGGTATTCCTTGTGCTTTCCTGTTTGGGTACAAAAGGAGTGAAAGAGGAAAAAATCACATGGAACAAAATTTATGTATTCCTGACAATAGGTTTTATCCTGTTTTTCCTGAATTGGTGGCTGTTGGTTCTGCCGTTGCCACTGGCGGCAAATACGGCATTGTATATCCTTACCATGACAGCCGGGTATCTTTCGCTACTTGCTGCCGGAGTATGGATTTCCCGCCTGTTGAAAAATAACCTGATGGATGATGTGTTTAACATCGAGAACGAAAGTTTCGCACAGGAAACACGCCTGATAGAAAACGAATATTCCATCAATCTGCCGACCCGGTTCTACTATAAAAAGAAATGGAATGACGGGTGGATAAACGTTGTAAACCCGTTCCGAGCAAGCATGGTATTGGGTACGCCCGGTTCGGGAAAATCGTATGCGATAGTCAATAATTACATCAAACAGCAAATCGAGAAAGGCTTTGCTGTTTATATTTATGACTACAAATTCCCTGACCTGTCAGAAATAGCTTACAATCACTTAATCAGTCATTTAGATGGTTATAAAGTAAAACCTAAATTCTACATGATTAACTTTGACGACCCACGTAAAAGCCACCGATGCAATCCTATAAATCCGGCATTTATGACGGACATATCGGACGCATACGAAGCCAGTTATACAATCATGTTAAATTTGAATCGCTCTTGGATAACCAAACAGGGCGATTTCTTTGTGGAAAGCCCGATTATCCTGCTGGCTTCCATCATCTGGTTTTTGAAAATCTATCAGGATGGCAAGTATTGTACGTTCCCGCACGCTATCGAGTTCCTGAACAAAAAGTACTCCGATACGTTCACTATTTTAACCAGTTATCCCGAACTGGAAAACTACCTTTCACCGTTCATGGACGCATGGGAATCCAATGCCCAAGACCAGTTGCAGGGGCAGCTTGCATCCGCTAAAATCCCGCTTTCAAGAATGATTTCACCCGCCCTGTATTGGGTAATGACAGGTGATGATTTTTCACTGGATATAAACAATCCGGAAGAACCTAAGATATTGGTGGTAGGTAATAATCCCGACCGCCAAAATATCTATTCCTGTGCTTTGGGATTGTATAATTCCCGTATCGTGAAGCTGATAAACAAGAAGCACCAACTGAAAAGTTCTGTAATCATTGACGAGCTACCAACCATCTATTTTCGGGGACTGGATAACCTGATAGCAACGGCACGAAGCAACAAGGTGGCAGTCTGTTTGGGCTTTCAGGATTTCAGCCAGTTACGCCGGGATTATGGGGACAAGGAAAGCAAAGTAATCGAAAATACGGTGGGTAATATCTTTTCCGGTCAGGTGGTTTCGGAAACGGCTAAAACGCTTTCAGACCGTTTCGGAAAGGTCTTACAAAAACGGCAAAGTATGACTATCAACCGGAACGACAAATCAACCTCAATCAGTACGCAGATGGATAGCCTGATACCGCCCAGCAAAATATCCAATCTCACGCAGGGTATGTTCGTGGGTGCGGTCAGCGACAATTTCGATGAAAGGATAGAACAGAAAATATTCCATGCGGAAATAGTGGTGGATAACGAGAAAGTGAAGCGGGAAACAGCCTGTTACAAGAAGCTGCCCCGAATTATAGATTTCAGGGACGAAAACGGGAACGACCGGATGCAGGAAGAAATACAGGCAAATTACAACCGAGTCAAGCAGGAAGTCCAGCAGATTATCACGGACGAAATCGAAAGAATTAAGAACGACCCTGATTTGCAGCATTTGATTAAGACTGAAAATTAGTATAAGTTTCAAGAGTATATCAAATATACTCTTGAAACTCTTCTATAAATTCTTTTTCAATCTTAGGTAAATTTGTCATCATAGGATTAAATCTGCTTATTTGTTGTAATGCTTCATCTATATTGGGAGATAATTGAATGATTTTACCGATTTTTTCAGAAATTTGGATAGGTAATCCGTATTCGTCTAAAGGAACAACATAGGGAGAAATGAAATAACATTCAACCATACTTGCAAAGTAGCTATAATCACATTGCTCTAAACGATACTTCTTGAATACATCATTTGCTATGTCATTGAGACTAATTAAAAAACGAGGAAACTGAAAATTAATCCAGTGTCTTTGAATATCAAAAGATAATTCAATTTTTTCATTGATTTCTTCATTTGATTTACAATCTTGTATAATCATTGAAATAAATTTTTTAATATTTCCTGCTTCTCTATATTGATTTATTCTAAAATGTAATTGTCTTCCTGAACTTACACCATATATCATTTTATTAGATGCAACTAAAAATTCCCAAATCAATATCTGTCTCTTATACACATCTGACGCTGCCGACGAATAGCCTTGTGTAG
>ERZ1026921.621-NODE-621-length-16817-cov-6.098497_pt1 | contig 16817 bp, 12 predicted proteins | sample MGYA00519571_ERZ1026921 | MGnify/ENA primary metagenome ERZ1026921 (study PRJEB26926, sample SAMN06164877) | human gut metagenome | biome: ENVO:00009003; feature: ENVO:2100002; material: ENVO:00002003 | host: Homo sapiens | place: USA | collected 2012 ... | reverse complement strand
AAGGCTATTCGTCGGCAGCGTCAGATGTGTATAAGAGACAGATGGTCCTTAGTTAAAATGTTTATAAAATATACAAATCTCTTAAATAGAGAATGTGATAACATATTAAGCATTAAAAGATAATGTATTAGTGGATATTGGAAACAGAAATATAAAACAAAAAGAAAATTATAATTCCATATTTTTATGTTTAACAGTATTGTAGTTCCTAATTTCCAATTAATTGTCTATCTTTGTGCTTAGTTAAGTATCTCTATTTAAGAGATAAGGTGAAAATTAAAATAAAATGGCAGAGTTAGCATCAAATACAATAATTAAACTTACTAATGGTAAGTGTTGCCGAGTTGTTGAAGAACTTGGTCGTGGTGGACAGGGTATAGTTTATAAGGTGGATTATGAGGGAACTTCTTTTGCACTGAAATGGTATATTTCAGAATGTAAATCAGCATTTTATGCTAATTTGGAAAACAACGTAAAGAATGGTGCTCCTAATTCCTCTTTTTTGTGGCCAATTGCAATAACAAGTCCTAATCAGTATGGTAGTTTTGGATATATCATGAATCTGCGTCCGAAAAATTACGAGGAAATCGGAGCTTTTATGCTTGCTAAAACACATTTCGCTTCACCTGGCGTTCTCATTGAAGCTGCCCTACAAATATGTTCAGCTTTTCAAAAACTTCATATCGCAGGATTGAGTTATCAAGATATGAATGACGGGAACTTTTTTATCAATCCTAAAACGGGAGATGTGCTTGTTTGTGATAATGATAATGTTGCTCCAAATAAAGTAAACATGGGAATTGTTGGTAAAAGCGGTTATATGGCACCAGAAATTGTCGCTAAAGAAGCAATGCCTGATAGATACACGGATTACTTTTCTCTTGCTGTTATACTGTTTATATTATTTTACCTAAATCGCCCATTTGAAGGTAAAAAGGTTCTTAGCTGCCCTTGCTTAACGGAAGATGCAGAGCGTATATTGTTTGGAAAAGATTGTGTTTTTATTATGGATCCATCAGATGATTCTAACCGTCCCGATCCTCGTTTCCATAAAAATGTGATGCGTCGTTGGCCTCTATTCCCTCGTCTTTTAAGAGAAACATTTATAAAAGCCTTTTCTAAAGAAGCGATACAAAATCCCACAAAACGTGTAATGGACAAAACTTGGCAACAAGTCCTTCTCCAAGTACGTTCTCAATACGTAAAATGTCCTCATTGTGGAAATGAAACTTTTATTGACCCAGAAGCAGTAGGTTCTAAATGTATTCGTTGCAAACAAGTCATAAACCGTCCTATGGTTTTAAAAGTTGGGAACTATCGTATTCCAATGTTGGAAGGACAAAAAATATATAAATGTCAATCACAAGCGTCTACTAATGTAGATCTTTCCGAAGTTTTTGGCATTGTTATAAAGAATCCTCAAGGTAAGCTTGGAATTAAAAATACATCAAAAGTTACATGGGCAGTAGTCTTACCTAATGGAGAAGTTCGTAATATCGAAGATGGGCGTGGTTTGCCTATTTTGCCAGATTTAAAAATAAAGTTTAATCATGACGTGACGGCTTTAATCACGTTGTAAAACGAAAATAAAAAATGGAAAATGATCCTTTTGCAATTGTAGATGAAATACCTCGTAAGGTAATGACTCTATTTTATTTAGTGGATACATCAGGAAGTATGTCAGGAGCCAAAATTGGAGCTTTGAATACCGCTGTACGTGAAACTCTTCCTATTATTAAGGAAATATCTGAAAATAATTCTGATTCAAAGATTAAAATTGCAGTTTTGGAATTTTCAAGTGGCTGCGAATGGATGTATCCTACGCCAACTGAAATTGAAACTTTTGAGTGGCGTGATTTACAAGCAGGCGGGCTAACCTCTCTGGGTGAGGCATATGACAATCTCTCACAAAAACTTTCACATAGTCATGGATTTATGATGGAAGCTACCGGTTCATTTGCTCCAGTTATTATTTTGCTTTCAGATGGTGCTCCAACAGATCATCCTGAATATGCGCTTGATAAATTAAAAGCGAATAATTGGTTTAAGGTTGCTACTAAAATAGCCATAGCTATTGGAGATGATTGCATTAAGCAAACTCTCATTGATTTTACAGGAAACGAAGAAGCTGTTTTAACCGTCCATAATGTTGATGAGTTAAAAAAGATAATAAGAATGGTATCCGTGACCGCATCTAGAGTTAATAGTAAAAATACATCTGTAGGTAAAGAAGCTCCAGATAAGGCAACAGAGACTGTAACTACTATCAAAAATGATATTGTAAATGATCCAACCTTAAAAGGTATTGACGTTGGTTCATCCACAACAAATGCAGGTACAGACGATTGGGCTGGCTGGTAAATTAGTTTAATGGATATGATAACTTTTTATACACAAGCGTTAGGTTCAAGTCATCTTGCCTCTAAGAAACCGTGTCAAGATAGTGGAATACACTACAATAAGGATGGGGTGTATATTGCTATTGTATGCGATGGGCATGGTGGAGAGAGTTATGTCCGAAGCGATAAAGGTTCTCGTATTGCAGCCGAAGTCGCTAAAAATAAAATTCTTGAATTTGTTAAATCAACTCCTATTGAAATCTTTGCAGGTAAAAAAAATGCAGTAACAGTTGTTCCCACAAGAGATCCTAGAATAGATAAGCAAGGACATAAAAGAGAGGTTTCCATGCTTTCAGAGAGCGAGATGGAACTGCTTAAACAAAATATTCTGTATACAAAAGAGGTAGAACGATACCCCGAAATGGAATCCCTATTTCGAAAATTGTTTACGGATATATATGAATCTTGGAAGTCAGAAATAAAGAATGATGCTCAAACAAATTCTTTTAGTGGCAAAGAAAAGGAAAAGATTGGTTCATCTCGCCTTGAAAAGGCTTATGGTTCGACATTGATGGCAGCAGTTCGTACCCCTAGTTATTGGTTTGCATTTCACATCGGAGATGGCAAGTTATATGCTTGTGACAAACTAATGAAATGGTATGAACCTGTACCATGGGATTGTAATTGTTTTTTAAACATTACGACATCTCTTTGTGACCATACTCCTGTGGAGGAATTTAGATATGCTTTTGATGGAACTGGAGACTTCCCTCTGGCTTTTGCTTTAGGTAGTGATGGAATTGATGATACTTTTATTAGAACTGAACTTATTCACAAATTCTATAGCAAACTATTGTGTCTACTAGAAGGACATAAGCAAGAAGAGGTTGAAACTCTTTTGAAAGAATCTTTATCAAATTTGAGTGAACGAGGTAGCCATGACGATATGTCTGTAGCTGTAATAGTAGATGAACATGATTTACCAACAGCTGTAGAATATTATAACGTAATTTCTGAGGTACGCGCATTAAATGCTGAGAGGGATAAACGTCAGAAAGAATTGTTACAGCTATGTGAAAAAATTAACTTAGCAGAAAGTGATGTTGTCAAGAAAACTAACAATCGTGATAAATTGGCTTCTGACAATTGGAATTGGTGGTTAAATGTACGGCGACAGAGAGAAAAAAATTCGTACTGTTACAAAAAAAAATCAGACGAAGTATGTGCAGCACAAAAAACACTTTCTGATTTGAAAGTTAAAAAAAATGAGCTTGAAAAATCATTTTCTGAATGGGAAGAAGAAAGTCGTAAACGAGTTGGACAATTAAAACAACAAGCTGAATCAATTCGAGTAAACATTGATTTTAATACACCATTAGTAACAGAATCTGAGAATAATGCAATAAACAATAGTCAAATTCAACAACTAGGTCATGAGGAGAATAGATTACCATCAAAAATCTCATATTCTTGCGATGATACACAAACAGAAATTTCAGACTCCCCTAATATGGTTTATAAAAAAGCCAATGATGCAATGATGTCAGAAGAAGGAATTGCTCAAATGGACAAAGAAGCAGATGCTCAAGCAAAAGAAATATTAAATAATCACAATTAAGTTTATTTGTAATGGGAAAAGCAATTGGTATAGATTTAGGAACAACAAATTCTGTTGTTGCTTATAAAGATACAGCCGTAAAAGTTATTCAGACTGGTGCAAATAACGAGGATTTGTGCCGTTCTTGTGTTGCCCTTGATAAAAGTGGACAATTCCTTGTTGGTAATGCTGTTTATAAAAATTGGAAAAGATATTCACCTAATATTGTCGTTTCTGTTAAACGTCTTATGGGAACTGGTTTTTCAGATCCTCGTGTACAAAAAATGCGTGCGGATAGCAATGCGTATCCTTACGGAATAAAAAAACCATCAGGCGGAACAGAGGAGGCTGTAGCTATTGTACTTCGTGGTAAAGAATACAGTCCGGAACAAATAAGTGGTGAAATTCTTAAGGCATTAAAAACTGATGCTAATACAAAGTTAGGAGATGTGACGCATGCTGTAATTACGGTTCCTGCGTATTTTACCGAAAAACAGAAAACCGCAACAAAAAAAGCAGCTGAATTAGCAGGGCTTCATGTTCAGCGATTGCTTGCTGAACCTACGGCGGCAGCTATATCTTATGGTTTTGACCAAATGATGCCAGGAGAAAGCAAACAAGTATTAGTTTATGATTTTGGTGGAGGTACTTTTGACCTTTCAATACTTATGGCAGTAGATGGCCAATTCATAGAATCAGGAAGTGGTGGTGATCGTTGGCTCGGTGGTGATGATATAGACCGCTTGCTGTCTGATTTTGTATGTAAGGAAGTAGAAAAAAGAGACGGGTTTTCTTTATCAGAACTTCTTGAAGAAAAAACAGAAAAAGAGAAATCCGAATTTATTGGAGGTTTAAAGTCGGGTATAGAAGAAGCCAAGAAAAGTTTGAGTCAAGTAGAGAATGCAACAGTTTACTTTAGCGACTTTCTTGAGAATGAAGACGGAGATCCTGTTGAAGATTTTGTTATATCTCGTTCCACATTTGATACTCTTATAACTCCTCTGATTAAGCGTACTATTGATCTAATAGACGAACTACTGGAGAAAACAGGAATACCCATTGAAACTATAGATAACATTCTTTTGGTTGGAGGTTCCTCATGTATACCTCTTGTCCGAAAGATGTTATCAGATAAATATGGTAGTGATAAGGTGCTTTCTTCTGAAAAACCAATGCTTGCCATAGCTGAAGGTGCTGCAATTTTAGCACAATCATTACCCTCTGATGAAGAGGCTATAACTGCAACTAATATTGAATCTGCAGAAAATCAGATAGGTGTGGTTTTAACAACAAAACATCAAACGTTTATTCAGTTAGAGAATCCAGATGGATCACACCGAATGGAGAAAATTATAGATAGCCAAGAAGTTCTTCCTTTTGAAGGGAATAAAAAATTCCGTACAGTAAGTAATAATCAAAAGATTGTAGAAATAAAACTGTTTACTGATGCAGAAAATGGTAGTTTTATAAAAACGGCATCAGGATTCTTTACAATTTCTGAAAATCTGCCAGCAATGAGTGATCTTAATTTCACTTTTAATCTTGATGAAGATGAGACAATGACAGCTAAAGTTAAGATTGTAAAAACTGGAAAAGTAGCGGAAATACGTTTAGGTCGTGGTCAAAATGATAGTAGTTGCCTTTCTGAACTCTCTCAAAAAATAGAGGATGTGTTAAGTAATCCTCAAATTTCGGATTCGAAAAAAGCAACTTTCATAGGGGAAATGCAACAAATAATTGATACAATCAACAAAAACAATTATACTCCAACAGATTCAAGGTGGGGAGATTTTGAAGAGGAAATTCGTGTTGCTCATACCCGCGCTTTAATGGGGGATAAACAAGAAAATAATATCGGTGAAATATTCGCAACGATACTTCTTGGAGAATTTAGTCGCTTCCTTAGTACTGAGGATGAAACAGAAATGAGAGAATTACTTTTCAAGATAAAAAATTCTAATGACAATTTTGAAAAAGATTCTATCCGACAAGATCTTGAACGAATTGCCAATAAGTATTCCCTGTTAATACATATATTTATGTTCAAGCTTATAGGAGATAATTCAAGTAATCCACAAGTTGCAGGACGTGCTGTATGCGTTTATGACGAAATGGTTAACGCTCTTAATAATAACAATATCAATGAAGTAAATGAACTAATCCGTTCAAATGGAGATCTACTAGAGGAAATTCAAAGCGGTTCTATAAATATCGGAATGGGTACAGGTTTAGCATAAAATGAAAGATTCAATAAAATGTCCAATTTGCGGTAAAAATGGCATACCAGACTTCCACAAGGAAGATGTGGTATGCCCTTGTTGCGGGTCTGATTTGTCTGTATATCATAGATTGTCAGACTTATCAGAAAAAAGTATAGGTAACTCAACAAACACTAAAAGGTATAATTATTTAATATCCCTTGTAAGTGTTTTGGTATTTATCTCTGCTATCGGATGTGTATCTCTGTATATTCGAGAAAAACAAATTAATGAATTATCTGCGAATAAGCAAATAATAGAATTGCAAAAACAAAATTCTATATTAAATGACAGCATTATGTCTTTAAAAAAGAAAATTGTTGCACAGTCAGAACAGCAGGAAAAAACATTCGAAAGTATTCGTACTTATGTAGTAAAAAAAGGTGATAGTTTTTGCAAGATAAGTAAACAGCTATATGGAACAGAAGCAAGGTATATTGAGATTGTCAAATTGAATAACTTGAATGCAGAAACAGTTTTGCACGAAGGCGATTCGCTAAAAGTATCAGAAAAATAATGGGACTAGTTTCTTGGATTAAAGATAAATATTATAATCACAAATTTCAAAAGGCAAAAGAAATCCTTAGGGAAGGAAAGAGTGAACAAGCAATTGAGATTTTCAAAGAAATTCTCAATTATCATCCTGATGCACCTTCTGAATTACTTTCTATTTATCATTCAATTATATATCAAGGAGATAGCAAAAGAGTATCGGACGTTACATCACTATATGAAAATCATCATTCATTAAAAAAAGAATGTGTTGATTTTGCAAGAAGTCTTGAAGTAAATAATAATGTTCGATTACGCATAAATTATTACCAAGCATTATATAGTAAAGGTATTTGCGAATTACTCAATCCGTTTGTGACTTCTACTGTTAAGTTTGTTCTTGAAAATGACTATATTGACAATTTGCAAACTTTTACAAATGATAGTTCGCTGCTATATTCTTTGTCAGAGTCAATTCTGATCGAAGCTCAGAAATATTATGCACAAAAAGCAAATTTAGAAAAGAGCAAAAAATTGTGTCTTTTAATTAGACCTTATTTAACTTCTAAAGATTTTTATGAATTATATTCAAATGTTCGCTTCGATATAATTGCCCAAGATAACATTACAAAAGAATCAGTTAAACAATTAGATGTATTATTTAAGGATATTAAAACTGTTTATCGGTTGTCAGATGCCACTCTAAATACTTTTACAAATAAAAGGTTAGAACTGGCAAATACGTTATTGGAACAAAAAGATTACATTGCCGCTTTGCTTATAAGTCAGCTGTTAATAGAGAAATCGGTTAAAGCTCGTAAAATTTATGCAGATTCGGCTTTGAAGTTATATACTTCAGCTAATTCTAAGGCTGATTCTATTGAGTCTGAAACACTTTATAAATGTCTTGGAAATGACAATTCTGTATTAGTAAGTACTTTAGAGCCATTTATCCCATATTCAACGCATAAGAAAAAATATATATCTGTCGTAATCTCAGAATTGTCAAGATTAATAACTACCAATCAACAAACACAAGCTGAAGTTCTATTTAATAAGGCCTGGGGATTTACTTCGGATAATAATCTTATAAAAACTGTTCTTTCAAATGGGTCTAATGATAGTAAAACTCATTTTGCAACTCTGATTATAACTTCCGATAAAACATTTCTTTCAAATAACTCTAGTTTAATGTGTTATGTGGAAGAATTGTCAAAATTAGAGAATGTAGAGTTTATTGTTTCGACATTGGAAATTTTACTTGGAAAAGGTAAAAATGTAAAATCTAATTATGAAACCCAAATACTTAGATTGGCCAAAGTTGCAAAAAATAAAAGCCGTAAACGGGTAGAAATAATAGAAAGAGGTCTCACAAAAATTAAAGCTAACAGTTTATATGGAGCCGAAGCAGACTATCTTAATGACTATATAGATAGTGGATGTTATGATTCCAAATTTGCAAGGAATATTTCATCTTCTCTAATAGCTCATAGTGATTTAGCTGAAATTCTTATTGCTAAAATATCAATTGACGAAGCTGTAAAAAGTCCAGATTCTGAATACAGAGAAAAGAAACTTCGAGAAGCGCTAACTATTAAAAACACTCATGATAAATTATTTAATAAAGCTGTTTATGAAACTTTATTACCTGAGATTCAAAAAAGGATAATTGAACTTGCGAAAGAAATATATGTAACTGATCAAATTCGTGCAATAGAACTGTTGTATTTACTCCGTGATAATAGCTTGTCATGGTTCGATACTTATGCGTCACTATATTTGGAGTTAATACAAAATAAAGATGGTTCTGAAGAAATTGCCTCTAAAATTCTTAGTATTATCGCAGAAGGGGCAGATGGTGATTCGGCTACATACGATAATTTATGGTCTAAATATGTTTCCATAAAATGTTTGATCATTTCTTCAACAGATAATGATGACGCTATTTCAAATCTTACAAACTTACACTCTGAATTAGAATCTCTATGTAGTTCAAATAATAAAAAAGATTTACAAAAAGAAATTTTATCTATTCTAAGTAAGAGACTTTTAATTAGAGCAAAAGAATGCGAAAAGAATAAAGTATATGATAAGGCAATAGAAGACTATAATCGAATCATTAGTTTATCAGGAAAATATTCTGATATAATGGCTAGAATTTTTATTTGCAAACTTAAAGATCGACAACTATTATTAGATGCCGATAAAGATGAGATTGACAATTTGCTTTCAACAAATAAAAATAAAAAATACCAGCAAGATTTAGCGTATCGCTGGTGTATATATCTTATATCTCAAGGTTTGATGGAAAAAGCAGAAGAAATAAATGTGCGAATCCTTAAAACGGACAATGAGATAGCTCAAATATGTCAAGAAGAACGTATTAATACTCAACAGCGTATTCTTGATGAGTTGAATCAACGAATCTGTAAACTTAATCAATCTGAATTAACTCCGGAAGAAGCTATTGCTTTTGGACAATCTTTATCTAAAACATTGAGTGATATTAGCTTGATTGTTCAGGTCTCAACACAGAAAAGCAATATTCTCAAAGAATCAATAAGACTTTATGCCATTGAAAAATTCTATCAGCAAGGTAATTATCTCCAATGTATAAATGGATTGAAAGTTCATGATTCCACATATTTATCAGATCCTATCGCTTTACGTAATATTGCTATTATGAGTCTAAATGCGGCTGAAAATGGATTATTGACAAAATCTAATTATAAAGAATTACTTGCTATTTGGGCAACTACAATTTATCAGCAAAAAATTTTTGTTGAGTCGTTAAATTATACTTCTTGGGATGATCCATACACGTTTACTTTAGAATCTGCATTAGGTCAACTTGATTATAATAAAGAAGGTCTGCCAGATAATGTTAATTATGAAACGCCTTCTGATAATAATGTAATTTCTATTCTTGAAGTACAAAAGACTCTACTGTCAAGAATGGAAACAGCTATTCAAGACAATCTTGAATACCAACACTTTTTTTCATCCCAACTTGAAGCAATGGATAAACTTGCGGGACAAGAACTTGATGAGCCTTGTGAACTAGTAGCACCATATATGCTAGAGATCTCGAATACCTATAAAAATGATGTATCAAAAGCACTTGAGATAGAGGCTGAAGGGCATTATGGAAATTGGGAAATGATTCTTGAAATAGGATGTCTTTATGGGCTAAACAATGGAGATTTTAATAACTATGCTTCTGCTTTGGATTCCTTAAACACTGCGATTACATCTATTGAGCGGAAACAAGAGATAGAACGTTCGTTCTCTCAAATGCGGATCTCGCAAATTAAGGAATTTGACGGTCTTAAAAATAATCTGATTTCATCTGTTACTACTGCTATTAATAATGATATATCACAAAATATAGAATACTTCAAATTTTATTCTGAATATGGAATAGTAGTTAAGAATATAGATGATGATACATTGGCCTTTATATTTTCTAATTATATTAATCAACAAGTTGTCAAAGCTCTTAATAACAAGACTCAGACATTGGCAAAAGGAGCACCTATACTTTTTGAAATATATAATTTCTGTAAATGTAATCCCCATTTGAAACGTAATCTTGAAAATATAGTCGAAGCACTCATCCATAATTATATATCAGACGGTGATGAAGAAAATCTTACTGTATTGGACAATACTTTAGCTGCTACACGTGAATTTGATCCTGTTGTTGTAAAATCTCTGAAAGGTAATGGAGAGGTTCCTGAAGAAATGTTAGTATTACTATTCTCTTCTAATGAAAATAGATTCAATATGTTGAAAACAAAAATTGGAAGAAAATCTTCTACGATTCAAAATCAATTTACAGCAACTACAGCTAAAATTTCAATAATAAAAGTCCAAATAGAATTAAGTCAAATTGTTGATCAGGTTAATAATAATACGATAAATAAATGTGATGCGCTTCAGAAAGTATATAATATCTACAAGAATAACAAAAGCAATGTTCCGGTATGCAAAAACTTAGCAACTTTAATTCCGATGTGTATTATGGAATATGTTATTCCTGATAAATATGGAAAAACAAAGGTGGAAGCTGTTCTAGATTCCCTGAAATTGAATATGAGTCCAACATTCAAAACTCAGAACTCAGAAATAGGCGAAGCTTATACTATGATTTGGAATCAACTTCCTTACAATGCTCGAAGTGCAATACAAAATAATCCTTGGTCATTAAATGAGCAAGGTCAAGCACTAAAAAAAGGATTAGATTATTTAAAAGATTTAAGATAAAATGAAGAATCCATATACAATATTGGGAGTATCTCAAGATGCAACAAATCAAGAAATAATGCGTGCTGTTGCTGTTGCTATGCGTAATCGTATTTATTCAACACGTGAAATTGCGGAAGCTCGTGCTATATTATCAAAGCCAGCGTCTCGTTTGGCTGCAGATTTTACGTTTCCGATATTTCCGAAGCGGAAAAATATAACACCAATAGAACCTACATTAAAATCAACAGGACTTACTGTGGATAAGTTGAACATAGACAAATACGATTCTTTATAAAAATGACAAAAATGAAAACATCTAATAAGATTATAACAGATATAGAATTATGTCGTTCTGAAATAGAAAATAAAATACAAGATTTTCAGCGTATTATTCTTGAACAGAAACATAAAATAGAAGATCTCGAAAATGAAAAAGAAACGGAACTAGATTCCATATTCAAAGATTTACTTAGCGTTATTGATGCTTTTGATAAAGCTGATCGACGTTTGGCAGAACAGTATTCTGAAAATGAAGACATTCAAAAAGCACGTAAGAGATTTGCAACATCAAAAAAGAAACTTTTGGAAATCTTGAATAAAAATAATGTTAATGAAATTCTATTTCCAGATGGTCTTGCAACACTCGAAGATTGCCAAGTTGAAGATACTGAACCAGACTCAACTAAACCCAATAACACCATTATTTCGATAGAAAAAGCTGGTTATCGTCGGAATGGCCGTTTACTTCGGTTGGCTGAGGTAATAGTAGTTAAAAACTGACTTAAATGGGTATATATGATGAAAATACGTGGTTTTTCATTTTCCATCAGGCGTGCACTTGGTATAACACAGATAAAACAGAAAATTGCCCGGCAAACAGGTGTTCCAACATCAAAGGCTGGATTAGAACGAAAGATAGGTAAAGCTATTCTTGATTTTTTGTTAAAAAAATAATTATCCAAAGAAAATATGGAGCAAGACAAGTATAATCTTCAACGCTTTATAGAAGCACAAGATTTGATATATCCTATAGCTCTCAAAGAGTTGCAGGGAGGCAGGAAACGAGGGCATTGGATGTGGTATATCTTTCCGCAACTCAAACAGCTCGGGTATTCTTTTAACTCAAAGTTTTATGGAATATCCGGAATAGAGGAAGCTACTGCATATTTAGGGAATCCGGTTCTCGCCCAACGGCTGAGAGAGGTTTCAGAAACAATACTTCATCTTTCTACCAATGATGCCGTTGAAGTATTCGGAGGCATTGACAGCCGTAAACTCTGTTCCTGCATGACGCTCTTTGACATCGTTTCGCCTGATGAAGTCTTTGCCCGAATTATAGACAAGTATTTCAATGGGCAGCGAGATAAATGTACAATTAAAATAATCAATCATTTGAGTACATGAAACACCTTCTCTTATTTCTCGCTTTATTTGCAATACTCGGTAGTTGTCGCCATGTAAATAAAACAGATTTTTCTCATGAAGAGAAAAATAGTGTGTATTATTGGAAAACAGTATTTGCACCGGATTCGTCCGATTTCGCATTCATGCGCAAGCACGATATCGGACGTATTTATTTGCGTATGTTTGATGTGTCGGTTGATAACGTTGGTACGATTGACGGAAACCGTACTGTTCCAAATGCCACTATGAGGATTCCGGAAGAGACTTATTATATTTATATATATAACGATTCTTTGGGTTTTATAGAATTTGTTCCTGTGGTGTATATTACATTGGATGCGATGAAAGATGCAAAAGGACATGAAGGGCAGTTGGCCAAAAATATCGTGACGCGTGTCAAGAATATGTGTTCATATAACGGATTGTCAAACGTGTCCGGATTGCAACTGGATTGTGATTGGACAACTTCTACTGAACGTTCGTTTTTTGCGTTATGTGATTCTGTCCGATATGAAATCCGCAAGCAGGACCTAACTTGGACTCTTAGTTCGACAATCAGACTACATCAACTGGCACAGAAGGTTCCACCGGTTGATTACGGTGTGCTGATGGTTTATAATACCGGAGATTTCAGTGACCCGGATGCGGTAAATTCCATCTTAGACCCCAAAGATATAAAGCCATATCTGAAATATCTGAGTGATTATCCATTGCACCTTGATGTAGCCTATTCCACCTATTCATGGCAGTTGTTGTTTCATAAACGCCAGTTTGTCGGTCTGTTGAATGGGATAAACGTACAAGATTCCACTAAGTTCAAAAACACTAAGAATCATCATACTTACCAATGTCTTGAAGATACTCCTTATAAAGAAATGATAATCTGGAAAGGAGACGAGATTAGAGTAGAAACCTCCAAATATCAGGACATAATAAGCGTAAAGTCCATGATAGAGCAAGAGCTATCCAATAATTCGTACAGTAATATTTTATATCATTTCGATTTACGCAATCTCTCAAAATATACAGACGATGAAATCAAAAAAATACTCTCTACTTCTGAAGTTAAGTAGCATAGTAATAATAGTATTTTCCGTATCATTCCATGCCAATGCTTGCGGTCCGTATCCTCCGATAATACCAACACCCAAGTTCTTCACATCCAATTGGGACGGCTTGCTTACTAAAGACTTTTACAAGCAGGAGAACTTGCGGTTGTGGCAAAAACTGACTTCTGAAAGAATACCATTAAACGACATTGAGCAGGCGGTATATAAAGATAACAGTGATACAGTCAATGATATAATGTTCAGTTATGACGAAAGTGTAAGCACGGATAATTTATTCTATATCTATCTGAAAAATACTCACGATTCGGAATTAGCTGATTTTTTGAGTACAGCCAAAGAGTTGGAAAAACGCAGAAATGAAATCAATTCACCGTGGTACTACCCATCATCCAGAGATTCAAGTGATGTAACAGGTGATTTCCAGGATATAATTGACAAGTGCAAGAGTTACACCGGAACCCGCATCAAGGACCGTTATGCCTTGCAAGTGGTACGGGCACTTTTTGCTTCACGTTGTTACGATAAATGTGTGGCATATTTCAATGAGGCTTTTCAGGAAATTTCTGATGACAACCTGTTCAAGCGTATGGCACAGGGGTATGTAGCCGGATGTTGGTACCGGCTGGGAAATGTTGATATGGCAAATGAATATTTCGCCCAATCTGGTGATTTTTATTCTATCAAAACCGACAATCCTGTTGCGTTCATGGCAGAACGCAATCCAGACAACCCGGAATTATTATCATACATCCAGACTATCTCAAATGATTCTGCCGAGTTTTGTGCAATAAAATCTGTTGCAGAAAATGTGCTAAGCAAGAAGAAAGTAAACAATCGTGGTGACTGGGAGTTTGCTTTGGCATATATGTACGGAGAGTTTTACTCTGACAGTCGCAAAGCCTCGCAGTATATCCGTAAGGCTTTGCGGCACACGTTTTCATCAGACGATTTACACGACCATGCCCGTGCCTATCGCATGAAGATAGATGCAGAGAACGATGATAATTCATCACTTTTGTCTGATTTGAAATGGATGGAATCAAAGATTGACATATTTTTGCCAGATGCTGTGGAATGGAACAGAATGATGCAGAACATAGTTTATGCCAGCCTGATTCCGAACTTGTGGAATAATAAGGACTATACTACAGCTATATTACTATGCGGTTATGCAGACAATCTGCTTGCCACCAAGCAACGCCATGATGAAATAGAGACAGATTATACATGCGCTTTTTGGGGAGGAGCTACCCAAACACAGACAATTGAAGAAATGAGAAGAAGTGAACGATTTTGGAATACGCAAGATTACAGTTCTCTTTCTTTTCAGTTGATGGGGTCTCTTTCGTCCAGTCAACTTATAGACGTGAAGCGGGGTATTGCTTCTGAAAATAAATTGTTTACTTATCTGAAAAAGTATATCCGGCACGATTCAGACTATTTCAATGAACTTATAGGAACTCTTGCCCTCCGTGAGGAAAACTATCAAAGGGCTGTCGGATATTTTGCCAGTGTTTCTGATGAATATTTGCAAGCCATGAATGTATATAAGGGAGGCTATCTTAATCGGAATCCTTTCTATGCTTATCCGGACAGATGGTCTAAAAGCGGAGAATGGGAATGGGAGGCACAAACTGTCAATAAACCATTGCAAGACTCCCAAAGAATTAAATACAGGTTTGCCAAAAGAATGTTGGAATTGCAAGACCAGATGAAATACGGAAAGACTGCCGACATACGAGGTATGGCACGGTTAAAATATGCCATAGGCCGTCGTAATTCTTTTGAAGAGTGTTGGGCTTTAACCCAATATTGGCGTGGAGAATATATCGGCTTGTTTGAGCCTCGATTGGATTATTGGTCAATTGATTATATAAAAGGTTATGATGACATCCTATACGATTACAAGCATTCTGTCGGGCATAAAAAAACAGAAGAAATCTATCAGGCAGAAATTAAAAAGGCTTTGGAAATGTTCCAGTCTGAGGAAGCTAAAGCCGAAGCAGAATATATATTGGGTAATCTTCGCACAATTATAAAGTGTTATGGTAATACCACTACTGCACGATACATCAAGAAGTCTTGCGATAATTGGCATTCCTGGTTATGATGCAAAGGCACTCCGTTCCACGCTTCCCAGCGTAGAACGGGGTTCGGAACATATATCAGAAATCATGCTGTTTTTCTTGCCTCCAGGAAGCGGTGTGCGTTATCATTGACCAATTTGACAATCCGGTCGTGGTATTCCGTGTTGGAGTTGCACACTCCACGGCTCTGTATCACCTTTCCCTCTTTCAATGAGAACTCCACGGTCTCAATGCGGTTTCCTTGTCGGTCGTGTGCAGAAAGGATAATACTGTCAGCCTTTGCATAGTATTCACACTGGAACACGCAATGGTGCATGTGCTCTCCCTCCTCCTTGTAGGCTTCAATGGAGTCAAGCACGGAAATCTCAATGTCGCTGTCGCTGATGACAATCCCGAAGAAACAGGACTTGTCCCTGTAAAACTCGGTCTCATGCTCCTTGGCTCTCTGCATACGCTCCCTGTTTCTGCGCCTCTCTTCCATGCCGTTTACTTTGGCCAGCCACCTGTCATGCTCGGCTTTGAGGTTTATCGGGCAGATATACCTCGGGCTTCGTGTGTCCTTTCCGCACCGTTCAAGTAGTCGGACGGTGTCGCACCACGTTCCGTAATCAACAGGCCGGTAATGATGCCGTGAGGCAACCTTGTACGACTGCCAGCACCTGTCCAGTTCGAACGTATTGCTGACGAAATAGGCAACCGCCTTGCGGTCTTTGGCTTTCATCATGGTTTCGATGCGGTGGTCTGACAAAAGAGCCTTTGCAAGACGCATGGGGTGGCAGTCGGGAAGCCTGCCTCTCATGCCGTTGCGTCTCAGTCCTGCCGTGGCTGAATAACGGGGATAGACATACGTGTTTGAGATAACCCAATGCACATCGGACATTTGCCTTAACTCAATATCGGTCATCCAGTTGAAGCTGTCCTGATAATAGCCTATCGTCCTCGCCCTTGAAGTGACGGCAGTCTTTCCGTCCTCACCAAGCCACAGACGGCATACCTCCCAACAGGTATTTTTCATCGGCTTGCCTTTCCTGTAACAGACATTCAGCAGGAACACACGCTGCACCTGCAACCCGTCAACGGCTTCAAGGGTAGAAAAATAGCTTGTCTCCCTGCATTTCCGTTTCATCGTGTCCGTCACCTGCAAGCGGTGTCCGCAATGGTGGCAACGTATAAACTTTCCCTTTCCCTTGTAGTCAAACTTCCCTCCGCAATCGCTGCACGTGCATTTGTGGCCGGAAGTACGGAAAGCAATATGCGATACCACGTTTTTGACAGCCCACTCCACGGCCTGTCTCTTATACACATCTCCGAGCCCACGAGAC
>ERZ1026921.609-NODE-609-length-17043-cov-5.026607_pt1 | contig 17043 bp, 17 predicted proteins | sample MGYA00519571_ERZ1026921 | MGnify/ENA primary metagenome ERZ1026921 (study PRJEB26926, sample SAMN06164877) | human gut metagenome | biome: ENVO:00009003; feature: ENVO:2100002; material: ENVO:00002003 | host: Homo sapiens | place: USA | collected 2012 ... | reverse complement strand
AAGCGCCCTGTGCCGCCAGTTTGGCGGCGTTGGCGGCCTCGGCCGCGTTCAGACGGGCGGTCTCCGAAGCGCGCCGTGCGGTCTCCATGGCTTCGTCGGTCCGGGCACGGATGGCGGCCATGGCCTCACGCGGCTTCAGCTTGGGGACATTGTCCCGGGCCTCGGCGGCGGCCAGCTTGAGCTGCAGGCGGCTCTCGTCCATCTTCTGGTCGGCGGTCATGGCGGTGGTGCCCAGCAGCTCGGTCATGGCGTCGCTCACGGCATGGATGCTGTCGCCCAGCTTCTCCATGGTGTCCAGTGTGTCGGCCAGGGTGGAGGCCGCAATGGCGGTGGCCACCACGTCCGTGGCATACACGGCGTAGAGGATGCATATCAGGATCACGCCCACCAGGGTGGGGACCATGGCCACCAGCCCTGCTATGATGGGGTGCACGATGCGCATGACCACCAGGGTGCCCACGCCCCACAGCAGGCAGAATTCCAGGCAGATGTAGCCCCCGATGTTGAAGGGGTAGTCACTGTAGTCCCACCAGCGGGTGCGGTACAGCTTGTACAGGGCCCAGCCGCCCACCAGCTCCAGGGCACTGGGCAGGATGACACCGCCCAGATAGAGCAGCAGGGTGTTGTCCACCAGCGGGGTCAGAGCATAGAGCACGATGACCATGCCGAAGCCGTAGATGGGGCACACCGGCCCGTTCAGGAAGCCGCGGTTCACCAGCTTGCCGGTGGTCACAGCGGCGTAGACCACTTCCAGGCACCAGCCCAGACAGGAATAGATCAGAAAATAGGCCAGCGTCTGGTACAGCGAAAAGCCGCAGACGGTGGTCTGGGTGAGGAAGGCTACCACAAAAACACCTCCGGTCAGTTTTGCTTTGCTACGATCTTGTATTCGTCGCCCGGCTCAAAAAAGGGGCAGGCGGCGGTGCAGCAGGAGAGATAGCGGGCCATTTCGTCCTCGTCCAGTGCGCTGCCCTGGGCACAGTAATAGCTGCCGTATTCGTCCTGCAGGTTGTTCAGGCACAGTTCACAGGGGTCAGACATTGCTCTCGCCTTCCTGTGCAGCCTTGGCAGCCGCCTCGGCTTCGGCGGCTTCCCGTGCCATGCGCTTGAGCACCTTGGGCTCGATCCAGGTCACGCTGTCGTCGCCGGGCTTTTTGCGGGCGATGAGGGCCTTGATCTTGATGCCCATCTCGGTGAACATGCCCTCGTGCTCGGTGCGGATGTTCCACTCCGGCTCGTTCTCGTGCAGGTCAAAGGTCTTCCAGGTGATCTCGTAGCCGGAAGCGGGGAAGTACTCCAGGCTGTCGCGGAACAGGTCGTCGTCATCGGTCTTGAAGTAGATCTCGCCGCCGTCCTTCAGGAATTCGCGGTACTGGATGAGCTGGCGGGGATAGGTGAGCCGGTGCTTGTTGGAGGAAGCGTTCTTGCTCCACGGGTTGCAGAAGTTGATATAGATGCGGCTGACGGTATCCTCGGCGGTGAGCACGCCCTTGATGCGCTCGATGTCGGTGCTCATGATCTTCACGTTGTCGATGGGGCGGCCTGCCTCGGTGTAAGCGGCCTCGATCTTGCGCTTGGCAAGGATCAGCACCTTGTCGGTGATGTCGATGCCCAGATAGTTGTTCTCCGGGTGGGCGCAGGCCAGCTGGGAGATGAAGCCGCCCTTGCCGCAGCCCAGTTCCAGCACAAAGGGCTGCTCCGGGCGGGCATACTGTGCGTGCCACTTGCCGCCCCAGATCAGGGGTTCGTGGACGTGGAAATCGGCGGCCATCAGCTCGTCGTGTGCATAGGGTTTAAAGCGCATTCTCATGATCAATATTCTCCTTCAAAAAATCTTCAACCTGCTCCGGCGTGGCGGCGCAGCTGCCCTGGCAGATGCCGGGCTTGCCGCCGCCGCGGCCGTTCAGGGCGGTGTTCAGGGCCTTGGTCAGGGCACGCACATCCCCGTCGGCCTGGGCCAGGCAGTAACCGGTACCCTTGTCGTTGGGGGTCAGGGCGGCGCACAGACCGGTGGTGGCCTCGCTCAGGCGCACGGCCAGCCGGTGCAGGCCGTCCGGGTCCAGCCCCGGCACGATGCGGATGGCATTCTGCTCCGGCTCCACGGCGGCGGCCAGTGCGTCGAACAGCTGGCTGCACAGGCCGAAGTGGTTGAACTTGAGGGCCGTGTACTCGTCGTACACCCGGTGTACGGCCACAGCGGTCTGGTCGGCTTTGGCGCTGAGCAGGGCCCCGATGTCCGCCTGCCGTGCCCGCATGGCCTGGGCAGCTTCCAGCGCCCGGGCACCGCACACGATGCTCAGCCGCACGCCGCCCTTGTAGTTCTCGCTGGTCAGGATCTTGATCTGACCCACCTGCCCGGTGGTGCGGGTGTGGGTGCCGCAGCAGGCGCAGACGTCCGCGCCCGGGATGGTCACGATGCGCACCTGCCCGGTCAGCTCCTTTTTGCTGCGGTAGGGGATGGTTTTCAGCGCTTCCGGGTCCGGATACGAGACCTCGACCGGGACGTTTTTCCAGATCCACTCGTTGGCCTCGGCCTCGACGCTCTGCACCTGCTCCGGCGTCAGCATGCCGGAAAGATCGATCGTCACGAAATCCGCGCCCATGTGGAAGCCCACGTTCTCATAGCCGAAGCGGCGGTGGATGACGCCGGAGAGGATATGCTCGCCGGTATGCAGCTGCATGAATTCGAACCGGCGGTCATAGTCGATCGTACCCTCGACCGTCTGCCCCTCCGCCAGCGGCGCTTCGCAATAGTGGACGATCTCGCCGCCCGCCTCATGCGTATCCGTCACGCGGACGCCGGAAAGGACGCCGGTGTCGCCCGGCTGGCCGCCGCCCTCGGGATAAAAGCAGGTCCGGTCCAGCACGACGTCGTAGCCGTGCTTCCCCGGCCTGCAGGACAGGACCGTCGCCTGAAACTGCGCCTGATGCGCGTCCTGGTAATAGAGCTTTTCTGTTGCCATTTGCAGCTCCTCCTATGGAGATCTTTTTTTCGAGTATAGCACATGGACCGGCAAATTTCCACCTTGTGCGGCCCGGTTTTCGGTTGACAAAGCGAAAAAATCTTCTTATTATATAAGTTGGGTGCTTTATAGGCATCTGCAATATTCGATTTGTAAAGGGGGAAGCAACAATGGACGCAGGAAGTAGTAGCGGCACATCCGCAGGCCGAAGTCAGCGCGAGCCCAAGCCGCCTTCGTGCGCCATGTGGGCTTCCCGTTTTTCTTTCTTCGCTTGATGTGCCTGCGTTGTGTCTTTACCTTCCTATTCATCAACTTTAGGAAGCTCTAATTCAATCGGCAAGAACTGTGAGCGAGAGATTTTTCGTCCAATCGAGGTATCGGAAACGGCGGAATACTTTGTGTATTTCCCGTTTTCGATACCGAAGAGTGGGCGGAAAAGATCCGCTCACAGCCGCAGACGATTTATTCAGAGGTTCCTTAATATACTATAACTGGGTGATAAATATGTCTTCCAGATATAAATTCAGCGAAGAAGAAATTAAAGAAATAGAGCAGGCTCGCAGGGATAACAAGGACAAGCGAGCTGAGGCGAGACTGAAAGCATTGGAACTGCGTGCAAAAGGCGCAGACGCCAAGCAAGTATCAAGGGCAACAGGGTTTCATGCCAGTTCAGTAAGCCGACTGGTTGCGAAATACAGAGATCACGGTATGGAAGCGATTTCCAGCAACCACTACGGTGGAAACCACCGCAATATGAGCATAGCGGAAGAAGCAGCCATTCTGGCACCTTTTCAGGAACGCGCTGAAAGACGATGTATGCTAATAGCGAGGACTTTCAAGTCCTCGCTATTACAACGATGGTCAGCTCATTTGTGGCAGAATAGTATGACCGAAGCACGAGCTTAGAGGATCGTACAACAATATCTTTCCGTCAAGCGTAATGGCATCATCGGCTGTGTGAAACCGATGATGTATCGAAGGAACTCCAACAGTTTTGATTGTATGGCAGTTGAAAATGAACTTTTGGTGCCAACATGTAGAGGTTGACTCACGAAACATCTACTGCTGAAAGTTTAGGCCATATCCAAGTCATGCCGCCGTCGTGCGTATGAAGTGTCATGGTGCGGTCGTTTCCGTCCTTATCGAGCAGTATGATCGGATAGTTGCCGTCATTGCCGGAAAACGTTGGATTCTGCGGCTGCATATTGTATTGCGCGTATTCTTCCGGAATATCCAGTTCCAGCCGCGCCCATGTTTTGCCGCCGTCCAGCGTCCGCGCGATTTCGGGGCCGTTGTCAAAGAAGTAGCGGTAGCTGATAAAGCCGACCATTTCAGACGCAAAGCCAGCGCCGATGACCGTGCCGGTATAAAGCGCGTTCGGGATAGAAATACTCCACGTTTCGCCATTGTCCGTCGAGGTGCAGACGTTCGCTGCGCCTGTTCCGGCTGCGGGCGGCAGCGCAGCGACACACCAGCAGAACGCGCCGATTTTGCCGTAGTAGAAAGTGATGGAGTCCAGATAGCCAAAGGTGAAGGTTTCACTTTTCCTGTCACAGCCGGGGAGCGCCGCAATCAGATCATACGGAACCGTTGCGATTGGCTCCTTGTTGTCCGTGCTTTCGTACAGCTCAATCCACGACGTTTGTGAGTTGCCAACATAGCCAATCAGTTCTACAGTATCCGAAGTTCGCAAAGTATTCTCTGTTTCGGATGTGGATGTTTCTGTATTTGGTGTCGATTCACAGTTTGTTTTGAGATCATATGCAACCTGTAAACAGTTATCTGCGAAAAGCAGTTTGCCGGAAGCAACTATATCGTCACTATTATACGCCCTTTTGACGACCCACAGGCATCCATCCGTTTCGTTAAGTCGGAGTGAGTAATCATATTTCCCGCGATCCTCCAACATGTAACTTGCGCCGTTTGCATAGTCGTAGACAATGATACGGCTGTCGATCATGCCGGAGCCAAAGGTGAGCGTGGAACATAGGTCAGGAAGCCCATCACCGGTAAGATCGCAGAAATATGTGTTCCAGATGGGCATTCCGGTATAAAGCTGCATGACTTCGTTTTCCGTCACGGCCTCCATCTTCTCCGGATACCAGCGGAACGTCACGCCCGGATATTCCGGAAGTTCGATTTCAAGGTTTCCGTCCCAGTTCATTTCCTCGGGCTTTTCAAGGTAATCGAACCACGGCTCCGTATGTGCCGAAGAAGTATCCGCTATTTGCGTGAATGTCGCCTCGCGGGTTCCAAAACAAGACAAGCCGTAACCGTCCGACATTCGGAAAACCAGTTTTCCGTTATCCGCACGGAGAGACGCGGTAAACAGAAGATATTTTTCCGATCCGGCCTCCTGTGCCATCTCCGGGGTGCAGCCATAAAATTTGGCCCATCCGGCAGTTCCCCGTACACGGTATCGAATACAAAAATCTGTGTTCGTGTCGTTTTTGACGATCGTTCCGACAACGGAGAGATCGTCCTGGACGGTGAAAGATGCATCCACAGGGAAATCCGCATCATAACCAAGCTGATAGCTCCACGCGGAGCCGGGCGCCAGCAATTCCGTAATATCGTTTGAGCCCTCCGATTTTGGATTCGTCAGAAAGCAGACCGCTGCCGCAGCACAAACAATCACAGATGCCAGAACGATCCAGAACGCGGGCTTCTTATAGTTCATCACGGACTTTACACGCTCCTTTACTCCCACCTCACCAAAAGCAAGCGGACACGCCGCAATTACACGGCGGTTGACGCTGCAAGCCACAAGTGCCTGTGTATAATCGGCTCTTTGTTCATTGCCCATTTTCCTGATAACCTTTTCATCACATGCAAGCTCTATATCCCGGCACAGCAGTATATAGCTGAGCCACATCAGCGGATTGAACCAATGAATTGTCAGCAGCAGAAAACCGAGTGGCTTCCACCAATGATCCTTGCGGCGGATATGCGTCTGCTCATGGGCAATCACATGATCCATCTCGCGGCTGTCCATATGATACGGAAGATAGATTTTGGGTTTGATGATTCCCAGCACAAACGGAGAGCAAACCTTCTCGCTTTGATAGATGTTGCCCCGCAGGATTACCGCTTCGCAGACCTTGCGGTGCAAACGCCAGTAGCTCACAGCAGAGTAGAGGAAAAGGGCTGCTATTCCGAAAAGCCATATCCCCGTTAAAATCGGAATCCATATTTGCAGCGGATTTGCACTTGCGCCCGGTGCGGGCGTGGACGAGCTGCTGATTACTGGGTTGATAACATGATTGAGGGCAGGAACACCCGTCTGGACGGAAGGTGTCTGCTCCATCATAACGGTTGGGCTGATTGTTTCTGCGCTCGGTATCAGGCTCAGTACACTTTCAATCGAAAACGGGAAAACCATCCGTGCAGCGACAATGCCCCAAAGCAGAACATTTACCCATTTGGGAGCTTTTTTCAAGCAAAACCGCAATGTCAAAACCGCAATCACAACCCAGCTTGCGGATATGCTCATATTGACGATTTTTAGAAAGAGTTCGCTCATGTTGCTTCCCCCTTTCGGATCCGGTCGATCATCTGCTGCACTTCGTCAAGTTCGTCATTAGATAAATCCTGCCGTTTGGTAAAGGCAGCGATAAAAGCAGGAAGAGAGCCTTCAAACTTCTTTTCCACCAGTTCATCGATCTCACACGCCTGCGCTTCATCCTTTGATACAAGAGCGGTCACAATACCATCTTCATTTTTCAGTATGCCGCGTTCCCCAAGGCGTTTGATAACGGTATAAGTCGTGGTTCGCTTCCATCCCAACTGTTCCTGACAAAGCTTTACAAGCTGCGCAGCGGAAATTGGTTCATGCTCCCACATAATCAGGCAGAAACGATATTCACCCTCATGAATCTTTGGTATCTCCATATGCAAGCCCTCCTTGTCTACTACGGTAGACCCTGTGTATAGTCTACACGATTAGACATTCAAAGTCAATAGAGTTCATAGAAAAGTTACACAGGCAGCCGCAGAAAAAGCGGCTGCCTTTTTTATCTGGACTTTGCCAAATCGCTCACGTCAGACCGTAGTAGTGGTGAAAAGCGGGCAGGATGATCTATCCCAAACGCTTTATTCGCAGAAGTGGCCAAAAAGCGTTTTTGAGATTGTAGTAAGAATAGAGAGAAAGAAAATCTCAGCGGTCAATGTTCCCAATGGTGTTAGCGATGTTCCCATTGGTACGTCGCAATTCTGTCGCTGCTGCGCTACCATAAAATCAGAAAAAGTCTCAGCGACGAATGACAGACTGCTGTCGCTCGTTCACAGAATGTTTACAAATACATACCCTGCTTTTTGCCGAGGAAATGTCCGTTGTAAAGTGAAGGGAGGTTTGGAGCAGCAGAGAGCAAGATTCTACCGAGGTGCCAGATTTCGCATTTCGCTCATTCTGTCCCATCAGAATCTTGTTGGGGAGTGCCTTCCCCAAACCCTGCTATACGCAGCCTGACGGCTGCGGCAACCTCGCCCAGCGACAGAGCTTTGCAAGCTCTATCGCCGCGCAAGGTTTTGAAAACCGCTCGAACTGCAACCAGCTCCCGCAGCCAGCACAGAAGAATTTTTCTCACCGGCATACTCAACAAACGGCAGATTTCTGTCCGTTGAAAAGTAGAAAGGGCAAAACATGGGACAAAACCGGAGGCTGATTCACTTAGTAAGGTGGAGAGGTTTTCAGAAATTTTTCTCTGACAGTACCAAGTTTTCGAGAAAAAATGTCCGTTGTAAATTGAGGGGCTTCCAAGCCGGAAAGCCCTTCCCGTGCCGGAGCCGGTAACAGTTTGACCCCGGCGGCACGGTGTTCCTTGACAACCGAATAGCTTTTTCAGGCAACAAGCTCTCTGTGATAGCCGAGCCGAAGGACGCGCCAAGACCTCCCGCATGGGAGCGAGCGAGAAACGTCAGCTTCGGGAAAGCCGGGTCGTTTCCGGTGGGCGATGACAGCAGAGGGCAGCTACTCCCCATCCGGAATCGTCCGAGCGTGATAACAACCGTCGCAGATCATCCGATGAAAGGCCGCATCAGTAAATTGCGGGCGTAAAGCGAGTGCCGAGAACGTCAGGCAGTCTGAGAAAGCAGAAGTTATAAAGCAAAGGGCTTTCCGTTTTGGAAAACCCTCGTGAGTTTGAGCCGGTAATAGGGTGCAAATTTGCCCCGAAAACGGCGATAAGTGAAAGGAGATGAAGCCCATGCCCCGCAAAAAGTATGACACGCTCCACCGCAGCCGTGTTGTCAAGACCCGCATGACCGAGGAAGAATACGCGGACTTTGCAGCCCGCCTTGCACCCTACGGCATCAGTCAATCCGAGTTTATCCGCAGAGCCATTCAGGGCGCAAGCATCCGTCCCGTTGTCACGGTTTCCCCGGTCAACGACGAGCTGCTTGCCGCGCTTGGGAAGCTGACCGCCGAATACGGCAGGATCGGCGGCAACCTCAATCAGATTGCCCGTGCCATCAACGACTGGCACATTCCCTATCCCCAGCTTGCGGCAGAGGTGCGAGCGGCGGCTTCCGATCTCGCCGCTTTGAAGTTTGAGGTTCTGGAAAAGGTAGGTGAAGCCGTTGGCAACGTTCAAACATATCAGCTCTAAAAATGCCAACTACGGCGACGCAGAAAAATACCTGACCTTTGCGCACGACGAGTTTACCATGAAGCCCACGCTGGACGAGCAGGGGCGGCTCGTGCCGCGAGAGGATTATCGTATTTCCACCCTGAACTGCGGCGAGGAAGATTTTGCGGTTGCCTGTATGCGCTCCAACCTCCGCTATGGCAAGAATCAGAAGCGCGAGGACGTCAAGAGCCACCATTACATCATCAGTTTTGACCCACGGGACGGCCCGGACAATGGGCTGACCGTGGACAAGGCGCAGGAGCTTGGTGAGAGGTTTTGCCGGGAGCAGTTTCCCGGTCATCAGGCGATCGTCTGCACCCACCCGGACGGGCATAACCAGTCCGGCAACATCCATGTGCATATCGTCATCAACAGTCTGCGGATCGAAAATGTGCCGCTGCTGCCCTACATGGACAGACCCGCCGACACGAAAGCCGGATGCAAGCACCGCTGCACCGACGCGGCGATGGAATATTTCAAATCCGAGGTCATGGAGCTGTGCCACGAAGCCGGTCTTTATCAGATCGACCTTCTGAACGGCAGCGCAAACCGCGTCACCGAGCGCGAGTATTGGGCGAAGAAAAAGGGACAGGCTGCGCTGGATCAGGAAAACGCCGCCCTTGCCGCAGAGGGCAAGCCCACCAAGCCGACACGCTTTGAAACCGACAAAGAGAAGCTGCGTCAGATCATCCGGAAAACGCTGAACGAATCGTTCACCGTCGAGGATTTTACGCAAAAGCTCCTGCAATACGGCGTAACCGTCAAGGAGAGCCGAGGGCGGTTTTCCTACCTCACGCCAGACCGCACGAAGCCCATCACGGCGCGGAAGCTGGGTGACAGCTTTGATAAATCCGCAGTGCTTGCCGCTTTGGAGCAAAACGCCCTGCGTCCCGTGAATACCCTCACCTCAAGTGACGGTATTCCGCTTGACCACACCCTATTCTCAATCGAGGGTGCTTCCGGCAAGACTGCCCCGAAGCAGAGCGTATCGCAAGCCCCCTCCGTTGGACGCATGGTTGACCGTGAAGCAAAACGCGCCGAGGGAAAAGGCATCGGCTATGACCGCTGGGCGACGATGCACAATCTAAAGGCGTGGTCGAAAACCTTCATGTACTTGCAGGAGCATGATCTTCTATCCCCGGACAAGCTGAGCGCCGCTGTTGATGCAGCCGGTGCGGAAGCACGGGAAGCACGCAGCCGCTATGACGCTGCCGCTGCCAAAGTGACGGATAAAAAGGCAATGCTGGAAGCAATGGACAATTACCGCAAAACCTATCCCGTTATCAAGGAGTATCGTGCGATCCGCAAAGAAAAGGACAGGCAGAAATTCTATGCCGCACACGAAGCGGATTTTATCATCAACGACGCTGCCAAGCGCCAGCTTGACAAGCTGGGCGCACCCAAGCAGCTTCCGAAACGCAAAGAGGTCGTTGCGGAGATTCAATCTCTCATTTCAGAGAAAAACGAGTGCTACAACGATTACCGCGAGAAAAGCGACCGGCTGCATGAGCTGATGACCATGCAGCGCAACTATCAGATGTCGATGCCGCAGCCGAAGCGAGGACACAGCCATGAGCAGGAGCGGTAAAAAGCAAAATGCCGCACAGGTTTCCCCATGCGGCACAATGCTCATTTCCCGAACAGATCGCTATGCGTTCCGGTTCTGGAAAGTGTCAGCACCAGAACATCGCCCTCAATGCGGTAGATCAGAAGCCAGTCGGGCTGAATGTGGCACTCCCGGTGTCCACGCCAGTTGCCGGTCAGGTCATGATCTCTGTTCTCAGGCGGCAGCGTGTTTCCCATTGCAAGCGTTTCAATCACGGTTTCAAGAAGCTCAATTTGCAGTCCGCGCTTGATTGCCAGCTTGTAATCCTTCTTGAATGCCGTGGTCGGCTTGACGGTCAGCTTTGTCTTTCTCACTTTTTCAGATCGGCAAAAAGCTCGTCAAGGTCGTTATAGCCCTTTACAGACGGGTCTTTCGCAATCCTTTCCGCTTCCAGCATGGCGGCAATCGTCTCCTTGTTAGGCTGATTGATGGAGATTTCAAACGGAATCCCGCCCTCCCGGATCGATTGACGCACGAAAATATTGAAAGCCGTTGTGAGATTCATGCCAAGCTCCGAAAACAAAGCGTCAGCCTGTGCTTTCAGGTCGCTGTCCATTCGGATGCTGATGTTTGTTGTAGTTCCAGCCATGAAATCATCCCCTTTCTACTGGCACTATTATTATACGCCATCTGCACGAGAAATACAATACAGCGCACGAAAAAGATACAATTTGTTTTCAAATCCAAAAAGGAGCAAATGCCCCTCCCGAAAGCGCACAGAACGCGCCGAAGGGACTTACCCATACCGCAATACCACCCGTTCTCCAAGTGGAGCGTACAGCGCAAAAAATCTCCGAAAATGATACCGAGATTTACGGTTTGACCGTCTGCCGGAGCATAACGCTTTGGCGACAGATAGGAGTGTAAAAATGCCGAGAATGAGTAAACAGCGGCGGCTGGAATGGTCGTTCTTCCTCGACCACCGAAACCGCATTTCCTACAATCCCCTTTGCCGTGGGTGTGTCCACGGCTGCAAGCAAAGCTTCCGGGCAATCGTTGTTCTTTGTCCGCATTACTGGTCAAAACGCTGGAAACCGCCCGACTGAGGGCTGTCACGATTCGTTATACCTCTAATTTCCACGAAGGAGGTGACATTCCATCACTGAGTACATGAGAGCGGATACCCGGCTGCCGCCGTATCTGCCATATCCCCGTTTCCTGCTGCAAACAGATCTGACCCAGACGGCGAAGCTGCTGTACGCGCTGCTGCTTGACCGGGCGACGCTCTCACAGGCAAACGGCTGGCTGGACGAGGGCGGCAGGATTTACCTTGTGTTTCCCATAGAGAAGATTGCCGCCGCGCTGGACAGAAGCTCCATGACCGTGAAAACCGCTCTTTCCGAGCTGGAGAACGCTGGGCTGATTGAGCGGCGCAGAAGTGGCTTTTCCAAGCCAAATCGCATCTATGTGAAGCTGCCGTCAGACGGACAGAAAACTTTCCAAGAGGCAGACAGAAATCCGTCCTTCATTGAGAAAGAAAACTGTCTGACTGATGGACAGAAAGCTGTCCCCATGATGGAAAGAAAACTGTCCCCTAACAACCTGAGTAGTAGCAACCTGAATCAGAACCACATGAGTAGAGAGAGCGAAGCGCCCGCCACATACGGGCGGTATGAGAATGTTTTCCTGACTGATACCGAATACGCCGAGCTGCTGCGGGAGTTTCCCGACAGGCTGGACAGGCTCATTTCCGAGCTGTCCTCCTACATGGAATCCACGGGCAAAAGCTATCAGAATCACGCTGCCACCATCAGACGGTGGGCAGAGAACGATAAAACAAAGGGTGTCCCAAAACAGGGCATCCCTGATTATACCTGTAAGGAGGGAGAAAGCCTATGAACGATTTTACCGATATTGTTTCCAAAGTGATGGAAGTCAGACCCGACGATGGCGATTACACCGGAGAGGACGGCTTGCTGTACTGCGGCAAGTGCCATACGCCGAAGGAAGCCTATTTTGAAGATGGTCACGCCGCCCTGTTCGGACGTGACCGGCATCCCACGAACTGCGCCTGTCAGCAAAAACGCTATGAGGAAAAGCGGTGGACAGACCAGCAGCGCAAGCACGAGGACACCGTAAAGGAGCTGAAAAAGGACTGCTTTGACACACCGAAGCTGCGAGACTGGTGCTTTGCACAGGACAACGGCGCGAATCCGCAGATGAAACACGCGAGATTTTACGCCGACAATTTTGACAAGATGCTCCTTGATAATATCGGCTATCTGCTCTGGGGCAGCGTCGGGACGGGCAAGAGCTTTTTCGCCGCCTGTATTGCCAATGCCCTGATGGAGAAAGAAATCCCCGTCCGCATGACGAACTTTGCTGCCGTTCTCAATGACCTGTCCGGCAGCTTTGAGGGCAGAAACCAATATATCGCCCGCCTGTGCCGCTATCCGCTGCTGATTCTGGACGATTTCGGCATGGAGCGCGGCACGGAATACGCTCTGGAACAGGTCTACAATGTGATAGACAGCCGATACCGCAGCGGCAAGCCCCTGATCGTCACTACCAATCTGAGCCTTGACGAGTTGCTGCATCCGCAGGACACGCCCCACGCCCGTATTTACGACCGGCTGCTGGAAATGTGCGCCCCGATCCTGTTCACCGGGACGAACTTCCGCAGACAGACCGCACAAAACAAGCTGGATAAGCTGAAAACGATGATGAAGGAGAAGGAGTGCCTATGAACAATACCGCCACCGCGATCGCAAAAGAAACCGTGCGCCGTCCCGCGCCCGCCTCTCCTTCCTCTGCCGGAAGGATGACCCGCAAGGTGGGCAACACCACCTACCGCGTGACGCTGCATTTCAAAGAAAACGGCAAGGAGGATATGAACGATAAAATCAAGCGGCTGATCAAAATGGGCTGCGAAGGCTGAGAAAGTGAGGAATTGCGATGAAACCCCGGAAAAGTTTACACGATCCGCTTTACTGCGGCACGAAAATCGGCTATACTGTAATTGCCACAAATGAGCTGGCTGTCTGAAAGAGGTATCGTTATGAACAACAGACAGTCACAGGAAAAAATCACCGCCATCTATTGCCGCCTGAGCCGCGACGATGACCTTGCCGGGGACAGTAATTCCATCATTCATCAGAAGGATATGCTCACGCGCTATGCCCGTGAACGGAATTTTCCGAATGTATCGGTCTATTCTGACGACGGTTGGAGCGGTACGAATTTTGAGCGTCCAGACTGGAAACGCCTGATTTCCGACATTGAAGCCGGTAAGGTGGGCATTGTCCTGGTCAAAGACCTCAGTCGCGTGGGTCGTGACTATCTCCGTGTGGGCTTCTATACGGAGGTCACCTTCCCGCAGAACGGCGTTCGTTTCATCGCCGTCAACAATGGCGTGGACAGTGCCAATCAGTCCGAGAATGATTTCGCGCCGTTTCTCAATATCATGAACGATTTTTACGCTCGTGATACAAGCAAGAAGGTCAGCGCCGTCTACCGGGCAAAGGGCAACAAGGGCGAACACACCGGCAATCATCCCATCTACGGGTATCTGAAAGACCCGGAGAACAAACAGCGCTGGATCATCGACGAGGAAGCAGCCGCTGTTGTACGCCGTATCTTCCGTATGGTCATTGACGGCAAGGGTGTGTACCAGATCGCGGATATTCTGTCCGAGGAAAAGGTGCTTTGCCCGTCCGCCTATCTTGCCGCAAAGGGCGCTGGCAACCGCAGAAACAGCAAGTTTGAAGATCCCTACCGCTGGTGGGGTACGACGGTGAGCTACATTCTCGCCCGCGTGGAGTACATGGGGCATACCGTCAATTTCAAGACCTTCAAGACCTGTTACCGGGACAAGCACCGCAAGCAGGCTCCCAAAGAGGACTGGAAAATCTTTGAGAACACCCACGAAGCCATCATTGACAAGACTACATGGGAAACCGCGCAGAAGCTCCGCAGGACGATCCGGCGCGGCGACCGCAATAAAGAACCGAATCCGCTGACGGGGCTGCTTTACTGCGGCGAGTGCGGCGCGAAAATGTATAACGAGCGCAGCGATGGGGACGCATACCACAAAACCCCGAAGGACAACTATGTCTGTGCTTCCTACCGCAAGAAAACGACATCCTGCACCATTCACTTTATCCGCACCGAAATTGTCCGCGACCTGATTCTGGACGCGCTGCGGAATGTAGCGACCTATGCCAGAGCCAACAAGGAGGATTTTGAGCAGCTTGTGATGCAGACCACCTCCGATGCGAGAAAGCGCAGTCTGCAAAGCGGCAGAACGGAGCTTGACCGCATCATGCGCCGCACAAACGAGCTGGACACGCTGCTGCAAAAGCTCTATGAGGACTACGCCCTCGGACGTTTGCCGGAGAAGCGGCACGCAAAGCTCTCCGCGCAGTATGAAGCAGAACAGGCACAGCTTGAGCAGCGCAGCGCCGAGCTGATGGAGCAAATGAATGCAGAGCAGGAAGAAAGCGTCAATGTTGACCGCTTCATGGAGTTGGTAGACCGCTATACGGACTTTACCGAGCTGACCACGCCCATGCTCAACGAGTTCATCGACAAGGTGATTGTCTATGAGCGCAGGAAGATCAACCGCTATCAGTACGACCAGCAGATCGAGATTTATTTCAATTTCATCGGTAAAGTGACGCTGCCGGAGGAAGAAATGGAATCCGCGCCGAAAGCCCCGAAAACGCTTCATGTTGCCAGCAATTCCTGCTTTGCGCCCATCGGGGACTACCTCTCCGCGCAGGGCGAAGAAGCGATTGCGCTGCCGTTCTCCAAGGTGGAGGAACTGACCGGCAAGCCGCTTTGCAAGTCGGCGTACAAGTACGCTTCCTATTGGTATCCGGCGCAGGACAGACCGCTTTCCAATACCATCTACAACGCAGGATATGACGTTGACCGTGTGGACTTAGCCGCTGGGATCGTGTATCTGACAAAAGCCGCATAATTGAACGAACTCCCCGCACCGTGCGTTTACAGGACGCATGGTGCGGGGTGCTTTTGCGTTTTCAGGAAGATAGTTGCAAACTGGAAGTTATCAGACTGTTGTATAAGCATTACCCGCCGTGTTCTTGAAACTCTGCTTTTCCAGCTATTGCTTTTCTTCTTCGTTTTCCTGAATATCAATTCGCTCGATCTTGAAGACAACGGAGCGTGTACCGTCATTGTAGCCGGCAAAGCGGCAAAGAAACATTCCGGCAACTTGACACACCCTATTCAAAAAGATGTGCTATAATTTTTTTGAAAACTTCTCTCTTTCATTTAGTGTTTGCAGCTAAAACCGTAGTATATGGGTGAAGCCGGAAAGGAGGTGGCGTGATGATTGATGATGAAAAAATTATCGAGTTATTTTTAGAGCGTTCCGAACAAGGCATACGGGAGCTGGACATGAAATACGGAAAAATCTGTCACAACCTTTCGTACAACATTGTGAACAGCAGACGGGACGCGGAGGAATGTGTAAACGACGCTTATTTAGGCGCATGGAACACTATTCCCCCGGTACACCCCAATCCCTTGTTGTCCTACATTGTGAAAATCGTGCGGAACATTTCCCTTAAAACCTATTGGAGAAAGGAAGCGGCAAAACGAAGCGGACACTATACGGTTGCCTTAGAGGAAATCGAGGGCTGCATCGCAGACCAGAAAACCGTGGAAGATGAAATTGAAGCCAGAGAGTTAGCCCGTATCATCGAGGCATTTTTGGATACATTGACCGCAAAAGAGCGTGTTATCTTCATGCGCCGCTATGCGTATGCAGACACCTACGCGGACATAGCAAAGCGCGTAGGTATATCTGAAAAAAATGTATCAGTCCGGCTCACTCTGATCCGCCAGAAGATGAAGCAATACTTGATTGAAAGAGAGGTATTCGTATGACCACGAAATTGTTTTCCGAAGCCATTAGTGAAGTCGGCGATAAGTATTATGAGGAAGCCGCAAACTACCATTGCAAAAAACATGGGTGGATAAAATGGAGTGCTATGGCAGCTTGCTTTACCGTTGTGCTTTTTACCGCCCTTTCAGTTCTCCCCAACTATTTCCGCCAGCAAGGTACTACACCACCGGACAATCCGAATGGAGTGATTGTTGACAACCCTACTAACAATTCAGATGATGACACAACGCCTGCGAAATCTGAAATTCATATCAGCATGGACAATATTTCCTTCAATGAGGTGGGGGCATTGAAGGATGCCGCACATGTATGGCGCAATCCGGAGTTATATGACCATATTCAGTGGGATAAAAACGCTGTAATTGAATACTATGGAAAAGACTTGTCTCCTGCATATATTCCAGATGGCTTGACCGCAGCCAATGGCAATGGCACTGCACGGGTTATTGTAGACAAAAGCGGCAATATTGTAGAGGACACGGTTAGGCTCAATTTCTATCATGACTATTACGAAGATGGAAGCCCAAAGCTGACAGAAGGCGTGACGGCGCGCAAGGGATTTTCTATCACGGCTTCAAAAATCGGCATTCTAAGTGATTGTATTTATCTTCTGCCCGAAAATGAAGTGAAAACTTCTGACATTGACGGAACGGCAGTTACCTTTGGGTATCGTTCCATGCCCTATGGTCCGTATAACCCTGACACGCACGAACCGTTTGGCTACTATGATATGTATGTGGCTGAATTTGAATATGACGGTATCGAATATCAGATAGTCGCAGAACAAATGGAAGCCGAAGAAGTTGTAAAAGTTGTATCGTCTATCATCTATGGAGAAGAAGTATTCGTTGACAAGTAATTGACACCAAAAGAGAATATACTACAGAGGGCAGCCGAGAAAATCGACTGTCCTTTTTCTATGCCTATGAGCAGAAAGGAGCGACCAACCATGACAAAGCCAAGAGAGAAAACCCG
>ERZ1026921.541-NODE-541-length-18835-cov-6.358999_pt1 | contig 18835 bp, 18 predicted proteins | sample MGYA00519571_ERZ1026921 | MGnify/ENA primary metagenome ERZ1026921 (study PRJEB26926, sample SAMN06164877) | human gut metagenome | biome: ENVO:00009003; feature: ENVO:2100002; material: ENVO:00002003 | host: Homo sapiens | place: USA | collected 2012 ... | reverse complement strand
GAGATCGACACAAGGCTATTCGTCGGCAGCGTCAGATGTGTATAAGAGACAGGGTTATAATCCTGAGCGGGTAGTGATTGGCGTTAATAATGCACCGGATGCTAAAGCCCGGCTTGCTGCCCGTCACTTTTATGAGGGGCTTCCATACGTGGAAGCATTGACTTCGGCAACTAGCTATCCGTCTAATGGATATAGCGGGCAGATGATACCGGATGAGAAAGGAACGAGTCTTTTTTCCAGCCGTTATGATTTTACTCAGGAGAATTATGTAGCTTTTATGGGAATGGTCATACAGCAAGGGCGTGTGCCTCGTGAATCCGGTGAGGTGGCAGTGAATGAGGAATTTGTACGGAGAATGCATTGGGGAAAAGATGTTTTAGGTAAGAGTATACAGACAGAAGAAGGCCGTGTCAAAATAGTAGGTGTGATTAAAGATTTTAATATTGGCGGATTCTACTCAGAGCTGAAACCGTTTGTCTTGCATCATCATCCCAAAGATTTGGCTGATCTTGTTTATCTCCGTCTGAAGGAACCCTTTGGTGAGAATCTTCAGAAACTGAAGCGTGATGCTGCCGAAGCTTTTCCTAATCAAACAGTCGGCTTTGAAAGCTTGGAACAAAAAATGGCGGATAGTTATAATTCCGTTCGTGTATTTCGTAATGCGACTTTATTGGCGGCAATTGCCATTTTGTTTATTACTTTGATGGGACTGATAGGCTATATTAATGATGAATTACAGCGACGTTCGAAAGAAATTGCTATTCGTAAAGTGAATGGAGCTGAGTCATTTGCGATATTGGAAATGTTGGTGCAAGATGTTCTTTGGATTTCTTTCCCGGCTGTAGTCGCAGGTACACTAGGGGCATGGTATGTAGGTGGTTTATGGATGGAACAGTTTGCTGTGACTGTAGGTTCGCTTGTTCCTTATTATGTATGTGTAGCTATCGTGGTCTTGATATTGATTGTCAGTTGTGTCATTTCCAAAACATGGCGCATTGCCAATGAGAATCCAGTAAAGAGTATTAAATCAGAATAAAGATCAATAGAACAAACAATTAAAATTTATTATTATGATACAGATTGAAAATTTAAGTAAGGTATTTCGTACTTCAGAAGTAGAAACAATTGCGTTGAATCATGTAAACATAGAGGTGAAAGAAGGAGAGTTTGTAGCTATTATGGGACCATCAGGTTGTGGAAAATCCACCTTATTGAATATCCTTGGTCTGCTGGACAATCCTACTGAAGGCAGTTACAAGTTGCTGGGCAACGAAGTAGCCAATCTGAAAGAAAAAGAACGCACCCGCCTGCGTAAAGGTGTAATAGGTTTTGTATTTCAAAGTTTTAATCTGATAGACGAACTGAATGTTTTTGAAAATGTGGAATTACCGTTGACTTATCTTGGAATCAAGGCCAGTGAACGTAAGGAGCGTGTTCTGGAAATTTTAAAGCGAATGAACTTGAGTCATCGTGCCAAGCATTTCCCGCAACAGCTTTCCGGCGGTCAACAACAGCGTGTGGCTATTGCCCGTGCTGTGGTTACTAACCCTAAATTGATCCTCGCCGATGAGCCTACCGGTAATTTGGACTCAAAGAACGGTGCTGAAGTAATGAATCTATTGACCGAACTTAACAAGGAGGGGACTAGTATTGTCATGGTAACTCACTCTCAGCATGATGCCGGATTTGCTCATCGTGTCATTCATTTGTTTGACGGTAGTGTAGTGGCGAACATTAAAGAATAATAATGAAAGGGTGGTTGTAATGAAACAAATCTATTATGCAATACAATCGACATTACACGGCCGTGGAAGCAATGTGACAAAAGTCATATCGCTTTCATTAGGCTTGACTATTGGTGTTCTGCTTTTTTCACAAATAGCATTTGAACTCAATTATGAAAAATGTTACCCTGATGCCGACCGATTGGTGTTGGTACGTGGAGGAGGAGAGAATGTAAAGACTGGAGAGAAAGGAGAAGGATATGATGATAGCTTGTTTGCTCCGATGGCAGAAGCATTCCGCAGTGATTTGTCACAATGGATTGAAAATGCTACAGTCATTTTCAATTTTGAGACATTAAATGTATTCAAGGATGGTCATAAGCTGAAAGACGTAAACTACGCTTATGTAGATACTTGCTATTTCCGTACTTTCGGCATCAAAGTATTGAAAGGGAATCCTGAGGAATTGCAAAGGGCAGGGAGCATATTCGTTTCTGAAACTTTTGTTCGTGATGTCTTTGGTGGACAGGATCCTGTGGGACAAAAATTATCTTTGGATAAACAGCATGAACTGACAGTCCGTGGTGTTTATCAGGATACTCCGGAAAATACGGCCTATCATTTTGATTTTGTAGCTCCCATTTATGCCGGAGGTGGTTATATAGGGGGTGGAACATGGGGGCGTAATGACATTTATTATACTATTCTCCGTTTGCGCGATGGGGTGGACAGGGAAGAAATCAATCGTCAGATATACAAGGCTATGCAAAAATATTATCCTGATTCTGCTGATGATGAATGGAGAAATTTTTATGATGCACAGCCATTGCCCGAAATTCATCTGGATGACTCAAATACCCGCACTCGCCTTTACATTTATGGTTTTTTGGGCTTTGCCATATTTTTTGTGGCAATCATGAACTATGTATTAGTAGCTATTGCTACCATGAGCCGCAGGGCAAAAAGTATAGGTGTGCATAAGTGTAGTGGTGCCAGTGCAATCAATATTTTCAGTATGTTCCTTTTTGAGACGGGGATTGTGGTATTGATGTCCGTTATAGTGGCCCTCTTTATTATTTTCAATACCAAAGATCTGATAGAAGATTTACTTTCGGTGCAGTTATCCTCACTCTTTACATTGGAAACTTTATGGGTTCCGATGCTCATTGTTTTTGTACTGTTCATAGTAGCCGGAGTGCTGCCGGGAAGATTGTTTTCACGCATTCCTGTCACTCAAGTTTTTCGTCGTTACACAGATGGGAAAAAGGGGTGGAAGCGTTCTCTTTTATTTGTACAATTTATGGGGGTATCTTTTGTGATGGGGATTTTGTTAGTATCTTTGATGCAGTATCATCATCTGATTAATAGTGATATGGGTATCCGTACTCCAGGATTGGTGGAGGCGGAAACATGGATGTCACCCGAAGAAGCAGAGAATATGGTTAACGATCTTCGTCGTCAACCCATGGTGGAAAATGCCACCCGTTCTATGCATGGTGTTCTGGGAGAATATTGGACTCGTGGGCTGATTGATAATAGTGGCAAGCGAATAGAAACCTTGATGTATAATCCTTGTGATAAGAATTATGCTGAAACCATGGGGATTACTATTATTGAAGGGAAAGATATGCAGAATGAGGGAGATGTATTGGTCAACGAAGAAGTAGTGCGGCTGATGAAATGGACAGATGGGGCAGTAGGCAAACGGTTGAATGATTTTGATAAAGCCGGAACCATTGTTGGTGTATTCCGTAATGTGCGCAATACGTCTTTTCTTTATAAGCAGTTTCCCGTGGCTTTGGTTTATAGTCATAATACCAGTCACACTTTTGATGTACGTTTAAAACAGCCATACGATGAGAGTTTGAAAAAGCTGAACGAATACATGGAGCAGGTGCATTCCACTAAGGCATTGGAATTTATTCCGATAGATACCATGCTGAAGGAAATCTATCGCAATGTATATCGTTTTCGTAATTCTGTATGGATTACTTCTACTTTTATTTTGCTTATTGTTGTTATGGGGTTGATAGGTTACGTGAATGATGAAACACAACGTCGCAGTAAGGAAATAGCTATCCGTAAGGTGAATGGTGCTGAAGCTTCGACTATTCTTCGGTTGCTGTCCCGTGATATATTATATGTTGCTGTCCCATCGGTCTTGATGGGAATTGTAGTATCGTACTTTACAGGAAAGGCTTGGTTGGATCAATTTGCCGAAACGATAGATATGAATGCGTTGTATTTTGTCGGAACAGCATTGGTGATTATCGCTCTGATAGTGGTGTGTGTCGTTGTTAGAGCTTGGCGTATTGCTAATGAGAATCCGGTAAAGAGTATTAAAGTTGAGTAGTGTATTTGGAAAAAGGAGAGCGGGATGATATGTGTTGGGTATCATCCCGCTTTTTTCTTTTTACCTGATTCCTGTGAAATTTACATTGACACCATCCAATGTGCCTTTTAAGAAGTTTCCGGCCAACCATATATTTTCAAAATATGAAATGTCACTGGGACCGTAAACCATACGGATACATGTCTGTGCGCTGTTATCCCATCTCCATTCAAAATTGTATCTGTCTTCGGTTACATAGCCGTTTCGATGTTCTATTTGTATGATGTCTGTGCCTGTTCTATTTTCGTAAAAGTCTAGTCGTTGTGTGTAGTATTCACCGTCTTGTTCCCAAGTTTCCTGCCAGGTCCGGCTGCATAGTTCCCGAGTGGTTCTGTAATATATTTCGCTGTAATCATCATCATCGTACCAACTTTCTATGGATACTTCACAGGAGGTTAGGTTAACCATTATTATCAGTACAACTACCATTCCGAAGTATTTCAGTATTTTTGTTCTCATATCCGTTAATTTTAAAATTTGTTTTTCTTATGTCACAAAGATAAGTGGAGGGAATGATACAATAAACGGAATATTCCTATTTGTAAAGGAGAGTTTCCCTATTTGTAATAGGAAAATTCCTATGGTGAGGAGAGGGGAATAAGGTCTGTCTTATTTCTTTTACTATTAAACTGTAAGTTACAAAAAGAGGCTGTCCATTGGTGAGACAGCCCTGATAATTTCCGAAAAATGATAATAGGATATTTCTATATATTTTTAATTATCCTTGTTTGGGTATTATCTGCGTTTTTTTGAAGAAAGAAGTGGTGCTTCCTGTACTTGCTTCATTACTCTCAAGAGATTACCTCCCCAAATCTTCCTTAAGTCTTCTTCTGTATATCCTTTTTCAATCATTTTTATGGTCAGATTAATTAAGTCATTATCTCCTTTACATCCTTGCAGACCACCACCGCCATCAAAGTCTGTACCTATTCCTACATGGTCTATGCCGGCTACTTTAATCATGTGGTCCAAATGTTCGGCAGCATCACAAACGGATGCGGCTTTTGGGTTTTTATTGATATAGGCATCAAGGAGACATAACTGTGCCACTCCGCCATTTTTCGCTAAGGCACGGAGTTGTTCGTCTGTCAGATTACGGTCATGGTCGCATAAAGCCTTTGACGAGGAATGAGAGGCGATGATAGGTTGTGTACTATATTTTATCACATCCCAGAAAGTACCTTCACTGGCATGTGATATGTCTATCATAATACCTAACCGGTTCATTTCCTTCACTACCTCACGACCAAACTGTGTCAATCCTTGAGTCGCATCTTCCGTATGAGTGGACGAATGGCAAATATCGTTATCATAAGAATGGCAGAGAGTTATATAATTAACTCCCATCTGTTTGTATTTTTTTATATTCTTTAGGTCCTTGCCGATGGCGTAACCATTCTCGATCCCTATAAAGAAAGCTTTCTTGCCTTCATTCTTTAAACGTACCAAATCCTCTTCCGTAAGGGCGATGCCGCAAAAATCTTTGTATTTTGCTACTTCGTCATAAATGGATTGAATCAATAGGGTGGTGCTTTCTACGGCTTTTTGTGAAGATACGTCATCTCGTTTCCCCTGCCATATAAATGCGGCTAGGAACTGTGCGTCCAATTTGCCTTCCTCCATTTTGGGGATGCTGACCATGTTGTCTTTTCTCAAGCCTACGCTGTAACCGTTTTTAAACCAAAGAGGAGTATCTGTATGAGTGTCAATGGATAGAATGCGGCTGTGAATTTTTTTAGCTAGGTTGAATGTATCAGCCTTGTTCACCAGGAATTTAAATAATTTATGCATGGTGGTATCTCCGGCAGCTGTAAATATTTCCGGATGAAATTGCACACCTATCATTTGCCGTATGGGATAAGCTTCTATAGCTTCCGCTATGCTGTCGGGTGCCCAAGCCGTGATTTTGAATCCCGGTGCCAATTCCCGGATAGCCTGATGATGGAATGTATTGACTTGCAGCACTTCTTGTCCTGTAATTTCTGCCAACTTGCTTTCCTTTATGATGGATATCGGATGGGTGGGGGTAGTGCCGGATTCTTTTTGGCGATGGTTGACACTTGAAGGATGTTGCGTGGGCAGATCTTGATATAAAGTTCCACCGAAAGCTACATTCATTAATTGTAGCCCCCTGCAAATTCCTAATATGGGAATATTCCGATCTGCGGCCATTTTCAGCACCATCAAGTCGAAGGTATCCCGGGCGGGGCTTACTTCTTCCAGTTTTTCATAAAGAAGGTCGCCATAATACATTGGTTGGATGTCTTCTCCACCTGTAAAGACAATTCCGTCCAGTCGGGATACAATTTGACGCAGTATTTCTACATTATCCGTTACAGGTATCATGTAAGGAATTCCTCCAGAGAGAATGACTGACTGTACATATGCCGTGTTTACGGCTGTCCGTTTCGGACTTATATCTGTGGAAATTCCAATCAAGGGAAACCTTTTTATTCCGGGAATCAATTCGGAATCCACTTTTTGATTCAACCGGACGAGTGCTTCGGACAAAGGATCCTTTTGACTTTTTTGTGCTTGTACATGGCAACATCCCAAAGCTAACAGTAATACTAAGAGGCATTTGTTTTTCATATGAATATAGATTTTGTCTTGCAGGCAAATGTATAAACTATGTTTTTATTGAAAAAATAAAATGCCATAAAAATAGAGTAGGAGGTACTTATTCCAAGCACCTCCCACCTTTATATTCAGAAAATATTCAATTTACTTCATATCTTCCACAGCAGCCTGCGCCACACAAAATGTATGGTGATAATCAATAACTTGACCGTTTGGTTTAAGCCTACAGTAAGCAATGATTATTTGTCAGTGTGCATGATTGCGGCTTGTGCCATACCGATATAGATTTAATATTCTGATACTTATGTATTTAGTGTAAGCCTAAAGTAAGCGAATATTTATCTAATGTTGTTTTGATTATGGGGTATCGGCTTAGAGTTTATATCTTTTACGGCAGCGATCGCCGCAGTAATTCCAACTTGATAATCAGCAATTTACAACTTTATTGTAAACTTCTGTACAACACTACCTTATAAATTATATTTAATTTCCTAATCCCCTTGGAATTGTTTACTGGGTTATTACTTAAATATTACTTTTAACAAAATAGGTAGATTGAATAGTTTTGTTATTGTTACCTCCTTTCTTTTAATAGTTCAATAATAGCGTCCTTGTCCTTCAGATTGGAATCAAGACGTGTAATCTGTGCGTTCAGGCTGTCTATCTGCTCTTTCAGGAGTTTGATGGTCTCCTTTTGGCTTTCTACGACAGCCTGTTCCTTTGTCAATTGTGCAGCAATTTCGGTATCTCCGATATTGTTGTTTGCATTCCCGTCCAGTGTTACCGCCGCAAGGTATGCGGAAATCTGATGCTGCACGGGACAGAACAGGGAGAAGAAATTGAAGCCCAGTGCCTCACTCACTTTGAAAAGGCGGTTGGTCTCCATCGTCTCCCTTTCGAGAATGCGGTTGATGTGCTGCTGGGGAACACCGATTCTTCGCCCAAGCTCGGATTTACTAAGCCCGAGTTCGTTGCGACGCCTGTCGATGGCCTCTCCCACATGCACGTTTTTTATATCTATTGTCATAAGATTAAATCAATAATTGAACCTTAAATCAAAATTCATCAAACAAATATTTGGCTATATAAACCTTTTTGTGTTATTTTGTGAGCGTTAAAACACTCATTTATTGAGGACAAAGTTAAACATTAAATATTAAACATCCAACAATTATGGCAGAAAACATGGAAAAAATTCGCCCTGCCCTCGTGGCGCTTGAAGTCGGCGACACCGTTACGTTCCCTATTTCACGCTTGAAGAGCGTTCGTACCCAGGCTTCTGAACTGGGAGCCATCTATAACCGCCAGTTCAAGACCAGGACCGACAGGGAAAAGCATACGATTACAGTCAAACGTATTTTGTAAGGGATTAAAATCATGCGGATATGAAACTGCTTCAGTTTGTGGATCACCTGATTCCATACGACACGTTCCTGAACGACCTTTCCGCAAGGATTGTCAGGATGCTGAAAATGGACCGTGACGACCCGGAGTTTGTCAGCCAGAGGAAGGCTTATGAAATCTTCGGGCGCAGGAACGTGGAAAGATGGAGACGCCAGGGAAAAGTCGAGGCATACAAGAGGCCCGGCAAGGTAGAGTACAGAACGGCCGACCTCCGCCTCCTGCAACGCACGGTACAGGATTATCTTGATAACGGACATACGGAAAAAGGATGCGGAAAGGAACTGAAAAAGTAAACAATGTTGTGGCTATGTTGAAAAGAAAGCCGGCCCCGGCAATGTAGTCACGGAATATTCTTTTCGGGGTGGCACGTATAACCATATAAACGTATCGCAAATGAAAGAGTTGAAACCAACCTGCGACCCCGAAGGAGTCTATTCTGCCAAACGGACCTGTGCCGAACTGGGCATAAGCCACAAGACGCTCCGAAAGTACCGGGACAACGGTTACATTACGCCGCTTAACCCGAACAACCCATGCCGACCGAAATTCTCCGGGCAGTCCATCATCGATTGCTGGAATCTTATGAAGACATTATGATCAGCGAATCCACTATAAGCAAAGTCAGGGAACTTGCCATAGAGGATGTTCTCAAACCTTATGTCAGCCTTTCAAGGAAGGGCTCGACCCTGATGGGGCTTTGTCCTTTCCATGCGGAGAAGACCGGATCGTTCGCGGTGTCCCCGCATAGGAACCTGTTCCACTGCTTCAGCTGTAACCGTGGCGGTGACGCTATCACTTTCATTATGGAGAAGGAGAATCTTTCCTTCATCGAAGCGGTCAGGTTCATAGCTGATAATAATAATATTCCGGTAGAATACACAGACGAGGAACGTACAGATGAACAGGTTGCAGAGACAAAGCACCGGGAGTCCTTGCTGGCTGCATTGGACTGCATACAGAACTACTTCCTTGAAAACCTGAGAGCGGAAACAAGTGAAGAGTGCTCTCGGGCACGTGAATATGCGTATGGAAGATGGCCGGAGGAGTTCTGTTCCGTGGCGGGCATCGGCTATGCGCCCAAGGACGGTTCCGCATTCATGGAGTATTGCCGGCAGAAGTCTCTTGCCGGGGAAAAGCTGTTCGAGCTTGGGATGCTCCGGCGTGGCGAGGACGGCAGCGTGTATGCCATGTTCCGCCAGCGCATCATGATTCCTGTGCGGAACAGGTGGGGACGCATCATCGCCTATACGGCCAGGTACATCGGTGACAACCCGAAAGCTCCGAAGTATATCAATTCGGCTACCAGTATGGTGTATTCCAAAGGTGAGACAATTTTCGGCATTGACAGGGCAAGCCGCCAGCGGGATGCGGACTACTTTATCATCGTGGAAGGTGCGCCAGACGTACTCCGAATGCAGTCCGTGGGGTATGAGAATACGGTGGCCGCTCTCGGTACGGCATGGACGGACGGCCAGTTCGACCAACTGAAAAAGTTCACGTCGTCCCTGTGCTTCATTCCGGATTCGGACGTGGCTGAAAGCAAACCATACGGACCCGGATTTGAGGCGGTCATGACAAACGGAGCTGCCGCAATCAGGAAAGGTTTCCATGTAACGGTCAGGGAACTGCCGTTTGCGAATGTCTCTGATAGTGAGTCTGGAACACAATACGGCAAGAACGATGCCGACAGTTTCATCCGTTGTAAGGAGGACTATACTTCGCTGGTCGAGAAGCATTTCATCATCTGGCTGGCACAAAAGCGTTTCTTTGTGGCTTCTTCTTTGGTGGAGGAACGGAAATGTGTTTCTGAAATAGCCGACCTGCTGCGTTACGTGAAGGACCAGCTGGTGTTTGATCAGTGCATCGAACAGCTCTCCAAGCTGCACGGCAAGGTAAAACTGTGGCGTGATGCCGTATCACAAGCACGGGGTGAAGCCCGGAGAAAAAGCAGCCGTTCAGATTCCATGAACGAGATGCAGCGTGAGGCGGAGCTGCTGCGTCAGTTCGGCTTGTTTGTACGTGAGAACTGCTATTATTCCATTGGCGAGGAGGATGACGAGCCGGCCAGAATATCCAACTTTGTTATGGAACCGCTGTTTCATATCGAGGACGAGAACAACGGTACCCGTATTTTCCGTATGAGGAACATGTACAACGTCTGCCGTGTCGTCGAACTGAAGGAGTCCGAACTGTGTTCACTAAGCAACTTCCAGCAGAAGGTCGGTTCACTGGGCAACTATGTATGGCTGGCCAAGATAGACAGGCTCAACCGTGTCAAGGAATACCTCTATTCAAAGACCGATACGGCAGAACGTGTCCGGAAACTGGGATGGAATGCGGCAGAAGGTTTCTTTGCCTTCGGTAACGGCATATTCACCGGCGGCACATTCAGGGCAGTCAATGAACTGGGTATAGTCAAAAGTAATGATGATAAAGCATATTATATTCCGGCGACTTCCAAAATCTATATCCACAACCAGGAAATCTTCCAGTTCGAGCGGCTGATGGTACATGAGAACCGCAACGGGGTGAAGCTGTATGATTATGTGTCAAGACTGTCGGAAGTGTTCGGTGAGAACGCAAACGTCGCTTTCTGCTACCTGCTTGCCACCCTGTTCCGTGACATCATATTCAGCCGTACCCGTCATTTCCCCATACTCAACCTGTTTGGCGAGAAGGGAACCGGCAAGACCACGCTCGCCACCTCCCTCCAGTCCTTCTTCCTGCACGGGGTTGATCCGCCCAACCTGGGTGTCACCTCCGTTCCTGCCATGAACGACCGTGTATCGCAGGCGGTCAATACCCTTGTCGTGCTGGACGAATACAAGAACGACCTTGACATCCGCAAGATAGCCTATCTGAAAGGACTGTGGGGAGGCGGCGGACAGACCAAGAAGAATACGGGCACGGACGGGATGGCGGCACAGACCATCGTCACTACCGGCGTGGTGCTTTGCGGTCAGGACAAGCCCACGCAGGACATGGCACTTTATACCCGTGTCATCTTCCTTGCCTTCTCGAAAACCTCTTTCAGCCAGGCGGAGAAGAAACATTATGAAGACCTGGTGGCTCTCTGTAATTTGGGGCTGACGCATCTCACGCTGGAAATACTGAACCATCGGGAGCTGTTCGAGAAGAATTTTCCGGAAATCTATTCCATCACCAAGCGGGAATTGGCCACGAAGTTAGAGAACGAGACCATCCATGACCGTATTTTCGGCAACTGGGTCATTCCGCTGGCCGCTTTCCGCACGTTAGAAACAGTGATAGACGTTCCATTTACCTATACGGAACTGTTTGATACGGCCATAAAAGGCATACGTGTTCAGAACGAGCTAGCCCAGGAGAGTTCGGAGATTGCCGACTTCTGGAACATGCTTCAGGGATTCCAGACATCAGGGAAGTGCATTGACCGGGTTCACTACCGTATCCGCTACATGAAATCGTTCCGACCTCTTTCTGTCAGGGAAGACATCGAGTTCAACGAGGCCCGTCCTATCCTCTACCTGAACATGGCGGCCATAGCCTCCCTGTTCAACAGCCGGAACATGAACGCTACGGCCAACCGATCGAACTGGTCCACCATCCTGACGTATCTGAAATCGCATCCGTCGTATCTCGGTCTGAAACAGGATCGGTTTACAATCCTGTCTCCGAGCGGCCTGCCGGAATATTCCATTGAGATTGTCAATGGCGAGCAGGTCAGGAAGGTCAAGGTGAACCGTCCGAAAGCATTGTGCTTTGACTATCAGCAATTAAAGGATACGTTCGGACTTGAACTTGAAACGGAAGTTGTATCTGATAATACAGAATTAGAAGGATATTGAATGTGACAATAAAGCCAAGTGTTTTCATCTGATTTCGGATTAAACACTTGGCATTAAATAGATTATTCTAATCTGTCTTTCTGAAAATAGGTTTCCATTAAACTTTTCAGGTTGTTCTCTATAACTGACATGACTTCTTCAAAAGGAATATTGACTTTCCATTTGATTTTTTTCAAAAACAACTGCCAGCGTTTAATTCGCTCAGGATCTGTTTTGAAATCGTCAGTAAACAGTTTCAAATTGGGATTATATTCCAATTTTCTGTTTTCGAAAGTTGCATTGATTGCTTCTTGTAATGTTGTCTTATCTATATCCTTTGTTGTAAGAATCTGATAGCAATCAAAGAAATCCTTCATTCTACTATTCAGTACATCACGATCTATCATTGTATGGAATTTCTCAGCTACTACGGTTTCTATCGAATATGCCTGAATATTAATGGATGGATTATCTGGTAGAAGTAATGGAAAATCCACAGTTTCAGGACATGGCGTAACCACATCTCCAAAACCGATGTCAATAGACATATTGTGTTCAATAGTATCCAAATATCCGGTAAAATAAAAGCGGGTCCCGGGATATTCTTTTTCCACTGTAATAGGTTCTGCTCTGATACTATCCACATTAAATACAACACCATCTTTCTCACAAGGAATACTTAGAATTTCTTTGAATACAGATTCCAAATGTTTCCTGTCACGACTTATTCTTTTTGCCATAAAGTCAACATCCACGGTAGGTCGGGCATCCAATCCATCCATTGCATACAAAAGCGAACCACCTTTCAATAGGAAGTTGTCCTTAAACTGACTTACTGAAACACGATACAGCAGCCGTTCGTTAAAATACCGTGCTAATAAATACATATATTCATGGCCGGAAGTTTTTTTCAAGTTCAGGAGCTTTTCTCTGACGGACTTCCCGTAATTGGTTATTTTTCTTTTCATTATTCTAATGTTATTTCAATGAAATAGTTAAGCGTTTTATATACTCTCAATTTCTTAGCGTAATCATATAAGCGGCTAAGATTTCTGTCATTCCGTTTCAGATATGTTCTTACGACTTCTGCACATATATCCATACCAATTTTATTTCGATACTTGATGGCATCGCAAACACTTCTTTCTAAGTCTGTCATTCGTATTGTGTGACCGGAAACATTTTGTTCAATAACACCAATATCAAAATACTCATCCTTCCAATAATAAAGTTGTATAGGAATACTATCTGGAAGAACAATTTTTCTTTTACTTCTTATGGCTATACAAAATGCGGGGGGGACAGTTGTTGAAAGCTGGTAATAAGACCAGGCATTATATAGGCATACAACACCACCAGGTATTATTCGCTCTATATCTACCATCGTGCTGAAAAGAGCTGTTGGCTCAGCATAAACCCCTTGGCGTACCCGTATAAGTTCGCCTCTTTCTACAGCTCGAAGTACTCGTTTATATTCAGAGCGATTAGAAAGATCTTTTACGGACAGAACCCCACCTTTGTTTGCCAACATATCTGTTATATTTTCCATATCTTGGTATTTTCTATTGCAAAGTTATTGAATTTATCCGAATAATGGGTATTTATCTACGGATAATATAAATATTTTCCGTAATTAAATCCCCTATATTAGAATCTAATCTTATCTAAGACTTCCTATAACTTTCAAAAAAATATCTGCACATATTTTCATGTTGACAGCGTTGACAAAGCATAATACATTTAGTACCAAATAGTTTATATTGAAAATCAGCGTTGACAAACGTTGACAAAGGTAGCCACTTTCAGAAAAACCCAAGATATTTGGAGCCAAAGGTTGACAAATCACGATATACTATTTATTTCTTCTTTTAATAAAGAAAAAGATAATATATTGTATGATAGTAGCTTATGGCAAACCTTATAAGATACGTTTGACGTTGGCTCCCTTGTCAACGCTGTCAACCTCTAAATATATGCCCTTCTTATTTTCTTGTAACGCATACATTTCTCAATGTGGTCTTAAACATTACAGCGTTTGATAACACATATTCCTTGAAAATCCCATTAAATAGCTGATATTCCAATATCTAACGTATTGATATATATGTATTCCGATTTTATCTTTATGGCAAAGCGAAGTTGGATATGGATTTACACAAGTTGTTTTTGGAAGTTCTTCCCGGTCGGATATACTCCGTCAGTGAAGCCGCACGTTATTTGGGTGTTCACAGGTGTACTGTCTATGCCTATATCAGTCATCCCGAAAGGCCTTTGCCTTTTGTGAAAATGCAGGACAAGACGAAACTTATGTTTCGTGGAGCGGACCTGATAGCCTATAAAGCAGCCGGTCCCCCGAAGAAAGGCCGCAGACGGAAAGACGACAGGGCCGGATGCCACTGACGCTTTCCGTTCCGGTCAATTTAGCCAATGATGCGTAAACGGACTTTTACCTGTTGCCTTTGACAAGTCGCAGGCAAGAAGCCATGCCTTTGTACGTATGTCCTCCATGTCCGCAACGGCTTGCAGGTAGCGTGCCGGGGATGTCGCTCCGGACTTTATCATCCACTCCCACGCACACACTTCGGGGTTGATGGCATCCACGAAGGACATTATTTCCGATATAAGATTTTCCATCTTACCATTCTTCATTTCAGCGGTAAAACAGAACGCTACACCGCCAAGTGTTTTCCGCTTAAAATTGAAGCATCGAATACCGTTTCCCATTCTCGTTGATACATTCCAGCCGTTTATGGCTGCAATGTGAATAATTTGGTCGTCTGTCATGTCAGTATGAGTCAGTTGTTATGAAACAAACATAAGCCGGTCCGCCATATTCCCTTTGAAACATGGCAGGCTGCTTAATATAGTCTTAGTCCTATGCTATTTCTCTGATTGCGTCAAGAAGGTCCTCCACCATTTTCCCTGCCGCTTCCATATCTTCAAGTACATCTCTCATACGGTAAGGTGCTCCGTTTTTTCCGTGTCCCCTGTTGTCAAGCCACAGATACGTTTCCTCGTCCACGTCGAAGTCATCGTAATAGTTCTCCATGTCCGCTATCAGACTGTCAAGGTCTTTGCCTTTCATTGTAGCCGTAAAGGAAAAGTCCTGCCCTGCCGGAGTGAATTTTGAAAACTCGAAGATGACTATCCCATTCTTCTGTCCGGCATCCGCACTTACATTCCAGCCGTTCGTTTCACCGCATCGGACAACTGTATCTATTCTGTCTTTTTTGCGCATATCGTTTTTGTTTTATGTCAGCCGTAGTGTCAAGCCACGGCTGACGGTTTATAAACTCAATCTTCAAATCTCGCAAGGAAACGTTGCAGACGGTGGTCATTCAGCCTGCAAAGCGGTGCAGGCTGGAAGTCCATTTGCTGCCGTACCAGCAATTTGCCAAGGCCTTGTGCCGTAAGGTCAAGCTCCACTTCCGACAGCTCGTTCAGTGAAATGTAGCCGTACTCGTCCTCCATAAGTCCGACAACTATACCGAAAAGAATGGTGTCATTACCTTCTGTCTCTCCTTCAAGAATGAACCAGCGGACAGAACCGAGGGCAAAAACCGCACGGCAAACAGCGTCCTTTCCCTTGCCGTCTTGGGAATAAAGGGGATAGCCTTTCAAGGCTTCCTCCAACATGGATGTCATAAGCCTGCACATAATCAGTCAAATTTAATTTCGTCCTCGTAAACGTCTATTTCCGCTCCGCTGCTGAACTGCACGGTAAAGCCTTTTGCGGTTTTGGCGATGATTGTACCACGATGATAGCCATGCCACGGTGCTATCAGCTCACATTGCTGTCCGTATTCCGGAAAATCTGTATCGTCCCACATATCAGTAAGTTTTAGTGTTTGAAAATTCGGGGTCATAAATAAGTTCTCTTTCAATCAGATGTTGGTACGCTTCCGAAGCGAGCCGTGAAGCCCACTCGTTGCGTTCGTCATAAAAGCCATTTTGGTAATTGTGTGCTAACTGCCGCATGAAGCCAATGAATACCTTGAACATCTGCTGCTGGAGGTAGCGGTGCGCTCTGGTCAGTTCCCTGCCGGTCTTGTCGGCGGAACACATCCGTCCGTTCACGAAGTTTGCAAACTCTTGGGCGAAAGCCTTGTCCTGCCCGGAGACTGTCGCTCCTGAAAATTCCTGATAGTCCATATTGTTACAATTTAGATGGTTGCTTGATAATAAATCCAAGGTTCAGGTGACACGTTGTAGATATAATCGCCACACCGCACCAGTAAACACCTGCTCCCATAATAGAGCCTCTTCATGCCTCGGACACTTCCTGTCCTGTGAAAGTTGGGAAAGCGGTCTATGCCAACTCTTCGTCCTTGCTCGATAGTCATTTTTCTTACTCGCATAATCCTTTAAGTTTGGAGGTTTCAATTCTTTTCCCTCTTGTGAAGCTCCTTTGAGCCTCGTGGTCGGGAAAACCGTTTTTCGTGCAGGCCAGACTGCGGACGTAAAGGGAGATAAGGCAAGTGTGAGATCAGAGAGTGCGGACGGAATACCCAAATTTTGGAGGAACGGGAAAATTTGCGGAAGGCTGCCGTCAAGCCCTCCGACCGAAAGCGTCAGCGACACTTGACGTTCTCCCTGTCCGCAGTAGCTTTGCACGTAAAAAACGGCTCCCGACCACGAGACTCAAATGGTTGTCAAGCTAAATTTTTCTTACATTTTTCGGAGAACAGATTATCACCTTGCAGGCAAGTATCCATATATATGAAGAATATTCTGAAACGCCGTTGCCGTTGTGAGAGCCTGTAAAATGGAGCAAAGCGTAGTCTTGCAGGCTCTCTCTATGGCAACGGACTGGAAACTTCCATCAATCGTAGTAACCTGTCAGCTGGAACTTACTTGGTGTCATAGACACGGAGTAAGTCGGCTGGCTTCACTATCTCAAATACTTTGTGACTTTCGGCATGACATGAAATGCAATAAAATGGAGTGAAAATTAGCTTTACAAGCTTTTATAACCGTTGCAGGTTGATATTTTCTGTATGTTGTATAGTATTAGGATTATCCATATTACCTCAAAATACCATAATATCCAATAAAATCCCATATTTAACATATTGTGAACAATATGTATAAATTCTATATTTGATACAAAATATTGATTATTATAGATTTAATGCAAGCTTTCTAAAGGGCTGTCCAATAGAGATATGTTTAATCAGGGATGATTATCTAATCATTTTGATATTCATCTATATATTGTAAAGCAGGTTTCATTATGTTCAAAGCAAAAAGAAATTTCAAAGAAAGTATAGAAAATAAAGTAATAAGACTTACTCCTATTATATCAGATGCAATCAGATTAAATAACTCGGCTATATAACAACTTATAAGATTTATGAAGTATGGCAACAATAAAAGTAAAATTTCGTCCTTCGACTGTCGCTGGTCGTGAGGGTACAATCTATTATCAAATTATACATGAGCGAAAGGTACGACAACTTCTTTCCAAATATCATGTTTTTCCTAATGAGTGGAATGAAAGTCGTTCGATGATGACAATCCCTTCTCATTCTGAACGGAGACCTTTTTTGCTTTCCGTTCGTGAACGTATTCGCTGGGATATGGAACGTTTGGTAAAAATAGATAAGAAATTGGAAACAACTGGTTTATCATATACAGCCGATGATGTGATTGAAGAATTTAACAAGTATGTCAATAATTATTCATTATTCAATTTCATGGAAAACATCATTGCTAAACTTAAACAGAATGGGAAAATTAGAACCGCTGAAACTTATAAGGTTACACTCAATAGTTTTAAAAAATTCAGAAAAGATGAAGATATAATGCTCGACAACCTTACTTCTGAAATCATGGAAGCATATGAAGCATGGTATCATAATCGTGGTGTCACCCCAAATTCAATTTCGTTCTATACCCGGATACTCCGTGCTGTTTATAACCGTGCAGTTGAAAATGATATTATAGAGAATCGTAATCCGTTCAAGCATGTTTATACCGGAGTTGATAAAACTGTGAAACGAGCTTTGTCACTACAAACCATAAAAAAAATAAAGTCTTTAGACTTGTCTTTGACACCTGCATTAGATTTTGCCCGTGATATGTTTTTGATAAGTTTCTATCTACGAGGAATGAGTTTCATAGATATGGCATTTTTGAGAAAAGCAGATCTTGTCAATGGATATATAACATATCGCCGTCGTAAAACTGGGCAACAACTTATTATTGAATGGACGAAAGAAATGCAGTTTATCCTTGATAAATACCCAGATAATGTAACTGACTACCTGTTACCAATTATCAAAAATCCAGGAACAAATGAAATATACACTTATCGTAATGTTGGTTATAATATAAATCACAATTTGAAAAAAATAGCTCAAATGGTCGGAATTTCTATTCCGCTAACTCTATACGTTGCCCGCCATAGTTGGGCATCAGCTGCTAAAGCAAAAGGCATTCCAATAAGTATAATTAGTGAAGGAATGGGACATGACTCGGAAACTACAACTCAAATCTATCTTGCTTCACTTGATTCCTCAGTAGTTGATAAGGCTAATTCGCTTATATTGAAAAGTCTTTAAGATATGTCCATTCTAGGTTTAGGAATTGAAACGTTTTTGTTTAGTTATCATACAATTCTCTAAATAAGAGATTGAAAGATGTATTTAGTTATTGATTTTCAATTTTTTATATAAACAAATTTTATTTCTCGCTAAACGAGCTATGCATTCACCAATAAAATATTTGTGAATGTTTAATTATAATCACACATATATGTTTTTCTTTTTGAGGAATATGACTACCTTTGTGTTTGAGATAAGTATCTCTTATTTAGAGATGCTTGAATAATAATACAATGACACGGATCAAAAAGGAAAAATTATACATAGATTATTTCATCTTTGATTAAAAACTGTCTCTTATACACATCTGACGCTGCCGACGAA
>ERZ1026921.521-NODE-521-length-19421-cov-10.712537_pt1 | contig 19421 bp, 22 predicted proteins | sample MGYA00519571_ERZ1026921 | MGnify/ENA primary metagenome ERZ1026921 (study PRJEB26926, sample SAMN06164877) | human gut metagenome | biome: ENVO:00009003; feature: ENVO:2100002; material: ENVO:00002003 | host: Homo sapiens | place: USA | collected 2012 ... | reverse complement strand
GGATATGACCCTTGTTGTGTCTTTCTTCATATTCGATATTATGCTCTTTTGCAAGGGCCTTTGCTTCTTCCTGTGTCATCCCTGCTTTCTTCCTCATTTTCTTAATTCTCTTACCACTCTCTACAATATCATAATACATAATTGACTCCTTTCTCGGAGCCATCAAAACGATAACAGCGATATTGTAGCGTAATACAAAAAGAACCATACAAAACCTACAGTAAAGATATAGAATCTACATTCAAATAGACTTCTTTTGTCTTTAATACTGCTACCGTTTTGTATGACTCCTGATGCTCGACCACATCTCCAGTTCCAACAAACTCTTAAGATTTTCCCATTCATCTGGTACAATATCAGAATCTATAAGCAAATCTTTTATTCTTAATTCAGATAAAATGTATTTAATCAATTCATTCAATTCATCTTTAAACGCTATACTATCCTGTAGAACACATAATAATTGATGTTTCATTTTCAATCTATCATTTTCGCTCTTATATTTTGTATTTTGATGTTGTAAAACAAGAGTTTCCCAATATTGAAAAATATCATCAAAAGAAGCCTTTTCTTTATTGTTTATCCAAACAGAACATTCTTCTAGCCATTTTACAAAATCAGTTCGTTCAAAATTATGCCTTGATATATAATATGGTATATTCCCAAAACACAATGATTTTTGCATAAAACGGCTGTTTATTACATAAAATGACCAAAATGCTAAATTTATTTTTGCCAAATGCTCGCCAAATGGTTTGAACAGCATATTCGTTTCCAAGTATGACTAAAAAATACAAAAAATAAAAATTAATCTATTCTGCAAAATAAATACCATGTTGTAGCAGGAAATCTAAAATCAATGTACGATATATTTCTTGAAATTTATAAAAACAAAGGAGATTACATCATGACCAATTTACAAATCCACATTAAGAACTATTTAGAATATTGTAGCACACAAAAGCGTTTAGACGGAAAAACATTAAAGGCATACCGTATTGACCTACGGCAATTCTCTGAACAGATTTCCATAACCGAAGCCTCAGATTTTACTTCTGCCACAATAGAAACATATGTTTCAAAACTTCATCAACATTATACACCCAAAACTGTAAAACGAAAAATTGCTTCTTTAAAAGCACTCTTTCATTATCTCGAATATAAAGAAATAATTAACCAGAATCCGTTCAACAAATTGCAAATAAGATTTCGGGAACCAATCATACTACCTAAAACAATTCCTTTACATACCATTGAGGTATTACTAAATACGATATATGAGCAATATCACAATGCCTCTAGCGACTACAGAAAAAAGACCTCGCTTCGGGATATAGCTGTTATTGAACTGCTTTTCGCAACAGGAATTAGAATCTCCGAACTTTGTACAATAACATACCAAAATATAGACCTACAAAACAATATTATTGTGATTAAAGGAAAAGGAGCCAAAGAACGCCTAATTCATATATGTAATAAGAATGTCATTACTGCACTGAACAAATACCATTCTGAATACGACGCTGAAATTTACTCATGCGGATATTTCTTTGTAAACAATATCGGAAACCGCTTATCTGAACAGTCCGTAAGAGAAATGATTAACAAATATTGTCACATTGCAGATATCCAGCAACATATTACTCCTCATATGTTCCGGCATTCTTTTGCCACACTTCTTTTAGAAGAAAATGTTGACATCCGTTATATTCAAACCATGCTAGGACACAGTTCAATAAATGTGACAGAAATATATACACATGTCACTATGTCAAAACAGAAAGATATTCTTGAGTCAAAACACCCCCGCAAAAACATGAACATATCAAATCAATTATAGTAGTTTCAACAGTCTTGAAGAATACCTACTTCAAGACTGTTTTATTGGCTGGACTACATTTAAAATCCCAGTATCTATCTTATTGCACCATTCTTTGTCATATATTGTGTCTAAATACCTTTCCCCCCTATCCGGAAAAATTCCAACTATTTTTCTATACTCTAAATCATTTGAATAACCTGTATAATTTTGAATGGCATAAGCTACTGCCCCGCTTGAGGCACCTACAACAATCCCCTTTGTTAACAGTTTATTGCACTCTGATATGGCATCCACTTCCTCAATAATCATATAATCATCATATTTAGCATGTACCAAATTTTGTGGAATTAACCCAGTTCCAATACCTGAAATATGCTTCTTCCAGTTACTGTGTTCAAAAATTTGCGAACCGACAATATCAACCGCAACAATTTTGCAATTTGGAAATTGTTCTTTTATTTTTTGAGATGTACCTGCCAAAGTTCCACAAGTACTAACTGCAACAAATAAATAATCTATCTTTTCCATTTCATTGCACAGTTCTTCTCCCAAAGAAAAATATGCCTTCCAAACATATTCATTTTCATACTGGTTTGTCCAGTATGCATTTGTATGATTTGTAACATATTCTTTTACAGTCTGTATTCTATCCTGCACATAGTTTCCATTTTTGTCTGCCTTACGAGCGACAACAATCTCAGCCCCTAATAATTCGATGATTTTCCTATTTAACTCTGTTATGTTGGGATCAACCACGCATATAAAAGAATTGCCTTTTATTTTGCACATTCCTGCCAAAGCAATTCCAAAGTTTCCCGATGATGATTCTATAATAACTGTATCATTTTTTATTATCCCATCATTATATGCGTTTTCCATTAAGTATCTTGCTGCCCTATCTTTAACACTGCCAAACAAATTACTGCCTTCTATTTTTGCATAATACTCTATATTATCGTCTATTTTTAGTAATGGCGTATTGCCAATCATATCTGTAATATTTTGTACTCTCATATAATCCTCCGTGGATAATAAGAAATTATCCTCGGAGGAAGATTAGATGAACATACAAATCAACAATATACATAGTACAAATTCATTATCAATTATTAAAGCATTAAGTCGAATTGAAAAATACGATATTATAGTTATTGGTTCTGATATTTACAAAAAAGGGGAGTGTGCGGGAAGTCTGCTTGTTGATAAATATTATCAGGCACCACCTATAACACAGGAGGCGGAATATATCAATTTCTTAAACGATGTAAATGAAAAAGAAAACGTTGACCTGCTAATACCTGCTTCAGATGCAGAAGCGGTATTACTTTCCAAATATAGTAATCAAGTAAAAACAAAATTCTTTTTAGCCGATTATGAAACAGTAGCTTTGTTTAAGGACAAACTCAAAGCAACACAGGAGTTAATGAAAAATAACATAAAAGTTCCCCGTATTTGCGATAATCTGTTTAATGAGAAGAAAGTGATTTTTCGTAAGAGAATTTCTGTAAACAGTCTCGGAATATATATTGTAGACTTAGAAAAAACTGAATATATAGAAAATCATTTTCATCCTGATTATTTTGTGCAACCTTATATAGAAGGAGATACTGTAATTGTTGATGTTTTTTCTGATAAAGAAGGTGTTCCCAAATTAATAATCCCTCGAAAAACTATTGAGATTAAAGATGGCACAGCTTTTAGAAGTCAAATTATTTATGATGAGACAATTATTGCAATCACAAAGAATATCTGTAATTTATATAAATTACCTGGATTTTGTAATTTAGACTTTAAAGTTAATAATGGGGAGTACTATTTTATCGAATTGAATGTACGCTTTGCCGGATCAGGTATATTCTCAATAATAGCTTCTTTCAATTATATAGAAACCTATCTGGAGCATTTCGTACTAAATGAACCATTACACGATATGGATTATTATATGAAATATGTCTGTTGGGATTCTATTGTGACACGCTATTTAGAAGAACTTATATATCCCCAAATTAGTGAATAAGCGTTTTGTGCTTATTCACTAATTTTTTCAATATCGTGGTTCCAGAATGATAAGTAGATTATATACCACGGATGTTTTATACGATTTTTTTCTTCTTTTGTTTTAGGTCCATCTATACGTGCCTTTATGTAGCGACTATGTTCTTTTAATGCAAATGCATTGTTATAATAAATTTGACTTCTCTCTATTTCACCAGATTTATTCAATACAGCATATGCATTGTAATAAAACAAAGCATGTATATGATAATCGTGCTCTAATGGAATTAGATTTTGCCCTCTTTCTATTAAAAGATTTGCTTTTGCAAATTGGTCATTTTCATAACACCATGCAAGTTTAACTATAATTATTGCAAGTTTGTCATATGGTATAACAGCTGTAAATTCAGATTTTTGCAGTAAATCCCATACATAATTGTCATGAATTCCTTGATCCATTAATATATCTGCTTCATCAATCCATAAAATATTTCCACGTATTGCATGATTCTTTAATGATTCCTCGGCTTTCCTTAAAACATTTAAAGCTTTGTCATTTTTTCCTAATCCAGCCAATAGTTTTGCATAAGTAATCTGCGATTTCCCTTTTTGGTATACGTTATTATGCTTATCAAGCAATTCTACACTTTGCTTAGCATATTTTAAAGCCTTTTTATTAGGCAAATAGATATTTGTTAATCTAAGAAAAATTGCATATTCATCATATGTTTTGTATATAGGAGTAGCCAGAATTTTTTTGTGTATTTTCAAGCACTCTGTAATTTGCCCCGTATACCTGTAACTACTCAAACAAGCAAGCATCATGTTTAATCCAATACGTGATTCAAGAGATATTTCAGGCTTTATATTCTCAAATAATTCAACAACAGTTTCATGCTGATCCAATGCTGAAAGATACAGCAGTTTATGTAGCAAAAGTAATTTACTTTCGGAAAGCAGACCGGAATTCTCTAAATAACATAATATTTCATAGCCATTAGCATATAATTCCAATTTATAACATATTTCAAGTAGTCTAAAGAGTACTGCCTTATTTTTCAGTATATCTTCCTTGATAATGTCATATAACTGTTTAATATAATCCCATGAATCTTCTGGGGAAATTGATATTATAATTTGGCTTTCTAATTGTGGCAGCAATTTTTTTATTTCAAATGGCTCAACTTTAGAGTACAAATATAATAGTCGAATCCATGCTTCATTGCTCTCACTAATATTAGAACTTTCCAAATATCCCAAGTAGTATTTTTTTGTCTGTCCATAAACAACTGTATTAATTTGTTGAAATTCATCAATATGCTTTTCCCATTGATCAATGATACTTGCATGTTTTAGCTCATAATAAGCATCTGTTTCTTCAATCAGATTTAATTCCAACAGTTCATGTATTGCGTTTGAAATATCAAGTTCCGGGAAGAAAATCGTTTCAGCATGTTTTCTTTTTATCTTTCCTTGGTGAAATATTATCAGACTTAACATAGCAAGTGTTTCCTGATTGTTTATATTATGTAAAATCTGATAAGTGCCATTCTCGATATCGTTGTTTTCATTCTCACTGGCATCATCGGGATGTTCATATGTTACAGAATAATCTATCAATTCTCTTAAATTTCCCAAAGACACTTCCTCATAATGATTTATAACATTTATATTAAATGCCATGTCATCAGATAAGTTTTTTACATTTCTATGAACGATATCTATAATATATGTCTTGTCAATCGGCTCTAATTCTGTTTTAATAACTTTTGCACCTAATCCAGCAAAATAATCTCTTTGTTTATCAAATTTGTCTGAGTTGGGGGTATGTGTAAATTCTAATATAAAATAAGTGCTTGAATCGACATCATTTATCCAATCCCTAAAGCAACCTAATGATTGGTTATCAATATTTTGAAAGTTGTCTATTATCAATAAAACTTTTCTATTTTTTAAAACATGATTTATGTAATTTATTTTCACAAGAACAGAATCTACCGAAGTATCATGCTTCAATTGATCAGTAGAATATTCATTTATTTTTAAAATTTTCTTCAATGCCAGATAACATACATTTTTAAACAATCCTTTCTTTGAATCTGAACCAAACAATGTTTCCAAACCAGACGCTAAACGAGTACGGTTTACACTAGCATCATTATACTCATTCAGGAAATTGTCAAATGTTAAAGCGTAGCCATTTTCTTCTTCCAATTTTTCAAAATATTTTGTAATACCATCAAATAATTCCTGTAAATAATACCACGCAGTGTCACCACTATCATCATTACACGGTTTTGTTTTTATTCTGATAATATCACAATCATCTTTATCATATTTTTCAATTACTTTAGTAATCAGAGAGGTTTTTCCGATAGCTGTTTCTGACCAAATATAATGAACAGTTTTTTTATCCCAATTTTGACTGATAATTTTAACAATCTCATCAGATTCGACTTCTCTATCTACAATCACATCACTTTGTTGCCAAACAATCGTTTTCATCATTGAATGTTCCTTTTCCTTGTAGTATATTAAACATAGGATAATTTCTTATTATCTATTACTAATTGTATCATATATCACATTTAAATTCATTAATTTCTGACCAAATAACGAATAAATGAATCATATCAACTCATTAGCTCCTTTGTATTTGAAATATTTTAACATATATAATAAAATGAGTTAAGCATATGTTCTAAATCTGACAATTTATGTCCCGATATTGCACCTTGTCTACTACTATTTAAGAAATTCTACGACACAAAAAGGATATATCACCATTTCTAATGATATACCCTCCTTGTACTTATTCATATTTTTTAGGCAATACCCATAATCCTAAGTTTCTACCTCAACTTTCCAGTCTTAGGAATATTCAGATTCTTCATCGTAGTTTCCACATTCTTTTCCTGCATCTTCGGATATGCGGCCTCAAAGACTTCCGCACCATACTGGTATTCAGAAGGTTCTGCCACAGCTGTCACAGATAACAAATGATTTATCTCCTCTGCAACCGGCTCTGTTGACTTATCCATATCCCTTTTGTTTATGCGGTCAAGCTCCACATCCCTCGACAAATCCTCCACCTTATCAATAGCAGCATCTAAACGAAGCACCATATTTTCTACCTTACAAATGCAACAAAATCAACAAACCACCGTATGTTTGTAATTACTGTGAGGACTACAAATCTTGCCCTTTAGACAAGAAAGTATATGACGCTGCATATGCCCAAAGGCAATATTAAAAAAACTTTATAATTCTCGCAAAGGCATTAATATGACACCCGAAGAGCTACAGGAACTTAACGATTTAATATCTCCTCTAATCTTAAAAGGACAGCAATTAAGTCACATCTTTGCAGTACATGCCGATGAGATTCCTGTTTGTAGAAGAACCCTTTACAATTATCTGGATCAACGTGTATTTCAGGCTCGTAACATTGATTTGCCCCGTCGCGTTCGTTACAAGAAACGCAAGAAAAAATCTGAACCAAGAAAGAGTAAGAATCTTCAACAGGTATATCGTAACAAACGTACCTATGTTGATTTTGAACGCTTCATGGAGGCACATCCTGACCTTGACGTTGTCGAAATGGATACCGTCAAAGGCGGGCGTGATAAAGGGAAATGTCTCCTTACCCTTCTATTTAGGAGTTGTAGTTTTATGCTTGTTATCCTTATGCCTGAGTGCACTCAGCACAGTGTAATTAATGCCATCAACAGCCTTGCAACTGCACTTGGAATTAGGACATTTAAGAAATACTTTCCTGTAATTCTTACCGACAATGGATCTGAGTTCAAGAATCCATGGGACATCGAAAAGACTGAATCAGGCATACACAGAACCTATGTATTCTATTGTGATCCCTACGTTTCCAATCAAAAAGGACGCTTGGAAAAGAACCACGAATACATACGTTATGTTATCCCCAAAGGTCGCAGCATGTATCGGTACACGCAGGATGACATTAATCTTATGTCCAGCCATATCAACTCTACTGCGAGGGATAGTCTGAATGGTGCTACCCCATTTGATTTGGCAGATTTACTTCTTGATAAAAAAATACTGGCTTTAGCAGGACAATTTAAAGTCTCCCCAGACGAAGTCATGCTAAAACCGGCACTAATTGAAATGTCTGTTAAAGAAAGAGAGGCCAACCATGAATAATACACATCCTATTCCTTATGAAATACTTCTCGAAAGATACATGGAATCTCAACGAGAAACAGAATACTTGGAATATAAGATATCAGCACTTAATAACGAAATCGATGCTTGGCAAAAAGCATACGAAGACTATGCTGGTATCTTAAGCGAACACGGCTTAATATAAGCCCTCTAAACCATTAACAACGAGCAGACAGATAACCCATCTGGCAACAACAAACTGCCAAATCTAACTATAAATTTATAGTCAGGCGGGTGGAATTTATTTTTTCTCAAACTGCTCCAGTCGTCTGTTTGCTATGCAAACAAACAGACTTCACAACACGAATTATAGCACTTTTCAGGGTACTTTTGTATAGGGTAGATTTGAAAAAGTTGCTCAAAATCGAAAATACGAGGTTAAAATGCATCTAATTGGAATTTACTTTTTTCATTTGACCATAAAAACCAAGAATAAGGTTAGTTCGTTCCTTATCTTGGTTTCTCAGTATAATTTATTCGGTGTCCATTAGTACGGACTCATATCATTGTTTTTTCATTTTTTCTTCTTTTATTTGTATGTATTTAATGTAAAACTCCAGAAATCTTCTTATAAATTCTCATAATTCCCCAGATTTTCAAATCTGAAATCAAACACTGCATGCTTATGAAGTATTTGATTCATCAATTGATGAAATTCTTCAAACTGTTCTTTTATTTTTTCTTCATCTATAGCCTGCCTATGCCGTGCCTCTGTTTTATTAATGCATTCCTGAATCTTAAAAGCACGATTTGCATACAGTAAACTTGCATGATCATAGAGCAAATCCAAATAACTAAAAATGAGTTCGCTATTTTGGTAATTGCCTTCCATCAGTGCATTATATGTTTTGATTACACATTTACAGACATCTGTCAATTCTATCATATAATCGCCATAAAAAGGTACTTGGTTCATAAACATTTGAATACCATTGATATAATCTTTTATTTTTTCTAATATATCATTGTACTTCTGAAAATCACAATTTACATCAAGATATCCTATATCTGAAACAGTAATTTTTTCAGCTAATCTTCTATCCAGTCCATCCGCTCTATACTCCTTTACAGGTAGTGCAATATTAATTGCCCCCATACCGTCAACAAGATTCGTATTAAGTGAAGACTTATATCTTACTCCATCAAATTCATCAGTCTCCCTTATCCATTGCATAAACAACTGCGGAAACACATATTCTTCAACAAATTTGGTATTCCTATCTTTTACTTTAACAGAGCACGCTGCCGCAATTGGATATACCATTATGTATCTGAGCAAAAATTTATAAATCAAATCCACATCTTTCTTATCTTGCCGTCTTGCATTCAGTAACCAACAAGTAATACTGGATAGTACATCTACTGGTCTGAAAGAAAAATCTACCAAGACCAAGCCGTTATCATTGTCTTCATCAATAAGCATTTGGCAGTAACTAAATTGCTTTGGCATCCCACACTCAAACCACGCTAATTCTCTATCACTTGCAAGATATAAGCAAGGAGATCCCGCGACACTATACCGATAAGCACCTACTCGATTTCTCAGTGTCTTTTTAATGTGAAACAGCTGCATTTTTTTCTCTTTACTGTCTTCTCCAGCTTTTATACGAAAATCACCCTGTCGGATTCTATAATAGAAACCACCGTTTTCCCTCCATGAATATCTGGTATAAAAATATGGCTTCATTCTTTCAAATAACTGAAAACCTTTTTCATATGTAGCCTTTATTAACCCTCTATCATTTAATTCAAGAATTTCCGGTATGATTAAACAAATGTCCTGAAGTTCCCCCAACTCGTCTTTTAATAGATTTACAAAGTCTTCTCCCAGAAAGGAATTGTCACCCTTTACTGCATCGCAGATATCACAATAAAATTGATTGCAATGTTCTCTCATATATTCTGTGATATTTTTATCTCCTCTGAACAAATCAAAATTGTACTTCAGAAGCACTTGGTATATTCTATCATCTTTTATCATCCCACACATTACCTTTCTCTCTTCGCATATGGTTTCCAAGCCTAATGCAACTATTCCAACCCATGTATTTCTTCCTGCAACTTTTCAAGAAACACAAGGATATCTTTAAATTCCGGTATATTTCCATATATCATATTCCGCATAGCCTGATAATCATCTTCTAATTCTTTATGTATCCGCTCTCCCGGTACAAGCATAATGTTTTCTAAGGTTGCAGTTTCATAATGTGCACCTTTGGCATAATAGAATTTCTGCTTAAATGCCACATCTTTTTCTAACAACTCTTTTCGTTTAAATGCTCTTTCCTTTACCCATGAATTGCCCATATTATAAACATCATATAGATGTCTTGCATATCTGGCAGGCAACGGCTTTCCCTCCGGGAAATTTGCAATTTTATGTAATATGGTGAGTTTTTCCCAGAAAGTTCTCTCAACATCAATGGTCAAAACCGAAGTTTCTTTTTGCGAAAAAATATCCGGATATTTTTCGGCTGCAAATGGAGTTACGCTTGTCTCATGAGATGGCATCCATTCTGCCAATGGTCCTATTTCCAATCTTACACAAGAGCGTAAATACTCAGCCTCAAATATCTGCGGATAATAAAAATTAACCACCATCTCATCTTCTGTATCAACTGAAATCCATTCTCCATCCCCCAGTTTTTCTTTCATTTCTATATTCAACTGGGGGATCAATTCCTCTTTATAGAATTTTGCTGCTTCCGAATTAATTTGCTTATTAAATATATCCTGCTTGGTTTTCGATCTTTCTTCCCAAGGATTCACCTCGTCATTAATTATTTTTCTCCAATCCAAAATCAAATCTATATCCTCGGAAAACCGCTCAATAACATGGTATGATTTAGAAAGGCTTGTCCCACCTTTAAAGACAAAAGCATTTTTGTACTTACAATCATGGAATAGATGGTCCAACATAAAACACACCCAAAAGTCTTTCTCTATTACATTAGGCTGCATTCCCATAGAAATTGCGGTGGCTTGAAATAATTCAGTTCTGTCTTTTATCTGTAATTTAGCAACTTCTTTCATTATTCAGCACACACCTTTCTGATTATTGTATATATCCATTCGCTTACACCTGTTGCTTCCTCTAACATCTTTTTCTTCTCTACTTCAGGCAATCTATTTCTCAAACTCAAAATAATACCGTCATCAACACGGTCTTTCCCCAACGTCTTTAGTGCCTCAATAACCAAAGTGGTTGTCTCAGACATAAATGAAATTTCGCGATTTGCACGATGCTTAAAAGACAGAGTGATATTTTCCCAAGAAAACTTTCTATATGGTCCGTCACTAATATAGGACCAAACAACCGGAACCTGCGTTGATAGTCCTAATTTATTTAATGCTACGTCTCCACATGGCGCAATGGTCCAACGAAAACTTCTAGCAATAGAATACGCTACCCTTTCAGGATTTGCCGGAATATATTCCTTCAACAAATTGCTATATACAGGCTTTTCATAAACTCCGTCAATGATTCTGCGAATGTTTTTCTCTTCAACCTGCCTTCCAAGACATTTTCTTACAGTTGTTGTCGTAGCAATATCGGTAAAATCTGATGTTAAAAATACCGTTCCCGGTTCAGCCAATTCTATTCTCTTCTTAATTTCTGTATATATGCCATTTGCCATAAAGCCACTCTCCTTGTTTTGTCACGATAATCATATAATTTTCGTGACATTTTTTCAATAATATTTTATGCATTATCTAAAAAAATATTTAATTTAACAATCCAATTTTTCAAAATTAAACAGGCGAAGGTTATTTCACAGCCCTTCGCCCAATATAGACATTCTCAATTATCTATTTTATTCCCCAACTTTATTTTATAGCGTCTACAATCTCCTGCATACTTTAAACCTTCAATCGACCACGGATCCATTCCCATATCAATAAGAATTTTCTTTTCTTCTGTCGTAAGTACACTATGATAATATTTTCTAAATTTCGCAAGTGGAAGTTCTGATGGTACCATTATTTTCTTTAGCATATTATATGCATTTCGATTTCTTTTTTGGTTCTTTCGTCTTATTTCTTTCATATCTTTTACAACTGCAGACGGCAACTTAATAATTTCCATAATATTCTATACCTCAATGATTTCTTTAAGTGTATCTAAAATAGCCTGATAATCTGAGTTTTTTTGTTTAATAAACCAATATATTAATTGGTATTCTATTTGTTCTATTTCTTGTCCCATACTATCAGCCAATTTTTTCAACTTTGCTTTTGCATCTTTTTCATTACTAATATCCGGAAAGTCATCTTCTCCTAAAATAGATTTTAAGCGGGCTTCGTTATAGATAATATCCTCTGGAATCATTTTAGGTAAAAAGAATACATTTTTTTTGAAGAATTCAAGATACAACAAAAGTAAATATTTTCGCTGTTCTATATCATATCTTCCAGCTTTTCTATTTGCATCAAATCCCCAATCAATTTTATCTGCCCCAACTCCAGTTACCTGCTTAAAAATATCTTTTAATAAATCAATTGTTTTATCAGCTTCTGGAATGCTAGTAAAATCTGGTACATCTTCTTTTTTTGATCACCATCAAATATAATGTATCTATTATCAATTCCCGTTTTTGAATAAGTTAACAATGTATATTTTTTTATATTTGATGCTCCACCAGGACAAAGTTCAACCTGTAATAAACCTTCCAATCCTTCGGCAACCAAAATTTTTTGAATAATTGTTTTTGCCAGATTATCTTCAACTAATATGTATTTCTTTTCAACAATATCTGCTTCTAATTCTAGAAATGCATTTTTAGTTACTTGGATTACCTTCTCCCTCATATCCGACATATACAATCTTTCCGTCATCATATCCGGTATGGTTACTCTTAAGCTCATTCACTTCCCGGTTAAAGTCGGCGACATACGCACTTGCTACGGTTGTAACAGTATCTCCATCTTCAAGAGGCGGCAAGAATATGGCAAACGGTGAATTGTAGATAGTTCCCACGATTGCCACTACCGGAATCGCTACTACCGACACTAAAAGCACCAGTCCTAACAGAATCGGCAAAACAAGTTTAGCCACATACTTGGCAACGAACATACCCTTCTGCACAAAAATATCCTTAACCAGTTTCGCTAAGCTATCCGTCTGCTCGTCCTGTGCTTTCATCTTATCCAAAAAGAACTTAATCTTTCTGGAGCGGACATTGTTAGTCATGTCCCGCTTATCCATCTTGTAGGCTACTGCTTCCCCGACAACTTCCCCGGTTGCAATACCAATCACAGTTCCGACTCCCGGGGAAACCGCCGTACCAGCCGCTGTTGTGGCAGCTGTCGTTGCAGTTTTGGCAACAACTTTTGAGGTTTCTTTCGCAACCGTTTTTGCCGATTCCTTTGCCACCTTTTTACTGCTTTCCTTTGCCACTTTTTTGGCTGTACCCTTTACACCCTTCTCGGCAATCTTCTTTCCTGTTTTCACCTTTTTAATCTTTCGTTTCTGCTGATTAATTACCTGCCGCTTAAATAACTCTGCACCTCTTGACGCAGTACCCGTAACAGGCTTTGAGGCTTCATACATAATCATTGCTGACTGTTGTATTTCCTGACCACCTTCAATCTGATCTGTCATAACCTTACTGCCTACCATTCCGGCATTACGAAGGGAAGAGTCCTTCACTTTGATAGACTGCCCGGCTTGCTTCATCTGCTTTCGGTACTTGGAAAACATTCCTTCCTTTTGCACCTGATGAACTGTGCTCTTTCGATACTTGCCATTATCAGCTTTCTTTTTGATCTGATCTCTGTCTACCGTATAGACATTACTTCCCTTGATAGCTGCATACTTAGGCTCATGGGTATGAAGCTTCGCTTTCTGTTTGCTATGGATTACCATTGGTTTGTCATCGACCTTTTTAATTTTCAATTTTCTCACCTCCCTCTTTGTGAAATAAAATAAGCCGCTAGGAAGCAAAAACGCTCCTCAACGGCTATGTATAAATGTCCTTTATTTAGTTTTTAAAAGATGCGTGAAACTGGAATTGTCCTTCCCAACAGTTTCTATACTATATCACTTTTTTACAAGATTTTTATAATCGTTTATATGGGTCCAACTGTACTTTTTCTCAACCAAATTGATAATATAAGGTTCAACATAAGAATATATGTTTACAATATTTGTCAGTAATGGCAAAAATCCTGTAATGAACAATCCTGTTCTTACATATGGAGAAGATGCACATTTTTTGTACTTACTTAATTTTTCCAAACCATGATTTGCTTTTACAATATCTTTTTCTATCTTTTTTGCAGCGTTAATATCCTCCGTTTGCAAATAATAATTCCACTCACTCATAACATTTCGAAATGTTGATATGGCAGGATGTTTTCTCATATCCCAAACATCTTGTAGTGTCATAGGCATGGGCAGGACATTAACTTCATTTGGCAAACTTGTCTGCACTAAAGCATATACATTATCCACATTATTTTTAATCTTTTTCCCTTGCATATGATTTAGATTATTACTTATATATACTGAATTGTTTTCTTCTATTGATTGAAACGCATATGCTAAATTATCTCTTATTCCAATAAGATTTGATACTGCATCACCATTGAAAAGCTCATAAAAAAATTTATCAAAATTATTTTCAACAACAGAACTATATAAAAGATCTAGGTTTTGAATAATGTCATAGTAATCCTTTTTTAAATCGAGATAGACATTTTTACTAATACAAATTTTATTGATAGTTTTGTAATTTTTCCCCCTCCATAAATCACGATTAGGATTGTGGGAACTTTGTAACATATGCAAATCGTCTTTGTATATCTCGATATTTTGCTTAATAATATCAGACCTATAAGCACTCATTATACAAACAGCCTGTTTATCGTAATCCATATTTGGACTACTGTTTGAGCAACAAATACTTTTCTCTGAAACCAATCCTCTTTCAATTAGTTGTGAACAGTCATATATAGAAGAACTAAAATCTATATTCTCAAAAAGTACAAGGTTTCGTAAAAGCCTTTTCACCCCTCGCAATGGTGTACCATCATATGTCACTACTGAACCATCAATATCTTTTGATATAGCTTTATTTTTCTTACATAATTCAGTAAAAGTTTGAGTATTTTGTAAATCTAAAAAGGCATTGTCAAACAAATAATTTATTTTTCCCATTTCGCTCCTTCTTTTGTTATCATAGTATTCAACAAATTTTTATTTTCCCTCGCTTAATGATTACTAATATTCCTTTGAAATCACAGCTACATCATACATTTTCATAAATACATCCAGGTCCACTGCATCCCGAATCAACATAATCTCGTCAAAGTGTCCGGTATGTATATCTTTAAACCCAGCCACCTGTTCTCCGGTACAAATGCTACATTTAAGAACTGCTTATTTGTTTTATCATATCGCGTCTTGTGTGGTTTCTTCTTAAACATAAGGAATACCTCATTTATAATCATCAAGGCCAGACATTCATCCGACCTCTTGATTATACTACAGATTTTATAAAATTTCATATGTTATCCCTGCAACATTGCTTCTTTTTTCTTCTGTTCCGCAATCTTTTCGTGAATATTGGTGTTATACAGCTTGTAAAGGTCTGTATCCTTGCTAATCTGGTTATCAAAAGGAATTACCACCGAACCGCACTTAATCAGTCCCATACCGGATGCAGTATTGGTTACGAACCTAAGCTGTGCCTCAGATACACCGATAACCTCTGCCATCTTGGAACTGTCCGTATTCGCCTGCTTAAGAAGTGCCACGAACTCAGAGTTCGCAAGCATGGTTGTTGCTGTGTAATTCTGTAACAGATCGACAACGTTCTGGGTAATACCCGTACATAAGCCACCCTGCTTACGCACCTTTTTCCAAAGCTGCTGCAAATACTTCGCTGAATACTCGGAATTTAAAAGCACATGGAACTCATCAATATAGAGCCATGTTGCCTTACCCTTCTTACCGTTTTCCACAATCCTCCGCTGGATGGACTCCATCATTACAAGCATGGTAATCGGACTAAGCTCGGCACCAAGATCCCTGATACCATACACAGTAAATCTGTTATCCACATCCACATTAGTCTGGTGATTGAAAATATTCAATGAACCGCTTACGAAAAGCTCAAGGGACAATGCAATATCCTTTGCTTCCTTGGTTTAAAAAGTGTAAAAAGTTGTAAACTTTTTCATCTTTTTCAATTATCTCAACCGAGAGGTGTTTACTCAAGGTGCGAGTTATTTACCTGATACTTCTTAATTTTCAATGTTCTCACCTCCGATTTTTAAAAAAAATAAGCCGCAAGGTATCTCTACCCTACGGCTATGTAAATATTAACTAAAAAGCCTTCCTGTGTATCTATCGAATATCGTTTTATATATTTTATCAATACTTTCCTTTACCTCTTTTGTAAAAGAACAGTATTCATCACTATCTAAAGATTCATCACCATCAGTTACTAACTTGTCCTCTAGGCTTTGTAATAAATCACATATTTTTTTATAAAATTTTTCATCTTGATATTTGAAAAATAAAGACTTTCGCCTCATATCGTTCAAAACATCTATCAATTCATCTGTATTTGATATCCTATTGTTATTATATATCAATTTGTTTCTAGCTTCAGGTATTTTCGTAACCAAGAAATTATTATATATTTCTTCATAATATGTTGATCTTAAATTTACTCTATTAATTCTTTGATTACCAAAAAATTCAAATGCTATCGCAGCTAATGAAATAATAATGGCTACGATTGATAATACTAATTCAATATTCAAATTCAAGCTTTTTCCCCCCTTTTAATATATATTTTCTTTAATATTTTTTTCTAATTTTTCACTAGATGCCTTTATCATAAATATTTTATCAATTTCATCGTAACCAATCGAATTTATTAGTTCTTCAAAAAAGCCTTGTACAAATGATGAGGCTACTTTTTCAATCTGATATGGAAATACAATCTCATAAATTGTACCATCTAATTTAATAAATTCTTTAACCTGATTTTTGTACGTTACCTGACCAAAAGGAAACCCCGCTAATCTTGTTACACTTTTTTCAAATTTTAAATTAATAGTTGTCATCCTTCTCTACCTCTCTTTTCATTACAAAATTTAAATTATATGCAGTTCCCGGGAAATTCACAATACAGTGACTTATGACATCACCATCCGGCATTTTATTAAAAAAATCTCTTTCCCCATTAAATCCTAGCCATTCATCATCATCATATGATAAAGTATCTTTTTTAAAATATACTACTCTATTTCCACTTAAAATATAACAATTATCCATATCGGATTTATCCTGAAGTGATTTAATTAACTTTGTTAAACCTTGACCACCTGCGCGTCCCTTTTCTGGAGATCCTGATATTTTATGTTGTAACGATGCAAGATTCGCAAAATCTTCCAAACTATATTCCTTTGAGAAAAAGCTTTTGTGATAATTATATGCTTCATTTAACAATTCATATCTCCTATCACCAGACATATTATTATCAATCAATCGACCTTTTATCTTATCTCCAAACAAAACATCAGAAAAGTCCATGATAACAATATTTATTCCATAATAACTATCCGTTGACTCTATATCATCATTTTTTATGTGGTCAGTTGTAACATCTATATCTAAAAGGCAATCTGTCATCGCATGCTCGGCAACATTACCAACTATTTCGCCAATCATTTCAACAATATCATCCCTGTAATTCTCTTCAATATAAAACGTTGACAAAAAAGAGTTTATTTCTTGTTGCAATTTTCCTACGTAGTTAGTTTCAATGTTGTCAGGACTTACGACTTTTCGAAAATGATATCTGAATATATCTGATTTAAACTTTTCCAAAAACTTACGTGACGCCTTGGCCTTTGATGTATTAATTATAGCTAAAGGAGATGAAAACACACCTTGTGTTGTAATGTTATTTTCAGGTTTCCACAAAACCGAAACAGCATGATTATAATTGTTTATTAGCGCATAGCATATACATTCTAGTATTATATATGATAACTTATCTATTATATTCACTTCCCCTAAATAGATATATATTGGCATGTTGACAGTTTTATACTTTGCATGTACTCCGTTAATAAACGCAATAAGCTTTTTCACTTGTTCCGCTCCGAACACACCATCGTTGCATATAAATACACATCGTGCGTTTTTCATCTTAGCATCATGTCGGTAGCTATTTGTCTTAAATAAATATTCTAAGTTCTGCACAGATCCGTCCTCCTTATTGTATTTACTATGACTTGATATTATATCAGATTTTTTATTTTTTCACACCATAAATTTCCATACCATTACAGTGTCACATATTAAATTTCAATGCAACACTGTAATAGTTTCAGCTTAATGATGATTTTTCTTTTACTCCGCAATCTTCTCATGGATATTGGTGTTATAGAGTCTGTAAAGATCGGTATCCTTGCTGATCTGATTATCAAATGGAATAACCACTGAACTACACTTAATCAATCCCATACCAGAAGAAGTATTGGTTACGAATCGAAGCTGTGCCTCTGACACCCAATAACCTCAGCCATCTCGGAACTATCCGTATTTGCTTGCTTTAAAAGTGCTACGAATTCTGAGTTTGCAAGCATTGTGGTAGCAGTGTGGTTCTGCAACAGATGGACGACGTTCTGCGTGATTCCAGTACAAAGTCCACCCTGTTTTCTTACCTTCTTCCAGAGCTGCTGCAAATACTTCGCAGAATACTCGGAATTAAGGAAAACATGGAACTCATCAATATGTTGTTAATTGGCATAACCAAATCATAGATTTATCTAAAAAATGCATATAAAAATAGGGCTTCCACATGGAAGTCCTATTTTATTTGAGCATGTTCTCTTTAATTAATATAGCTTGGCACCTGCCGGAATATGGTCATCTACCATCAAAAGATGAAGTTCTTCATCCTCTGAATCCTTGAGGTTGTTAACTGCTGAAAGGAGCATACCGCAAGACTCAATTCCCATCATTGCTCTAGGTGGGAGGTTTGTGATAGCGATAAGCGTCTTTCCGACTAACTCTTCCGATTCATAATATGCATGAATCTGATTATTGTTTGTCGTAATAATATGTTCTTTTCTCATGTTGTGTCTCTCCTTTTAGATAAAAAAATAAGCCAACAGGGATAATCCCTAACTGGCTGTTAAAAGTTACTCTGTATGATCAGGCAATGCCTGTTGTAATGATTAAATCGGGCTTTCCCCGATGTGGTATGCTTCAACCACCTCCTTTCAAGGCACAAAAAAGCACCTTAACCATATTGGCTAAAGTGCTTCACTAAATATATTATACTAACCGAACAAATCAAATTTTATAAAACCTCTATGCTACCTACCGCACCGCCGACAATGAATTTTGGAGTAACCTTGCAAGGGAAAGCCAGCAGGAATT
>ERZ1026921.518-NODE-518-length-19500-cov-7.417280_pt1 | contig 19500 bp, 9 predicted proteins | sample MGYA00519571_ERZ1026921 | MGnify/ENA primary metagenome ERZ1026921 (study PRJEB26926, sample SAMN06164877) | human gut metagenome | biome: ENVO:00009003; feature: ENVO:2100002; material: ENVO:00002003 | host: Homo sapiens | place: USA | collected 2012 ... | reverse complement strand
ACGAGATTTCTGCCTGTCTCGTGGGCTCGGAGATGTGTATAAGAGACAGGTTACTCACAGCGTATAAATCTGGACTACGACCAGAACAATCTTGCTTTTGAACTTTCCGACCTGCCTTATTCCTTTGAAGAGAAAAGCAAACTGTTGTATCGCCTGGAAGGTGTGGACCGTGAATGGAACTTGTTGAAACCGAATACGAACCGGATTACTTACAACAATCTGAACTACGGTGACTACCGCCTGACGGTGAGCAAACTGGATGCTCATGGAAAGCCGTCCGAAAAGACGTATGCATTGGACATCCACATCATTCCGCCCTGGTACTACACCCTGTGGGCAAAGGCCGTTTATGTCTTGCTGTGCCTTGTCCTGATACTCTGGACAATCAACTTCTTCCGTGTGAAGAACCGTCTGAAACTGGAGCGTCTGGAGAAAGAGAAAATCCTGGAACAGTCTCAGGCTAAGATGGAGTTCTTCACAAATCTCTCCCACGACCTGAAAACTCCGTTGAGCATGATTATTGCGCCTATCAGCCGGATGCTCCCCGCCATCAAGAATCCGCAGGAGAAGAAGCAACTGGAACAGGTGCAGCACAATGCCATGAAGCTGAATTCGCTGATCCATCAGGGGCTGGATTTCAACCGGGTGGATAGCGGCAACAATGCGCTGTTGATTTTGTCGCAAATAGAGTTAGTCTCCTTCGTGCGTGGATTGTTTGCTCTATATGCAGAAGAAAAGGCGAGGGAGAAACAACTCACATTTGATTTTCATACCGACCGGGAAAAGATATACATACAGATGGATGCCATAAAACTGGAATCCATTCTGGATAATCTTTTGTCCAATGCTGTGAAGTATACTCCGGAGGGTGGGAGCGTCACGCTTCGTCTGGAAATTCCCGGTGAGGAAAAAGATGTGCGTATTTCAGTTTCCGATACTGGTATCGGTGTGCCCCGTCAGGACCAGCCCTATATCTTCCAGCGCTTCTTCCAGTCGCCCAAGACGGCAGGAAAAAAGGAAGGGACAGGTATCGGACTTTATCTCGTAAAGACTTACACGGAACTGCATGGCGGCAGCGTACTGCTTACTTCGGAAGAAAATAAAGGGACTACTGTTACACTGAACTTACCGGTGGGTAGTCCGGAACAGATGTCGGTTGATGTGCTTTCCGAGTCTGTGGCTTCTGAACAGGAGACGGCGCTTGCTGAAGCAGAAACAGCAGCCTCCGCATCTTCTTCTTCTTCTGCCGCAGAGGCAGCCAGCCCGGAAGCTCCGTTGATATTGATAGTGGATGACACTCCGGAAATAGCCGGGTTCATTTATCAGATACTGCACGCAAAATATCGTTGCCGTATAGCGGAGAATGGCAAGACCGGTATGGAGATGGCGATGGAATTATCACCTGATCTGATAATTGCTGATGTTATGATGCCCGTGATGGACGGGCTTGAAATGGTGCGCCGCCTCAAGAAGCACATTCCTACTTCCACTATTCCCATTATTCTGTTGACGGCTAAGAATGACAAGGAAACGGAACTTGAAAGTATCCGGTTGAATATTGAGGCTTTTATCCCTAAACCCTTTGAACCGGATATTTTGCTTTCGCGTGTGGAGCAGTTATTGGCTGCCTGGGAGATGCACGAGACAAAAGCCCGCATCGAAGCCCTTGCCACCCCGAAGGAAATCGAGGCTGTTTCTTACGATGAAAAGTTCCTGGCAAATATTATTCATCTGATTGAGGAACACATTTCAGATTCGGAACTGAATGTGAATGCCCTTTGTGAATGGACCGGCACCAATAACAAGCAGATGTACCGCAAGATGAAGCAACTGACGGGCATGACACCTGTGGAATACATTAAGTCCATCCGCATGAAAAAGGCAGCTATGCTACTGAAGCAGCAGAAGTTTACTGTGGCTGAAGTGATGTATATGGTTGGTTTCTCCAATCATTCTTATTTCTCCAAATGCTTCCAGGCAGAGTTTGGGGTCACGCCAAAGCAGTATGTCTGAGCGAGGAGTTCTCTTTTATAAGAAGACTTCCGCGCCAAGCAGATTGTTGAAATAGGTTGCATTCCGTTCATCTTCCAGCCCGCCATCGAGGGTGAACAGTAGTTGGTATCTAGTTTGTGTATTTGCCATTCCCACAACTATGGAAACCACTGCTTCCCGTTTAGGAAACTGAACTAAGGTGACTCCCTGCACCATTCCGTCGGAATATTCGCTTGCAACAAAAGCGTTGTACACGGCATTGGGCACTTCGTCCATTGTTCCCCAGTCAATCTGTCTCATTTCCCATTGTGCCTCGGAGTTGAACCAGACCTTTGTGTCGAAACCATTCTGTATAAAGTCCGCTACATAGTAAGTTTCATCCCGTGACCAAGCAACATCCTTGGCGGCAGGATACATCTTTTTCAGTGCTGTCTGTACATTGACAGGCGCATAATCGGCAAGAGCCGGAACTGATGTCAGAAGCATCAGAAGCAGGAAAGAATATGTCAGCTTTTTCATTGTTCCTTTATTAGACTGTTATCGTTTCGAAGAGAACAACGAACGGTGAATTTTGTTTAGCTATCGGGAACATTGTCCAGTGGAAGTATAAACAGGAAGCGTGCTCCTCCGGTGTAACTCTTGTCCAGTTTCACTTCACCTTTCAGGCGTCCGGCAATGATGGAACAGATATTCAGACCGAGTCCCGTTCCCTGCTTGAACTCATCCAGTTTGCTGAACCGGTCGAAAATACAATCTGCCTGGTCTGCCGGAATTCCCGGACCGGTATCTGTAACGGAGAAGGTTATCTTTCCCGGATTTTCCGTGAGAGAGCAATGAAGGTGAATCTCACCCCGTTCCGTATGTTTTTCCGCATTGGTCAGGAAATTGATAAGTACCTGTTGCAGCCGTTCTTTATCCGTCACAAACAAGAAGTCATTCGGTGCGCCGGAAGTGAAATAGGACTTCACTTCTTTCGGATTACGATGCACAACAGAAGCCATTGCTACCTGGCATAACTCATTACAACGATGAGGCGCCAGATGCATGGTGTATTTACCACTTTCCAAACTGGCAAGGTCGAGGACATCATTAATTAGCGTAGTCAGTAACTCGGAATTCTGCTGGATAAGCATGCTGAACTCTGCTTTCTCTTCCTCGTCCACCTCCATATCCGGAGTGGATAAAACTTGTGAGAATCCGACTATGGCATTGAGCGGTGTACGTATCTCGTGGCTCATATTCTGTATAAAGAAGCTTTTCATCCGGTCCGATTCCTCGGCATGGTCGCGTGCAATGGTGAGCTCTTCATTTTTCTCCTGTAGGATAGCCATTGTTCTACGGCGTCTGTACAGGTAGAATATCAGGAAGCAGGTGAAAAGAAACAAGAACGAAAGTACGAGACTGAGAGTTACGATGTAATGTTGAGAAGCACTTTGCTGCTCTTTTAAGATGGCTTTCTGTTTTTCCGCTTCTACATTGAGACGTGCCAGTTCCAGGTTCCGGTTCTTCAATACCAATTTGCTGTTCTCAGCATTTATCTTTTCCAGTTCAGATTGTGACTTAGTCCGCTCCAGTTCCAATTGGGTATTCTTTAAGTTGAGTGCTGCATTCTTATATTCCAAGGCCTTGGCATCCAATTTCATGCGTTCGTTGCCTATCTGTGCATTCAGTTCAGCGATGTCTGTAGATTGTACCAGACGGTTGATGGAATCTTGGTGCTTGTGAATCAACTTATTATATGTATAAGCCTTTTCATAGTCTCCTGATTTCAGATATAATACATGGAGTATCTGGTAAACCTGCAACGGGCTTCCTATCGAATCAGCTGCTATATACGCCTGATCATATTTTTTATCCAGAATAAGCTTACAGATACGTAAACGCAACAAAGCTGATTTGCGGATAACACCATATTGTTCGACTAGTTGCAGGCATTCTTCATAGCAAGTGTTAAAGTCATCGATCAGGTCCATGCTATACAGAGTCTGGCATTTATCCATTAGGGAAGCTACACGACTCTCATTGGTTTTAGCTGTTTTCACGGCTTTCTCATTGTATTCCAATGCAATTTCACCTTCGTCTTTCTTTCGGTAATACTCAGCAAGGTTCATATAAAGGTATGACGGATCTTGTTCGGGCAAATGCTTCAGCATGTATTCCAAAGCATTTTTGTAGTACTCGACTGCTACCTCACTATTCTGACGCATATAGTAGATGTGTCCCAAGGTACGAATACACGAAAAGATTCCGTAGTTGTGCTGGTCTTTGAAAGCCTGTTCTTTCATTTCTTCTGCTTTGTGCAGGGCACGCAGTGAATGTCCGTTGTTAAGGAGCCAATTTATTTCGCTCGTGCATGCGGAATAATAATATTGCAAATAATTGTTTTTGCGTGCTTCTTCTTTTAATCTGCTTGCTGACTGTTCCAGTTTCTCATAATTACCGGAACTATAGTAGAAACTTACCGGAATGGTAAGTGCCAAACATTGTGCTTTTTTGTCTTTCTTTTTGGTTGCTTCTGCATAAAGAGTGTCAGCGATAAGCAATCCTTGGGGATAAGTTCGTGATTTGGTGGCGCGCTGAAAAAAGGGGTATAAAGAGTCATCTATCTTATAAGGGTTGTTTTGTGCTCCGGCAGGAATAAAAAGCCCTGTGAGAAGTAGTAAAATTAGTATGTTAGTGTATCTTTTCATCTTATCTTTTACAAGAGAATGTGACAAAGATACTTTTTATGCTTAATAATTACAAGAAAATGGAGAAAAAGTAGTAGTCTTTGGATTGAGAATTCCTAATTATTATTTATAACTACTATACATATATTGCTGATAATCAGTTAATGTCCTTTTTGTTTCCTTTTATGTCCGATATCTGCTTTGATGAATAACTCCACTCCGTTACTTTTGTCAACAGAAAAACAACTTGAATTTGATGACATGCAGAGACACATTCTTATCTTGATTACTTGTTTGCTGGCAGTAGTTGCTCCGGCACAGAACAAAGTACCCAAAAGCGTTCCTACTATTTATGTAGATGCCGGCGGCGTCATGCGTTGGTCGGATACGAAGAAAGAAGCTTCTTTCTTTGGTGTGAACTATACCTTACCCTTTGCACATGCTTACCGGGCGATGGGTTATCTGGGAGTGGATCGTAAAGCTGCCATCGACCGTGATGTCTATCACATGGCACGCTTGGGATTGAATGCTTATCGTATTCACATCTGGGACGTAGAGATTTCTGATGCAGAAGGTAACTTGCTGGAAAATGAACACCTGGAACTATTGGACTACCTTATCCATAAATTACAGGAACGCGGTATCCGTACCGTTATCACGGCACAGACAAATTTTGGTAACGGTTATCCGGAACGTAATCAGCCTACCAGTGGTTTCTCTTTAAATTATGATAAATGTGCCGTTCATAGTGATGCAGATGCTATTGTTGCACAGGAAAAGTATATTGCTGCTCTTGTACGCCACGTGAATCCTTATACAGGTTATGCTTACAAAGACGATCCTTATATCGTAGGCTTTGAAATAAACAACGAGCCTTGCCATCCCGGCACTGTTGCTGAGACGCGTAATTATATAAATAAGATGCTGTCCGCCCTGAAGCGTGCAGGCAACCGCAAACCGGTGTTTTACAATGTCAGTCATAACCAGCATGTGGTAGAGGCTTACTATTCTACAGCCATACAAGGTACTACCTATCAATGGTATCCTATTGGTCTTGTATCCGGACATACCCGCAAGGGAAACTTCCTGCCTTCCGTAGACCGCTACGATATTCCTTTCTCCAATCTGAAAGGTTTCAATAAGAAGGCTCGTATGGTTTATGAATTTGATCCCGCTGATATTCTTTATTCCTATATGTATCCGGCAACTGTACGCACTTTCCGCACAGCCGGTTTCCAGTGGATTACTCAGTTTGCCTATGATCCTATCGACATGGCGGCCTACAATACCGAGTACCAGACTCATTACCTGAATGTAGCATACACTCCGAATAAAGCTATCGGATTGATGATTGCCGCAGAAGTGGCACAGAAAGTGGGCAGGGGAGAGAGTTTTGGCAGTTATCCGGCAGATACATTATTCAATGATTTCCGTGTCAGCTACGTGCAGGATTTAAGCGAACTGAATGACGGAGAGAAATTCTACTATTCCAATACGACCCAAACTCGTCCGAAAGATATTTCTCAGCTTCGCGCAATAGCCGGTTGTGGCAAATCTCCGGTGGTGAATTATGAAGGTACGGGAGTTTATTGGCTGGATCGTCTGGAAGAGGGTGTTTGGCGCTTGGAAGTAATGCCCGATGCCGTACAGGTTAGTGACCCGTTTACAAGGCCTTCTTTGGATAAAGAAGTAATGCGCATTGTTTCCGGTGCATGGGATATGACTCTGAATTTACCTGATTTAGGTAAGCAATTCCGGGTGAACGGCTTGGACAATGGAAATACGTTCAGTTCACAGGCTGCGAATGGCAAGATTTCGACTCTTCGTCCGGGTGTTTATCTGTTACAGCGTAAAGGTATATCGGCTTCCGGTAAATGGACTGCTGATGCCCATTGGCAGAATATTACTCTTGGTGAATATGTACGTCCATCCATTTCAGATAATAAAGGTTTTACTGTTACTCATTCTCCTGCCAAGACAGTAGATGCCGGTAAAGATTTACAGATAGAGGCCATTGTAGCGGGTAATGAAATGCCCGATTCCGTTATTATCTACACAGATAAGATATCTTTCTGGAATGAAAAGAATCCTTATCTGAAAATGAATCATACAGGTGGTTACATTTATCGTGCTACCGTACCTGCTACAGAAATAAAAGAGGGTTGTTTTAGGTATAACATCGTCGTTTGTCAAGGCGATAAGCGACAAACGTTTCCTTCGGGAGTAGCCAGGAGTCCGCTGGATTGGGACTATACTTCGGCTACCCTGTGGGAAACCAACGTAGTTGCTCCTGAAAAACCATTGTCTCTGCTGGAAATAGGGGATGCTGATAGTAAATTGGAAACATATACTATGCCCGGATGGAGCCTCACGAACCGCCAGTTAATGCAAAATGCACCGACAGAGAAGCCGACCTTGCGCATTACCTTTGAGTCTAAAGATAAGGCGCCTGTCTTCGTTCTTCGTCGTTACATTAAGGAGGATATCGATGGACGCCCTGAGCGACTCGCTTCCTGCCGCACTTTGTGTATCCATGCAAAGAAGATTCCCGAAGGACTAAAAGCAGGCTTCATTACTTCTGACGGATATACCTATCTTGCTTCGTGTGCCGCTGCAACTGATGGTATCATTCGTGTACCCTTGCAGGATTTGGAGCAAACAAATACAGCTTTACTTCCCCACGTCTATCCGGTCTTCCTTGATAATTATTTCCGTCCGCAGACTGAAATACCTTTCAAGGTAGAGGGGATTGAAACTCTCGAACTCTCTTTTGATGGAGTTGCTGAAAAGGCTATGGAAATAGAGATAGGGAGTATCTGGCTTGAATGATTACGCTTTTATTACTTATATTTGTATCATTGATAACTATATTTGCCATGAAACACATGAAATTTTTGTCTTTCTTTTTGGGTATTGCTTTTGCTATAATAGCGTGTAGCAGTAATAACGAAACAATTCCTGCGCCGGAGGTCGATCCCGACGGTGACGATGGAACTACAGAGGTGGAATTTGCCAAAGGTGCTGACATAGGGTGGGTCACCGAATACGAATCCAAAGGCTACAACTTCTATAATGCCAAAGGTGAGCAGCGTGAGTGTACGGCTCTGATGAAGGAACTGGGGCTTGATGCCATTCGTATTCGCGTATGGGTAGATCCGAGTAAACATGGCAATTGGTGTAACACTGCCGATGTGGTGGAGAAGGCTAAAAGAGCCAAAGAGTTGGGGATGGATGTAATGATAGACTTTCATTACAGTGATTGGTGGGCCGATCCCGCCCAGCAAAACAAACCCGCGTCATGGGTAGGAAAGAATCTGGTAAACTTGAAAAGTGCCATTAAAGACCATACGGTGAGTGTGCTTCAGGCCTTGAAGGAGATAGGGGTTATTCCTAAATGGGTGCAAGTGGGGAATGAAATTCGTCCGGGCATGTTGTGGGATGAAGACGTGGCTTTGAGCGGCGCATCTTATAATGTGACGGAGAAGGATTTGAAAGATGCACCGGCAAGTGCTACCGACAAAGTGGTATATCCCATGAATTGGGCCAATCTTGGTGCTTTCGTCACTACCGGATACGATGCTGTGAAGTCGGTTTTTCCCGATGCTATTGTGATTGTTCACTTGGACAATGGATGGGACAGCGGTTTGTTCACTTGGTTCTTCGATGAATTGAAGAAGAACGGCGGCAAGTGGGATATGATAGGTATGTCACTTTACCCTTATTGGTCGCGTGATGCCAAAGAAGGCTATTCATCTGCCGATGCTGTCATTACGGACTGCATCAGCAACATCAAAGCTTTGAGTACCAAGTACAATTGTGATGTAATGGTGGTAGAAACCGGTATGGAGTGCGCCGATGACAATGGTAAGTTGGCAAGTACCTCTGTTTTGAACGAGGGAAAGAGGCAACTTGCCCGTATCTTGAAAGAGTGCAAGGAAAATACCAACGGTCGTTGTAAAGGAGTGTTCTATTGGGAACCGGAGTGCAGACCGAGTCAATATAGGTTGGGAGCATTTACAGAAGGTGGTTATCCTACTGTTATAATGGATGCTTTTAAATAACATTAATTAAATACTTTGATTGAAAATGAAGAAGATACTATTCATCTCTTTCTCCTGCTGTATTCTTTTCTCTTTGATAGCAAAAGCTCAGCGTATAGAAACACTGTTGGAGAAGAACTGGAAGTTTACGAAAGGTGAAGTCGCGGAAGCCATGAAGCCTGAATTTGATGACCGTAAATGGGAAACCGTAACCGTACCTCATGACTGGGCCATCTTCGGTCCTTTCGATCGCAGCAACGACTTGCAGGAAGTAGCAGTAACGCAGAACTTCGAAAAGAAGGCTTCTGTCAAGACCGGACGTACAGGTGGACTCCCTTACGTAGGAATAGGTTGGTATCGTACTACGTTCGATGCTTCCGCTAATCAGCAGACGACACTTGTCTTTGATGGTGCAATGAGTGAAGCCCGTGTATACGTCAATGGGCAAGAAGCTTGTTTCTGGCCATTCGGTTATAATTCTTTCCATTGCGATGTTACCGGGCTTCTGAATAAAGACGGTAAGAACAATACGCTTGCCGTGCGTTTGGAGAATAGGCCACAATCTTCCCGTTGGTATCCCGGTGCAGGGCTTTATCGTAATGTGCGTGTAGTGAGCACTGATAAAGTGCATGTTCCAGTATGGGGTACTCAGCTGACTACTCCTCATGTTGCTGATGAGTATGCCTCGGTACGTCTGCTGACGACTATTGCCAATGATGAAGGGAAAGATATCCGTATCGTAACAGAGATTATCTCTCCCGATGGGAAAGTTGTTGCTACGAAGGATAATACCCGTAAGATTAATCATGGTCAACCTTTTGAACAAAACTTCCTGGTGAATGCTCCTTGCTTGTGGTCGCCGGAGACACCTTATCTATATAAGGCTGTTTCCAAAGTTTATGCCGATGGCAAGCAAACGGACGAATATACTACTCGTTTCGGTATCCGTAGCATAGAAATCATTGCCGACAAAGGATTCTTCCTGAATGGTAAGCACCGTAAGTTCCAGGGGGTATGTAATCATCACGATCTCGGTCCGTTGGGGGCTGCCATCAATGTTGCTGCATTACGTCGCCAACTCACACTGTTGAAAGATATGGGTTGCGATGCCATTCGTACCGCTCACAATATGCCTGCGCCGGAGTTAGTGCAACTCTGTGATGAAATGGGTTTCATGATGATGGTGGAACCTTTCGACGAATGGGACATTGCCAAATGTGAGAATGGCTATCACCGCTATTTCAACGAGTGGGCAGAACGTGATATGATAAATATGCTGTATCAGTTTCGCAACAATCCTTGTGTAGTGATGTGGAGCATCGGTAATGAAGTTCCGACCCAATGTAGTCCTGTAGGCTATAAAGTTGCTTCTTTCTTGCAGGATATCTGTCATCGTGAAGATCCGACACGTCCTGTTACTTGCGGGATGGATCAGGTTTCTTGTGTTTTGAAGAATGGTTTTGCAGCAATGATTGATGTACCCGGTTTTAATTATCGTGCACACCGTTATCTGGAAGCTTATGAACTGCTACCGCAGAATATAGTGCTTGGTTCCGAAACCTCTTCTACCGTTAGTTCCCGTGGCGTATATAAATTCCCTGTAGAGAAACGCGGGGATGCGAAATATGATGATCACCAGTCTTCCGGATATGACTTGGAGCATTGTGCCTGGTCTAATGTTCCCGATGAGGATTTTGCTTTAGCAGATGATTATGACTGGACTATCGGTCAATTTGTTTGGACAGGATTCGACTATCTGGGTGAGCCTTCTCCTTATGATACGGATGCATGGCCGAGTCATAGTTCGCTGTTTGGTATCATCGACCTTGCCAGTCTTCCTAAAGACCGTTACTATCTGTACCGTAGTCTTTGGAATAAGAATGTGAATACACTCCATGTACTTCCTCACTGGACATGGCCGGGTAGGGAAGGAGAGAATACTCCTGTTTTCGTTTACACAAACTATCCGACTGCCGAACTTTTCGTCAATGGGAAAAGTTACGGTAAACAGCATAAACTGACAGCCGAAGAAAGTAAAGCTATTCAAGGCAAAGATGCGCTTGCTCTCCAGCGCCGTTACCGCTTGATGTGGATGGATGTTCCTTATGAGCCGGGTGAAGTGAAAGTCGTAGCTTATGATGCTTCAGGTAAAATAGCAGAGGAGAAAGTGATCCGTACTGCCGGTAAACCTCATCACCTGGAAGTGGTAGCTGATCGTTCGCAACTTACTGCCGATGGCAAGGACTTAGCCTATATCACAGTTCGCGTGGTTGATAAAGATGGAAACCTCTGTCCTTCGGACAGTCGTCTTGTTAACTTTACGGTGAAAGGTGCGGGCCATTATCGTGCTGCTGCTAATGGAGATGCTACTTCACTCGATTTGTTCCACTTGCCGAAGATGCCTGCTTTCAGCGGTCAGTTGACGGCAATTGTTCAGACTGTCGAGCAAGCCGGTGAGATAGTATTTGAAGCTAAAGCCAAAGGGGTAAAGTCCGGTAAACTTACACTCTATTCTTCAAAATAATAAGGTATTGATTTAAGAAGATTTTCCATTCCTGTCCTCCCGTTTGTAATTATAACAAATGTGTGACAGGGATGGGATATATACGACCCATAATGGCGCTTTATATAGAAGGCTGAATGAGTGAGGACAAGGATATAGCTAATTGTCATTGTGACAAATTGTATTTTAGGTTAGCTGAGAGTGCGTTATTTCTGGCCGTAGACCTATAGAGTTGGAAATATGACAATGAAAAGAAACAAATATCAGATTAATAGTTGAATAGCGAAATGTTTACATTTGTTTTAGAATGAAATATTCATGGAAAATAGCTCTTATAGGTGAGAGACGTAATGCAAATAAGTGCATTGCTTGTAAGTAGTAACCCTCTTGCTTGTAAGTAGTAACTCTTTTGCTTGTAAGTAGTAACTTTATCACCTGTAAGTAGTAACCCTTTTCTGTATAAATAGCTATTAAAGCTGCAATAATATGCGGTTTTAGTGCATTCTTATTCCTTATTTATTCGAAAAATGTGCTGGTTTGCGGATTTACAAAATGAGGTATGTTATGAGAATAGGGAATAGGCTAGCATTATGGATATAAAAGAAGTGTTTCTATTGTTGTTTTGACATTTTGTAATTCTTTGTTTCTTGAAAATGATTATGTATTTGTCCATCTCAAAGACTAATCCTTTTCTAATGTAATGGCGCAACTTCCTGCAATCGTTTGCACTGTTGCAATTGCATATTTCTCATATTTCTTATATTTTAATATTTTAAGAAAGCATATTTTTGTTGCGTCGTGTTATAGATACCTTATAAAAGAAAAAGCAGTCGAAAGATAATTTCGAATATATAATATAGGTAATTAATATTGTTAACTTTAATTTTTTAAATGCATGAAGCAAGTTAATCTTAGAATCTATCGAATGATTCTTCCCCTATTGATGGGGTTATTCTTGTCTGTTGGCGTTTATGCACAGAACATCACCGTGAAAGGGCATGTAAAGGATGCTATGGGTGAGGTGATTGGCGCTAATGTCGTGGAAAAAGGTAATACCTCAAATGGTACAATCACCGACCTTGACGGTAATTTTACGCTGAGTGTTCCTAAAGGGGCAACGCTGGTGGTTTCTTTCATTGGATATCAGACTCAGGAAGTAGCTGCGGCTCCTTCGGTAATTATTACCTTGAAGGATGATGCCGAGTTGTTGAGTGAAGTTGTCGTAATTGGTTATGGTCGCGCTAAGAAAAACGATTTGACCGGATCGGTGACAGCTATCAAACCTGATGAAATGAACAAAGGTTTGCAGGTTAGTGCGCAAGACATGATTACTGGTAAGATTGCTGGTGTTAATGTTCAGAACAGTGGTGGTGAACCAGGTGGCGGAGCTTCAATTCGTATTCGTGGTGGTTCATCATTGAATGCCAGCAATGATCCGTTGATTGTAATCGATGGTCTGGCTATGGATAATTACGGTATGCAGGGTATGTCCAACCCTTTAAACCTTGTAAATCCTAATGATATTGAAAGCTTTACGGTGTTGAAAGACGCATCTGCTACAGCAATCTATGGTAGCCGTGCTTCTAATGGTGTTATTATTATTACCACTAAGAAAGGACGCAAAAATATGAAGCCGACTATTTCTTATAATGGAAATGTATCGGTAAGTACTGTGACTAATAAGTTGGATGTGCTGAGCGCTAATGAATTCATGAATTTTATAAAGAACAAGAGTGGATTGGAAGGTGCTGATTGGGAAGCCAGTGACTATTATAAAAATATGGGTTACTGGAGTGCATATAATGCTGACGGAACACCAGCTGATGGAGCTCAACACCTTTTTGCTGACACAGATTGGCAAGATGAAATTTACCGCACAGCTATTGCTACCGACCATAACATCACGTTGACCGGTGCTTATAAGAATCTTCCTTATCGTGTTTCTTTGGGTTATACAAAACAGCAAGGTATTCTTAAAACCTCAGACTTTGAGCGTTATACAGCTAGTGTGAGTTTGAATCCTACTTTCTTGAACGATCATTTGACTGTGAATTTTAATGCCAAAGGAATGTATTCTAATACAACGTATGCTAACACGAGTGCTATTGGTGCGGCCAGTGAAATGGATCCAACAAAACCTGTTATGATTGACAGTGAATTCTACAACAAAAACTTTGGTGGCTATTTTCAATACAGTTCGCCTGTAGATCGTGGTGATGATGAATGGAAATATTCTATCAACTCTCTGTCTACGCGTAATCCTATGGCTTATTTGAATACAACTTCAGATAAGGGTAAAGGTAAGGAGCTGACTGGAAATATTGAGTTGGATTATAAAATTCATGGTCTTGAAGATCTCCATTTGCATGTGAATGCTGGTATGGACTTGAAGAGTGGTAAGAGTGACAAATATTATAGCCGTTATAATTATGACAATTATTATTATGGCAGTCAGGGTTGGAATACTCAGGATACTTATAATCTCTCACTGAATATGTATGCCCAATACACTAAGGATTTCGGCAAGAATCATCATTTAGATGTAATGGGTGGTTATGAATGGCAGCATTTCCATAAAGAAACCGATTATTACTATTACGGTACTTATCCTGATACCAACAAGGAGCATCCAGGTGAAATAAAAGATCCGTCAGAAAATACTCTCTACAAGACTGAGAATTATTTGGTATCTTTCTTTGGTCGTTTGAACTATTCGTTGCTGGATCGTTATTTACTGACTGTTACGCTACGTAATGACGGTTCTTCACGTTTCCATAAAGACAATCGTTGGGGATTGTTCCCTTCTGTTGCAGCTGCATGGAAAATCAATGAAGAAGCTTTCCTCAAAGATTCTAAAGTCGTTTCTGATTTGAAACTTCGTTTAGGTTGGGGTAAAACTGGTCAGCAGGAAGGTATTGGCGATTACACTTATTTTGCTTCTTATACGACTAATGGTTTGGGTGCATATTATCCAATTGTAGGCAATGGTATGACTTACCGTCCTGATGCTTATAATGCCGCCCTGACTTGGGAAAAGACTACTACCTACAATGCTGGTATTGATTTGAGTCTTTTAAATGATCGTTTTACTGTAAATTTAGATTATTATTACAGAAAGACTACTGACCTTATCAATACAGTGGCTGTTGCTGCAGGTTCTAACTTTAAGAATAAGGTTACAAGTAATATTGGTGAGTTACATAATCAGGGTGTCGAACTGTCGTTCACTTATCGGCCTATCCAAACGAAAGATTGGCGTTGGGAATTGGGTTATAATATAACTTATAATGATAATAAAATTGATAAACTGTTAGCAAGCGATGATGCTGATTATAAAATCCTGCATGGAGGTCTTGCAGTAGGTGATTCTGGTTCAGATGGTATTAAAGCTTGGGCTGTGGGACATCCGGTATCAGCTTTCTATACTTATCAACAGGTTTATGACCAGAATGGCCAACCTATTGAGGGGCAGTTTGTAGATCGTAATGGAGATGGTACTATCAACTCGGCAGACCGTTATTTCTATAAAAAGGCTGATGCTGATGTGATAATGGGTATGACGTCTAAATTGATTTACAAGAATTGGGACTTCGGCTTTTCTCTTCGTGCAAGTCTTGGCAATTATGCTTATAACGCTGTAGAAGCCGGGCGCTCGAATATTTCTGTAGAACGTTTATTTAATGGCAATACATGGCACAATGTAACTAATATGACTATGGCCAAAGATTGGAGTTATATTTCTACTGAGGATGCTTTGTCTGACTACTTCATTCAGAATGCTTCATTCTTGAAGTGCGATAATATCACTTTGGGATATAGCTTCGAAAAGTTGTTCGGAATGAAAATTAGTGGTCGTGCTTATCTTACAGCTCAGAATGTCTTTACAATCTCTAAATACAAAGGTATTGATCCGGAAATCAATGGTGGCTATGATGGTAATATTTACCCCCGTCCATTCACTGGTGTATTTGGTGTAAGTCTTAATTTCTAAACCATATTATAGAAAAATAACATGAAAACAAAAATACTGAAATCAATAATACCTGCTGCGGCACTTGCGCTAACATTGAACTTAAGTTCTTGTATAGGCGACTTGGATGTCACTCCGATCAATCCGCAGCAAACGATGGAATTCGATAATGACGCCGTCTTCAACAAAATCTATGCTAGTTTTAGTCTGACAGGGCAATCAGGACCTAATGGCAATGGTGACATTGATGATGTTGATGAAGGACGTTCAGGTATGTTCCGTTCTCAGTGGTATCTCAACGAATTTACTGCTGATGAAGCACATTGGGTATGGGCAACAGATGCTGGTATACCGGAATTGCTTCACAACTCATGGGGGGAAAGTTGTGTATTTTCGGCAGCTCTTTATTATCGTCTATATTTTACAATTACACTTTGTAACTTTTATTTGAGTCAAGAGGGTAATGCGGCAGACCAAGAGATGCGTAATGCAGAAGTACGTTTTATACGTGCTTATAACTATGCACTTGTTATGGACTTGTATGGAAATGCGGCCTTTACTGAAGCTGTGTCTGCTGAAATGGCTGTAGGTTATACAAGAAGCCAGTTCTTTGAATATGTTGAGAAAGAATTAAAAGAATGTGCTGATTTGATGGCGGAACCTGGTAAAAATACTTACGGTCGCGCTGACCGTGTAGCTGCTTGGAACCTATTGGCACGTATTTATTTAAATGCAGAAGTCTATACAAGTACACCTCGCTGGGATGATGCCATGACTTATGCTGAAAAGGTTATTAATAATGGATATTATCATCTTAATACAACGGGAGCTACTAATCCGGTAACTGGTGAGAAATATACAGGTTATCAAATGTTGTTCTTGGCCGATAATAATCGTAATGGAGCACAATATGAGAACTTATTGGTAGGCCTTACTGATGGTGAAACTACCAAAAGTTATGAAGGAACCAATTTCCTTATTCAAGCTTCTTACTCTAATAAAGTGCTGACAGATAATTATGCTCCTTCAGGTGCTGATAACAATTGGGGTAAATGTATTCGTCTGCGTAAGCAACTTATTGATAAGTTTTTTGCTACTAAGCCTGCTGAAGCTGCAACATTGCAGGATATGATTACTGCTGCTAATGATGATCGTGCATTGTTCTTCAATAAAGGAATGGATATTTCTGTTTCCGATGAAGGCACTGATGAAAATTTGGGGTATAGCTGTGTGAAGTTCCGCAATGTTAATTCTGATGGAAGTAACAATGCTGTTATTGAGTTTGTCAATACGGATTTACCTGTTATGCGTATAGCTGAGGCGTATTTGACTTATGCGGAAGCTTCAGTTCGTAAGAATGGTGCTACTGGTAATAGTAATGCCAAAGCAAAAATAGATGAATTGCGCACCCGTGCACATGCTCCTGTAAAAAGTACTTATACATTGGACGATATCTGTGATGAATGGAGCCGTGAGTTCTGGCTTGAAGGACGTCGGCGTACCGATCTTATTCGCTTTGGTAAATTTGCCGGACAGTCCAGCTATAAGTGGGAATGGATGGGAGGAGTTTATGAGGGTAATCAATTCCCCTCTTATATGAGTATTTTCCCTTTACCGGTAAATGAGATCTCGAATAATAAAAATCTGAAACAGAATACTGGTTATTAATCTCTAAATGAAAAGGAATATGAAAAAATATATTATTGCATCTTTGTTGGCAGGTGTTGCTCTTATGGGTTTTACATCGTGTGAAGATGACAGAGACTCCAATCCTACCTTGACGGTACCTGATAGTTTTGTGCTGAATACACCTGCATTAGCTGGTAATGTGTATGATTTAGCTAATTGTGAGGGGATTGAACTGTCATGTAAACAACCGGATTTTGGTTATACAGCTGCTGTAAGCTATTATCCTCAACTTTCATTAACTGATGAATGGGAAAATGTGCTTGATGAGAACGGTGAAATAGTAGGCAATCCCAAATTTGTACAATTGGAAAGTTATAGTACGAAGGCTAAATTTGACGTTGTGGCTAAAGATTTCAATAGAGCCATTATGAAGATAGGTGGATATACGGCAGAAGAGCAAATACCAGATAATTTGGATGTATATGTACGTCTTAATGGTGTTCTGAATTCAGGCCAAAATACTTATTCAAATAGTATAACAATGAAAGTTAAACCTTTCTTCCAGGCATTGGTTGCTGCGGATACTGAATTGTGGTATCTTATCGGTGCTTGTGTAGGAGATGGTGCATGGGGATCGGAAATCGGTGTTTCTGTTTATCCGATGTCTCCAGTAGAAGGTGGTAAGTTTGATGAGGTAACGGGTAAAGGTCCTCTTACTTATACAGGTTATTTCACACCTGAGCTTGGCTTCAAGATTATTCGTGTTCCCGGTGAGTGGGCCGATCAATGGGGGGGTGTTGATGGAGATATTAACCAACCTCGTCTGAAAGATGATACTGGTGAAGGTGCGGATTTTAAAGTTCCTTCGGCAGGCTACTATCGAATAGATCTTGATTGTTATACAAACACTTTGACATTTACTGCTCTTGATAAGGACCCGGCAGAGTACCAGCAGATGATGATTGCAGGTGACTTTACGAATTGGGGGGATGGAGCTGTGCACATGTCTCCGGTAGATACTTATGCAGGCGCCCGTCCACATGTATGGATGTATGATATGAGTATAACTGAAAATACAGGAATGAAGTTCCTCGTTGATAGCAGCTGGAATCCTAATTGGGGCGGTGATAAGTTCCCGTTTGGTTGGGGTGTTGGCGGCGGTGCTAATATTCCTGTAGAGGCTGGCGATTATCGAGTCATCTTTAATGATATTACCGGTTACTATCATTTTTACAATAAATAATAATGAATAAATAAATAATTTGATTAGTATGAGAAAATCATTCATATATAGTATAGTTCTTACAACCGCGTTTTTTAGCGGTTGTAAGGGTGATTATGATGACTGGGCAGCTCCTCAAGGTTTTGATGCGGAGGAAGCTAAAAATATAAGCGTGAATATTACGCCTGCTGCGGCCATTGAAATGGAGAATGTTACCACTGAAACTATTCAGCTTTTTACAGCGTCGGTAGATGCTCCGGAAGGTATGGAAGTTACTGCTTATGAAGCTGTACTGAGCAAAATAGATGAGAATGGAGTCGCACAGGGAAAAACTATCTTGGCAGCTGATGCTTCAGGAAATGTATCTACTAAAGAAGTCGTGAGTGCAGTGGAAAGCTATTATGGCAAGAATCCGATTGCACGTAATTTGGCTGTAACTGTAATGGCATACATAAAACAAGCTGAACAAGCTTTTTGTGTAAGTTCCAATCAGGTAGAAGTGCAAGTAACACTTATTAAGCCTGATATCTCAGAATCGTATTATCTTGTTGGTGATATGGTTGGATGGGATGAGGCGAGTATGATAAAATTCGCCCATAGTGATGTGAATGTTTATGATGATCCAGTGTTTACCATCTCCATAACTACAACAGCTGATGATCAATATTGGAAAATTATTCCTCAAAAGAATATTGACGCAGGTGACTTCTGGGCAAATCCTGGAGTTGTAGGCCCTAAAGTTGATGGAGATGATGCTATGAGCGGTCAACTCGTGAATGAGGGTGCCGGTGCAGGTAAGATTGCGAAAGCCGGTAAGTATAATATGATCATTAATATGATGGATTATACTTATGAAATCACGGAAGCTCCTACGGAACTTTATATGACGGGTAGTGAGTACTCTTGGGGTGGTGTATGGAAACAACTTACTCCAGTAAATGGTACAGGCACTGATTATTGGACGATTGTATATTTGAGTGTTGGCGAAAAGATTAAGTTCGCTCCGCAGGCCGATTGGGGAAATGATTTCGGTGGTCAGGCAACGGTGAATGATGAAGCCGGTGCAGGTTTGGTCGCTGATACTGATAATAATTTGGAAGCCAAGAATGCCGGTTGGTATCTGCTTCATGTTGTTAATGGTGCGGAACGCATTGTTAATGTGTTGGCTCCAAACGTTTACTTGATAGGGGATACGGCTCCTGCAGGATGGAATGTTGATGAAACGGGAAAATTTGTTATTCCGGAAACAAAAGATGGGGAATTTGTGTCTCCTGCATTCGTGGCAAGTAAAGAAGTGCGTATGTGCGTCAATTTTGGTGGCTACGATTGGTGGAAGGTGGAATTTATAGTTCTTGATGGAAAGATTGTTTATCGTGGCAATGGTGGCGATCAAGAACGGGTAAGTGTTTCAGAAGGTCAGAAAGCCTATTTGAATTTCACTGACGGTACAGGAGCTGTCTCTTATACACATCTGA